>Ga0208492_1000975_pt1 | contig 20617 bp, 24 predicted proteins | sample Subbioar_CSW14AB_FD_184820 | JGI IMG/M metagenome (GOLD analysis project Ga0208492, IMG submission 184820) | Serpentinite rock and fluid subsurface biosphere microbial communities from McLaughlin Reserve, California, USA - CR12Mar_CSW14AB (SPAdes) | ecosystem: Environmental > Terrestrial > Deep... | reverse complement strand
CATGCTACTCAATTTTGGTAGGAAGATAAGTAAATTAAACGTCTCGCTGAATCAGGAAGTCTGCCAATTCCTTGAGCGGTTTCTTTCTGCTTGAAACAACTGCAATGGCTTCGAGATGTTCCATTGCCTTTTGCAAATATTGTTCTTTTAAGGTATTGGCCCATGCATCTACCCCGCAGGCTTTGTAAATAGCTAGTACTTTCTGCACTTTTTCGGTAGTTTGTCCTTGCATTAATTGATACAGTTCTCTTTTTTGTTGTTCGGGTGCCACATCCAATGTATGCAACAATAAAAATGTTTTTTTATTCTGACGGATATCACCCCCTACTTCTTTTCCGAATTTTTGTGGATCACCAAATGCATCAAGATAATCATCCTGAATCTGAAAAGCGATGCCAAGGTTTTTTCCAAATTCATACAGGTGTCGGCAATTGCCTTCACTTGCCCCTCCTATAATTGCCCCCATTTCTAAACTAGCTGCAAGCAATACAGAAGTTTTCAGGGTAATCATTTCAATGTAAGCTTCCAGTGTAACTTCGTCCTGATTTTCAAAATCCATATCGAATTGCTGACCTTCACAAACTTCTTTTGCAGTCTTATTGAAAATTTTCAAAATTTTCTGAAGATAACTTCCATTGATTTTGTTCAATTCTTCATAAGATTGAATCATCATTACATCTCCTGATAATATAGCAGTGCTTTGGTTGTATTTGCTATGTATGGTTTCCATTCCTCTTCTTAGCGCAGCTGCATCCATAATATCATCGTGAATCAAAGTAAAATTGTGAAACAACTCCACTGCAGCAGCCAGATGATATGCATCTTCATGAATATCATCAAACAATTCATTGCCCATCAAACAAAGAATGGGACGAATTCTTTTACCGCCAATGGTTAAAAAATAATTACATGGCTCGTAAAGAGTTGCAGGTGTTAAAGGAAACGGCGAGTGATTAAATCGCTGGCTGAATACTGCCGATAAATCTTTGAATGAAAACATGCTACAAACCTAATTATAAAATAATGGAACTCTTCAGCAGCTTAACATTTTTTTTAGCATTCGGTTGCAGATTGGCACGATTTTGTAAGGATATTCCTAAACAATGAACATGAGAAAAATAATGATGGTATTGGCATTGGCCCTTACAACAAGTCTGGCACAGGCACAAAACAACGGAAGCAGCTATCAAACTGCATTGGGTGTAAAAATGTATCCCGGTGCCATTTCAGTGAAACACTTTACACAAAAAGGAAGAGCCTTAGAAGGGTTGGGATATATTTCTAATGATGGATTCAGACTGACTGGGCTCTATGAACTCCACTTTCCTATTACAGGTGCTGAAGGACTTCAGTGGTATATAGGCGGTGGTGGACATATTGGTGTATGGAGTGACAACTGGAAATCGAGATACCCGGGCAGAGCAGACGGAATTGCCATTGGTGTAGATGGGGTATTGGGTCTGGACTATAAAATTAAAGGAGCACCGCTCAATCTTAGTTTTGACTGGCAGCCCTCCTTTAACTTTATCGGATATAATTATTTCGAAGGCGGATGGGGTGGATTAGCCATACGCTATACTTTTTAAAAGATTCCCACTACTATTAAAAAAACAATTGAGAAAGCACATTGGCCGGGTCGTTGCTAGCAGGTTTTAAACCCAGGAATTTATTCATTTGATTCTTGAGCAATATCCCGGTCAATTTAGATTTTAACCCTTGCGCAATTCCCATTTGACGCTGCATATATTCTGCAGGATTGGTTTTCTGCTTATCAACAAATTGTGCCTTCTGCTTCAGGTATTCGGTAACTGCGGCCGCTACTTTTGGCTTTTGAGCAGCTGTTAGTGCCAATGCAGGTCCCAATTTACCCATGATACCACTCGAGAGTGTATTCACATCAAATCCAGCAGCAGCTCCTACCGCTTTGGCTTTATCTAAAGCATTACCCAATTGCGCTTGGGATGAAACAGCTGCAGCCAATAAAATGGCTGAAAAGAGTACGATTTTTTTCATTGCATTTTATTTTGAGATTGAAAATAAAGTGTCTACAAATGCTTCTTTATTAAAAATTAGCAGGTCTTCTACTTTTTCCCCCACTCCAATATATTTTACGGGAATATTGAATTGATTGGCAATGGCCAGAACAACCCCGCCTTTTGCAGTTCCATCCAGCTTGGTAATGGCTAGTGCACTAACATTGGTTGTGGCTGTAAAATGTCTGGCTTGCTCAACTGCATTCTGCCCTGTGGATCCATCCAATACCAGTAATACCTCGTGAGGACCTTCGGGAACAATTTTTTGAATTACCCTTTTGATTTTATTTAGCTCATCCATCAAATGAGCCTTATTATGCAGTCGCCCGGCCGTATCTATAATCACAACATCGGCATTTCTGGCAACCGCACTGGCAACCGTATCATAAGCCACTGCACTGGGGTCTGACCCCATTGCCTGCTTTACTATCGGCACATCTACCCTTTCACTCCAAATCGTCAACTGATCAACGGCAGCAGCTCTGAAAGTATCCGCTGCGCCCAACACCACAGAATTGCCCGCCGCCTTAAAACGGGAAGCCAGCTTACCAATTGTAGTGGTTTTACCTACTCCGTTCACTCCAACCACTAGAATGATATATGGCTTTTTCCCTTCGGGGATTTGGAATCCCTGTAAGGAATCCAAGGGTGCATCCACTAATACAGATGCAATTTCTTCTTGAAGTATCTTATTTAACTCACTGGTATTGAGATATTTGTCATTTTTAACCCTCTGCTCAATTTTTCGGATAATCTGCAAAGTGGTATCTACACCAACATCCGCTCCAATCAAGGCCTCCTCCAGATTATCCAGTACTTCGTCGTCAATAGTTGTTTTACCAGCAATGGCTTTTGTTATTTTAGAAAGGAATCCTTCCTTGGTTTTCTGCAAACCCTGATCCAGACTCTCTTTCTCTTTTTTCCCGAATAATTTATCAAAAAAGCCCATGGCTGATATTTATTGGTTTAATACAAAAAAGCCTCCGACGATGAAGAAGGAAGCTTTAAGATTATTGACAACGAAAGACTACTTAGAAGCGATAAAATCGTTCACTTTGTCTTTGTGTATAATTTGCTCTTTGAAAGTGTAAGCACCAGTTTTAGGGCTACGAACGGCCTTAATAACTTTAGTCCAGTTCTTTGCTTCAGCTGCTGCTTTTAAGTCTTTTACTTTCGCGTTTTTGGAAGCTACTTTAGCCATGATTATTTGATTTCTTTATGAACGGTTACTTTTTTCAAAATTGGGTTGAATTTCTTCAATTCAATACGCTCAGGCGTATTCTTTTTGTTCTTGGTAGTAATATAGCGACTGGTACCCGGCTGACCGCTGGTCTTGTGCTCGGTACACTCTAGTATTACTTGAACCCTGTTACCTTTCTTTGCCATTTTATAGGTAGTTTACTGTGTTTAGTTAGATTTTAGCGCCGTTGGCTCTCATTTCTTTAATTACTGTACTTAAACCATTCTTATTGATGGTTCTTAAAGCGTCTGTAGACACTTTTAACGTTACCCAACGATCTTCTTCAGCAAAGAAGAAGCGCTTCTTTTGCAAATTAGGTAAGAAACGACGCTTGGTTTTAATGTTTGAGTGAGAAACACTGTTACCAACTATTGGCTTTTTACCGGTTATCTGACATACTCTTGCCATGACTCTAATGTTTTTTTCCGATTTTTTCGGACGGCAAAGGTAGGAAAATTCACCAAATTAACAAACCTAACAAAGTATTTTTTCCATTTTTTTTAAAAAAAGCCGCCTTTTATCAAGTGTGAAAAACACTTTAACAAATTTCATCACAGGAAAACAGCCCTTAACTTTTCCTAAACAAACCCCGGCAATCCCTTGTCTGAATTGAATTTCAGCAAATATACCCCATTTGAGTTTACCGCCGCTCCTACCACTCATCTATTAGACCTATCGGGCCATGTAACCTATCACAATGCCCTTCGTCTGATATATGCAAGCCAGTAGTTTTGACTTGTTAAACGTAAAAAACAAACAAAAAATAAAAACATGAAAAAGATTCTTATCGCAGCCGCCATTTTAGTTAGCACCAGCAGTTTTGCCAACCCAGTTACCCAGGAATCAGACAAGGGAAACCTGAAAAGTCTATTGGGTAAAGTAAGCAATATACAGTGGAAATCAGCTGCCAAATTTGAAAAGGCAAGTGTTCAGGTGGAGGAACAAAAAGTAGAAGTGTTCTATAGTACAGAGGGGGAATTAATTGGCACTACCCGCTACCAAGATTTTGATAAGTTGCCAAAAAACGCATTAAAAACCATTACCAGCAAATACACTTTCCCTGAATATGCTCTCCAAGAATGTATTGCATTTACCAATGAATACAACGAAACCAGTTACTATGTATCTATGACAACTGAAAAAGAATACCTGGTGCTGGCTATTTCTGAATATGGCGAAGTGAGCATTTTCGCAAACAACAGAAAATAAGATCCTCTTCATTCAGGGCTATCTATGTAACTCATGGCTCTTATATATATGGTTGATCAAAGCTGTTCCAAAAGGGGCAGCTTTTTCATTGGGGGCGTTTAGGGGAAGCCATTATTGGGGGGAGGTATCTTATAGAGGGAAACTGATTTTCCCCATAGTTACAGAAGGAATTCCTGCTTTTCCTCCACCAATAGATACAGAACCTCCGGCAATATGTTCATTGGCCAGTACGGCAAAAAGTACCGCTTCTTTGGCATCTGGATGAATATGCAAAGCATCTGTTGTAAAAAAACGAGCATCGGGCAAAGACGCTTCAATAAAATCCATAATCATTGGATTATGCATGCCTCCTCCGCTGCTATACACGGTAAGCGCTTTATTTCCGATCATTTCCTGCCCTCGCTCAATGGCCGTAACAATGGTAGATGCGGTAAATCGGTTTAAAGTGGCCATTATATCGTATTGGCTGATTCCTTCTTGTTCTGAAGCCTGAATCGCCCGATTTAAATAAGCCAGATTAAATAATTCAGGCCCAGTTGTTTTAGGAAAAGATTCTGCGAAAAAAGAATCGGACAACAACGCTTTGAGTAAAGCATCATTCACTTTTCCTTGCTTGGCAATTGCCGCATCTTTATCGTATGCACAATTGAAATATTGCTGCACAAACTGATCCATCATTGTATTTCCCGGACCTGTATCTGTACTGAAGATTTTGGAAGCGTCTAAACTACCAGGCAAGAAAGTATAATTGGCAATTCCTCCAATATTCAACATAATACGATCCTCTCCTTTCTTACTGAAAATAAAATAATCACCATATACCGCCAAGGGAGCACCTTCCCCTCCTGCAGCTATATGTTTTTGTCTAAAATCACTTACCGTTATGATTCCTGTTTTTACCGCAATCTGATCCCCATCTCCTATCTGAAGGGTGGCATTACCATATTGGGGTTTCCCGTGCAAAAGCTTTGGTGCATGGTAGACTGTCTGACCATGGCTTGCAATTAAATCTATCTCGGCGGGTCTAATCCCCCAGCCCTTTAAAGCTTCTAATATCATGGCCGCATGCTGTTCACCCACCCAGGGATTCAACAAACACAGCAGTTCAAAATCTATTGTTTTTTGCGAAAAAATCTTTCTGATTGCCGATTTAAAATTTTCATCAAAAGCGATAGTTGTAAAATTTTTGACCACCACTTCTGTTTCCATACCACTGCCTGTAATTTCACAAACAGCAATGTCCAATCCATCCAGAGATGTGCCACTCATTAAACCGATGATGGTTCTTTTGGGGGCTGCACCCATCCTTGCTAATTGGGCAATGTATTGGTTCATGGTCAATAATTTTACCTAAAATACGCAAATAACCGCAAGAAAAACAGATTTTTACGCAATATTCTGCAAACTTCCTCCTTTAGCAAACAAACGATCAATCCTTTTTTCTACAATAGGATCTTTTTCGACCGGAGGTGCATGATGCGGTTTAATTCTGGCGTCAATTACCAACGGACCTTCACAGCCCCAGTGTTTGTTTAGAACGCTTTCTTTTATGCCATGAATATCATGCGAAGGATTGCAACGGGTGTAAGTAACCCAAAGATAATTACGCAAATTGGCCGCTACAAAATTAGCATCATCGCAAACCACTATCATGGCAATTCCTTGCAACTGATCTATCGAATCATGCAATTGATAGTTCAGCATTTTCATTTCTTCTTTTACTGTCTGATAATTGGTAAACGCCTTTGTTTGTATGGCAATCACCCCAGGCATCACCAGGGTAGGATTTTCAAACTGTGTTAATTCATTCAGCACAGATGGGACTTCAGTTGCCAATTTGCGTATGGGTTCTCCATAGGCTGCAAAAACTACTTTGCTTCCAGAATTCAATCCAGTACCTGAATAATCCAGTGTATCAATGGTTGTATTGGTATAAAAATGCACATCTCTTTGCAGGTTGATTCTTTCTAATACATACTGCAAAAATGGCTGCACCGGATGCGTACTCAGTTGATTGGAATCATCAGCTGCTATGAATAAAAACTTCGCAAGACTTAGCTGACCAGTTCCCAATACGTGATTGGCAATCGTTAACAGTTCTGCGGGCTGTTTAGTGGGTGTATAAGGTGTGTATCTTTCACTCCCTACCGCAAGCAATAACGGATGCACTCCTGCTGCATCCACTGCATGTACTTCTTTCAGGCCAGGTATTTCCTGCGGGATTGCCGCCCCCGTTATTTCATGAATTAGTTCACCAAAACTGGTGTCTTCTTGAGGAGGACGACCAACTACTGTAAATGGCCATATCGCATTTTTTCTTGCATATACTTTGTGAACACGCATCAATGGAAAATCATGCTGTAAACTATAATATCCTAAATGATCGCCGAATGGACCTTCGGGCTTATTCTCCCCCGGGTATACTTCACCGGTAATCACAAAGTCTGCATCGGTGCTAACACAAAAACCATCTTCATAAGTATAGCGGAATCGGCGACCGCCTAGCACGCCGGCAAAAGTCATTTCACTTATGCCTTCTGGCAGTGGCATAACAGCAGACAAGGTATGAGATGGAGGACCTCCTGCAAAACAACTGACTTTTAAAGGTTGGCCCTTTGCATTGGCCTTGGTCTGATGAACCCCAATACCCCTGTGCAACTGATAATGTAACCCAATCTCCTTGTCTTTTGCATAATCATTTCCCGTAAGTTGTATGCGATACATACCCAGATTGGCTTTCATGATACCCGGCTGCTCAATATCTTCTGTATATACCTGAGGTAAAGTAACAAAAGCCCCCCCATCCATTGGCCAATGATGAATTAATGGAAGATCACTGATGGTAATTTCTTCATACATCACTGGTTTGGTCCAGGGATTTTTTAAAGGCAGCGCTTTGAGCGCGGCCAGACCAGCTGCTACATTTTGCAGCGGTGATTTAAGGGCTTTGATTGGATCGTTTTTTAGTTCTATCAGTTTCTGAACACTTTCAATGGTATCACGGAAAATGAACTTGGAACGATCGAGAGTACCAAAAATATTAGATGCCGCCCTGAACCGGGAGCCTTTTACGTTTTCAAATAATATAGCAGGGCCTTTTGCTTCGTAGACCCTAAGATGTATGGCAGCCATTTCCAGATAAGGATCCACTTCCTCCTTCACACGAACCAGGTGACCATTTTTTTCTAGGTCAATTAAACAGGCTTCTAAAGATGAATAATTCATATGCTACCAACAAAGCTAAAGCCTAAAAGGTTGATATGCGAATAGTTTAAAGTAATTTTGCACTATGACAAAGCTGAGTGTAAACATCAATAAGCTGGCAACACTAAGAAACAGCCGAGGAGGCAATAATCCTGACCTGATTCAGTCTGCATTGGATATTGAAAAGTTTGGTGCGGATGGCATAACGGTTCACCCAAGACCGGATGAAAGACATATCCGTTATGCTGATGTATACGATTTAAAAAAAGTATTGCATACAGAATTTAACATTGAAGGAAATCCGACAGAGCAAAAGTTTGTTGATCTGGTGCTTGCTTCAAAGCCAGCTCAGGTTACATTGGTTCCCGATGCCTTGGGGCAACTCACCAGCAATCACGGATGGAATACAATTGAACACCAATCTTATTTACAATCTATCATCGGAGTATTTAAATCAGCAGGCATACGCGTTTCCATCTTTGTAGATCCAGCGGTAGAAATGGTAGAAGCCGCTGCTACCACCGGCACAGACCGTATTGAATTGTATACAGAGTCTTATGCCGTAGGATTTGCAAAAGGAAATAAAGAAGCTGCGATTGCTCCATTTGTAGCTGCAGCGGAAGCTGCGAGACGTTTAGGTTTGGGACTGAATGCAGGTCACGATTTAGACAGATTTAATCTGGGTTATTTCAGCAAAGAAATTCCCTGGCTGGATGAAGTGAGTATTGGACACGCATTAATTTGCGACGCCCTTTATTTGGGATTGGAAAACACCGTTCAAATTTATAAAAGACAACTAACGCATTAATTACATCAATATGAATAATCATCCTCAGGTAGGCATCATCATGGGAAGCGATAGCGATTTACCAATCATGCAAGCAGCTGCAGAAGTGCTTACTGAAATGGGCATTCCTTTTGAACTAACCGTAGTATCCGCGCATAGAACACCTCAAAGAATGATGAACTATGCATCTTCCGCAGCTCATAGAGGATTGAAAGTGATTATTGCTGGCGCAGGCGGAGCTGCGCATTTACCAGGTATGGTTGCATCTGTAACAACCTTACCCGTAATTGGCGTTCCTATTAAATCTTCTAATTCTATAGATGGATGGGATTCTGTTCTATCTATTTTACAAATGCCTAATGGAGTTCCTGTTGCTACTGTTGCATTAAATGCAGCGAAGAATGCTGGATTGTTAGCTGCTCAAATCATAGGAGCTTTTGATGCTGGCATTGCACAAAAAATGACCAATTACAAAACAGATATGAAACATGCTGTAGAGGAAAAAGCAGCTGGCTTAAAAGCAAAATGGCCGAATCAGTTTGATATGTAAAATAAGATTATAAATCATCGGAACGGATTAGCTCGCTTCGCTCGCTGATTACCGAATAGTGGGTCTTACCCAAAGCCTCTTCACCGCCTTTGGCGGTGAGGGCTTTTTTATTTGTTCGCTTCCGAAAGCAAGCTTTCGTCGCTCACAAATAAAAAAGCCTCTCTGAATTCTCAGAGAGGCTTTGTGCCCCGGAACGGAGTTGAACCGTTACTCGCGTTGCGGCGAACAGGATTTTAAGTCCTGCGTGTCTACCAATTCCACCACCGGGGCTGCCATAAAAAATCCCGCAACTGTGAGCGGGATTTCTTGGAGCGGAAGACCGGGCTCGAACCGGCCACCCCGACCTTGGCAAGGTCGTGCTCTACCAAATGAGCTACTTCCGCGTTTTGTAAGAACTAAATTGGGAGTGCAAAAATAGCAATCTCTAGTTCATAACAAAATTTTTTTTCGATTATTTATATTCTGGTTTGTATTTAGAACTGCTTTGCACTTCTACCTTGGGTTTCCCCTTGTAGCGCTGATTGTACATACGGTAACAGCCGCCTAATACAAAGGCCAAAATGCAAAATACCTGTAGGTAGAATAAGAATCTGGAAGAATTCACCCAGTTTGTCTTAATATCTTTTGCTTTGTGTTCTAGTATTTCCTGTGACATAGTTAATTATTGCAGTGCAAAAATAAGGTAAGCAACTAAAATTATCATCTCCTTGTGGATATAATTTCCAGAAAACGTTTTTTATTCTCTACAAAATAGTTCCAGACAACAGATCCTTTATATACACCATTCAACGTGTGCATAGGTTTGCTGACCTTCTTCACCAATGCATACCGGCCTACAAACCACCAACCAAAAGCAAAATGCGCTTTCATAATAGCAGTAAAAAAGTAAATATCTCCTGTTAATAAACCTTTCCAGGCAGAAACGGCATCCAAGAAAAATCTTACGGGTAGTTTCCAAAGCATTTCTGTAAAAGGAAGATTTTTTGCCAGCATGATCAGATTGTTTCTGAAATTCAGAAATACCTTTCTCCCACCTCTGGGTAATGTTCCTCCGCCCAAATGGTATACTTCTGATAAGGGACAAGCCATAATGGTATACCCAGCCAGCTGCATTCGCCAGCACAAATCAATTTCTTCTTGATGCGCAAAGAAATAAGGATCAAATCCGTTCATTTCATGAAAGACTTTTGCACGCACAAACATGGCTGCTCCGGATGCCCAAAAAATGGGTTCGCAATGGTTATACTGCCCCTCGTCTGTTTCACAAATATCAAAAACCCTGCCCCTCGAAAAAGGATAACCCAGTTGATCAATCCAGCCGCCAGCGGCACCGGCATATTCAAAAGAATCCCTTTGCTGAAAAGCCAGCATTTTGGGTTGTGCGGCAGCAATGCTTTTGTCTTTTTCCATCAACTCAATAACGGGAGTAACCCAATCATTGGTAACTTCTACATCAGAATTCAATAACACGTAATAATCTGCTTCTACCCTTTTCAGGGCCCAGTTATATCCACCTGCAAATCCTTCATTAATATGATGGTCAAGAATTTTAATATGAGGAAAGTTTCGCTGTACAAAATCGATGGAATCATCGTTGGATCCATTATCCGCCACAATAATCTGAAGATTTAAATAACTGGTAGCCATCACCGAAGGCAAAAATTGCTCAAGGTGTTTTTTACCATTGTAATTTAAAATGACTACTGCAACAGAAGGACTCAAATTGGAAGTTTTGGCGAAAGTACAATCAAATCTATTACAAACTTAGCCCCCAGTTAATTAAAGCCCTTACTTCGCGCGGAACCGTTTGAACCCTTTCTTTTGAAGCTTTATGAGCTAGCCTCACGATAATTATCTGTTTAGATGGTATCATTATAATATACTGTCCCAGAATTCCGCGAGCATAATAAATCTCAGGATGTTGTGGGTCTATCCACCATTGGTATCCATAATAATTACATGCCTCCCCTTTTGTATCTCTAATATTACATGGTGTGATTGATTGCCTCCAATAGAGGCTGTCAATCACTGCGACCCCATCAATTTTTCCGGAGTCTAACATAAACTTGCCAATTCTAGCAAAATCCCTCGTATTGCTATTAAAACAACAATACGCTTTGGTACTGCCATTCTCATGATCGGTGCTCCATAAAGCATCATGTGTTGCACCAAGCGGTTGCCATAATTTTTCTGCAGCGTACTCATTGAGTTTTTTACCTGTTCCCTTTTCCAGAATCAAACCCAGTAACTGGGTATCTCCGCTTTTATAATAATGAATGGCTCCGGGTTTATGCTTCATTTTTACCTGTGTAGCCGTTTTTATTAAATCGTTACCGTAATAGGCTTCTGCGGTAACACTAAATGGATTCCAGTAACTCTCGTTCCAATCGGTTCCACTGCTCATCGTCAACAAATCCTTTATCGTAACAGCCGCTTTTTCTCCCTTGGAAAATTCAGTAATAAAATCTCCCACAGGCTGTTCTACTGATTTTATTTTCCCCTCTTTAATAGCTGCTCCTATCAATATGCTGGTTATACTTTTAGCAACAGAAAAAGAACCAGACAGAGAACTATCGCTATACCCTTCCCAATATTTTTCAAACTGAAGTGAATCCTTTTTTATCAGTAAAACGCCCACCGTTTTTAATTCCTCAAGCAATGTATTGAGACTATCCGAATACTTGATTTTATTAAAATCAGTACCATAAGGCCATGGTTTATCAACTGGAGCAGCCACCACTTTTTCATTACTGAAGATTTTATAATCGTCAATAGCAGAAAAGTTATAATATGCCGCTTTAAACAGATAGTTCTTATTGCTCAAAACTGCATATGCAGAAAAAACACCAATCACAAAAACCAATACAATTAACAGCCATCTAAGAGCCTTCATACCTTAAAATTTTAGAATGAATATAATTAATTATCTTGCAGGTATGTTATTTATGCATTTTCTTCATTTCAACCTAGATTTCCTAGACCATCCTTCGGGTAATTAATTGCATATATACCGGTTTATATTCGCAGCAACCCCTGCTGTATTTACTCATTTTACTATTTATTATTAATATGGAAATCGCGAAACTATCGCCTTTAACGGCGTCGTATTTAGAATTAGAAGAAAAATTTGGTGCACATAATTATCATCCACTACCTGTGGTGTTAGAAAAAGGTGAAGGCATCTACTTATGGGATGTAGAAGGTAAAAAATATATTGATTTTCTGAGTGGCTATTCTGCTGTGAATCAAGGACATTGTCATCCAAAGATTGTTCAGGCACTCACCAATCAGGCGCAGAAACTAACATTAACATCCAGGGCATTTCACAATAATTTACTAGGCCAATACGAGCAATACATAACCCGGTATTTTCAATACGATAAGGTTCTACCCATGAATACCGGAGTAGAGGGTGGAGAGACCGCCATTAAACTAGCTAGAAGATGGGCCTACGTAAAAAAAGGCGTTCCTGAAAATAAAGCCAAAATCATATTTGCAGAAGGCAATTTCTGGGGAAGAACGCTAGCAGCCATTTCATCGTCTACCGACCCCAGTAGTTACCACCAGTTCGGTCCCTTTATGCCGGGATTTGAATTGGTTCCTTACAATGATATCAATGCACTGGAAAAAGCATTGCAGGATGCTAATGTTGCAGCATTTATGGTAGAACCCATACAAGGTGAAGCTGGTGTTGTTATTCCTGACGAAGGCTATTTAACAAAAGTAAGAGCGCTTTGCACTCAATACAATGTATTATTTATTGCTGACGAAATTCAGACTGGTTTAGCCAGAACGGGTAAAATGCTTGCGTGCGATCACGAAAATGTACGCCCCGATATTCTGATATTGGGCAAAGCACTAAGTGGTGGAGCACTCCCCGTTTCAGCTGTTTTAGCTGACGACTTTATAATGATGAATATAAAACCCGGCGAACATGGATCTACTTATGGTGGAAATCCGCTGGCCTGTGCCGTAGCTATGGCTGCACTAGATGTACTAAAAGAAGAAAACTTGGCAGATAATGCGGAAAGAATGGGAATACTATTGCGATCTAAAATAGCCGAACTCAATTCTCCTTTTATTAAAACTATTAGAGGCAAAGGATTACTGAATGCCATTGTAATCAATCACCCGAACAAGGATGCTGCATGGGAACTTTGTTTGTTGTTAAAAGATAGAGGATTATTAGCTAAGCCTACCCATGGAGATAAAATAAGATTTGCCCCTCCGTTAATTATTAATGAAGAAGAGATTAACGAATCGGTTTCCATTATTGCGTCTGCTTTGGCAGCGCTATCTTAGGCAGAAAAGACATAATCATTGTAATGGCTGAAAAAGCAAGTAACAAAAATAACCCTACTTGCTTTTTCGGACATTCACCCCCATCACAAGTAGTCAATATTATATAGTTTCTAACAGCCCATGCAAAAAATAGGGCAGTAAGAAAAACATTGATTCGTTTGGCCCAAATTTTAGGGATCAGGAATAAGGCGGCAGCTATAATCCCCATATAAACCAAAAACATACCAGGTCTACCAAATTTGGTACCGGCAGCTTGAAAGCCAGTGATGGTAATATTTTTACTTTCTATAATCACCCATGGCATGAAACAGACCAAAATAGTGAGCACAACAGCAAAAAATCCAATTGTTTGAGAATGTTTCATGGGTTCAATTATCTAGCAAAATTAACTTAAAAGTCTTTTAGCAGTTTAATTTCATTTCTGTACAGCAAAATACGGCCATCGTTTTCTAGTTGCTTTAATAAACGCGATATCACCACTCTAGATGTAGCCAGTTCATCTGCAATTAAATAATGAGAAGCTTTGATTACACTTGAGCCAGTAACTTCCTTTTTCTCTCTTAAATAAGCGACTAACCTCTCGTCTAGTTTGTGAAAAGCAATGGATTCAATATTTTTCAGCAATTCTAAAAAACGTTCATTAAAACTACGCATGATATAGTTTTTCCAACTGGGATATTTACATAGCCACTCTTCTAGTTTCAAATGAGGAATCGCTAAAAGCTCAACATCTTCTTCTGCTATGGCTTTTACTTCACTTTTCTTAGCTTCTACACAGCAACTGTAAGCCATGGAGCAACTTTCATTATTGGATAAATAATACAGCAATAGTTCTTTGCCATTCTCATCTTTGCGCAGGACTTTAATGGTACCTTTCAAAATCAACGGCATATAACGGATATATTTTCCGTAATCCATAATAAGGTCTCCTTCGTTGAAATGTCTCACTTCACCAAACTGATACATTTCTGTAACCAAAGCGGGTTCAAAAATTGAATCAAAAGGAGTTACGGTTTTAGCCATGCTTAAAAATGATAATTCAAAACAAAGTTATAGAGAACCAAATTAACTTTATTGATTTCATTTTTAGGGTTGTTGTACAGATTACCCTGATTGATTTTACCTACAATAAGCAATTGCGCATCCATTCCCTGAAGCAGCCCTGCAAAAGCATACCGAACATCTGCATTCAATTGCCAGAATGAGGGCATACCAAATTTATTATGTACAGGATTATTTATATCTGGCATATCAAAATATCCACCCGACAGATTTAGTTTCCATCTTTTCTGTGGGATTGCATACGCCGCTCTTACTACCAGCGCATGTACATCTCCAAATCCCTCATTTCTTTCTCTTGGCATAAAAGTAAAAAAGGGATCACGCCCCCACTCTCTTGGTAGTAAATACCTGCCTTCTTTTGTAATACGGTTATAATTAATGGAATAATCCCATCGTTCATTTTTAAATCCCAATCTGGCTCCAAACGTAAATGATCCGTTCCCTTTTTCAATAAATCTTTTGGAAGGATCTGAATTGCCTCCATTTGCTAATGCATGTTCTTTAATAGCCTGGGCTCCTGCATAAAAATTTTCACTGGCTTTTCTGGATGGAAATTCATACTCCAACTGTAACATTGCTGCATTCAATACATTGGGCACCCAAATATCCCAAATCTGCGCCTTTGTATTTTTACCAATATCTCTGGTAACTCCTAATAGCGCAACTTGATTAACGCTAGTATTACCAGGATAACCAGACTTAGACCCATCGGTATTAACGCCTGATGAATATAATCCCATAGAAGCTCCCATTTTGTACCATTGTACAGTTCCTCTAGGAGAGATAGCATAGAGCAATCCGCCCTCCCATCTGGTTTTTTTTTCCTTACTGGTTACTAGCCAAACACCTTCCACACCCGTTGGGCGCATTCTTCCATCCTGAAGATTAACAAATGGCGTATTAATCAACTGTCTTCCCCATGTGATGGTTGCATTATTCAAATGATACTTCAGATAAAGTTCTTCTAACCGATCTAGGTTATTTTTATTCGCAGGATTCGTTATATCAAATAAGGAGGGTTCATAACGGCTGCCCTGATTGGTAACGGGATCTTTCCTTGTAAAATCAAATGACCCAATATTAAAAACATAAAATCCACTAACTGCAAACTGAAAGCGTTTAAAACGAGCTGTTTCATAACGAAGCCCACCACCTACTGCATTTGCATAAAAATCGGTAAGCCCTTTTCGATTGTCTGTTGTCATGAAAAAATAACGGAAATGACCATTCACTGTTCCGTTTTTAAATGCATGTAAAATAGAATTCGTATCTATCAGATTTTCCCTGGCAGCTTTCCACATATCGGGTTTGGCTGAGATCTCCTGATGTTGAGAAAATACAACTACCTGCAACAGCAACAAAACTGCCCAAACGGCTATTAAACGTTTACCCATCTAACAATTATTCTTTATCGAAATTCATATTCTACGCCAGTAACCTGAGACAGCAAGGTTTCAGGTGCATCTAAAATGATGGCATTTTTTTCTGGAATCGGGGATACTGGTGAATTATTTTTTAAATATTCAGTCATGGTACCGTGCAAGGTGAAGGCAGTATTCTGTGGATTACGAACATTTCGCATTCTGCACAACATATCCGATGGATCACCGTCCCGTTCACAAGCACAGATAGAATAGGTTTTTGCTGCGTCCAGCAACGAATTACCCACCATCACTTCTTTAACTCTTTTTCCCTTTTCAGCAAATGCTTCAAATTTCACTTTCATTCCTTTGAACTTAATTACCCAGCCACCAAATCTTTCAGATGCTTCCTTGGCAAAAACATTATTGAGCTCTTTTTCTAACCAATCCAATATTTGTTTACCGGTAACTGATCCCGTTCTCACTGTACTGTCAACTGGCAACATATCATAAATAAATCCTTCTGTAATTGGAATATTGCCAGTTTCGTCAGGGGTTGTTCTTGGTGGACAAAAGCGGAAGCCATTTGACAATACAATATCAACTTGTGGTAATTTCCAATGCAATGCATTTAGAATCATTGTATCAATTGGGTTCTCAACAACGAAGTAGCGAAATAAAGGGATGTTACTATAACCTACAATTTTGTGAATCTGATTAGAAAATGGTTCTTCGTATTGGTTAATCAGGGAAACCATTTTTTTATCAGCTTTAAACTGACTGGCGTTCACTTCATCCAATGTATATTCTTCTTCAATCAACTTACCTGCTTTAAAACGCATTTTTAGTTTCCCGACAAAAGAACCAAAAGCTCCGGGCTCTACTACTTTTGCATATTTACATTTGATAGGAATTCTAACCCTTTCATGGGTGTCACCTCCTAGAATATAATCAACGCCTGCACAAGCGGGTTGATTGGCAAGATGAATTTGTTGTGACAAGCCAAGATGCGCAACAATCATTACAACTGCGCACTGTTCCTGGTTTCTTAAAACGTCAATATAATAAGCCAAATTCTCCTCGGGTTGTCCATAAATAATCCCCTTACTATAATTGGGTGATTGTCTGATGGGAACCAATGGATCGGTATAACCAATAAATCCAATCTTAATCCCATTTACTTGCCAGATATGATAAGGCGGAAAAATCAACTCCCCTTTCCTCCCTTCTCCAAGATCATGATACATATTGGCACATACTTTAGGAGCATGTAAAGACCCCAATAAAGTTTGCATAGCTTTCTTGTAGTATATCACTTCCCAATTTCCTGGCAAATACAAATCATAATTCAAAGCGTTCAAAATGGGTACCATGGCTTTCCCAAGCGTTTTCACTGAAAGCTCGCTACCTTGAAACATATCTCCAGTATCAATTAAGAAACAGTGGGGATTGGCTTTTCTCTCTCTTGACAGATAAGTGGCTAGATGCGCATAACCTCCGGTTTTTCTAAAAACAGCTTTTCCATTCTCCCAGAATAATTCATCGTGAGGATGAACCTGACAGTGAACATCCGTTGTTTGTAAAATGGTAAGTTCTATTATTTCATTTCCCTCTACTTGGCGGGTAGTATTTTCAGTCTCCTCAACCGGATTGGCAAGGTCTGCAGAATTTGCAGCTGCAGTATTACTAGCTGTAACCAATCCAGCAGTTCCCAACACACCAATTTGTTGCAGGAAAGTTCTTCTGTTTTTTGACATGGGGTAAGTTTGGGGTTATTTTTTTGCTTTATCTGCAATGGGCTTAAAAGGACCGAACTTATGTTGCTTTTCAGTAAAAGCATCCGCGTAAGGACCAAATGGATGATCAATCGGTTTCTTCTTTATATCAGGCCAATCTTTAGGAACTGCAATATGAGGTCTTGATTGAGACAATACATATGCAGAAACATCCCAAGCTTCTTCATCAGCTAGCTGAGGATTTTCATGCGTTACGCCCAAAGGCATATTGTATTTAACATATTTTGCAAAATTGGTGATCCGATACAACCCTGCGCCATCATTAAAGCTATGCTTACCCCACAAAGGTGGAAAACTATATTCAACTTTATCTGGATTAAGCACACCCTCTCCATTCGCTTGATGACAACTCTGGCATTTGGTTGCATAGATGACTTTACCTTTCAAAGGATCGGCAGCTCTATCCAAAAAAGCTAGTTCTTTTAACCCAGATCCAGCGGCTTTTTCTCCTTTTTTAACGTTAGAGCCTATATGATTGATATAAGCTACAATGGCTTGCATTTCTTTGCTTGCAGTGTCCAATGCCTTTCCATTCAAACTTCTTTCAAAACAATCATTTACACGTTTGTAAATGTTTTCTGTTGTACCACTTCTAGCCCTAAATTTTGGATAAGTAGAAGCCACTGATCCATAGTTATTTCCAAAAGCCATTGTTCCAGCCTGCAGATGACAATTCTGGCAATTCTGGCCATTTGAAATCTGAGTGACAGAACCATTTGGCCCAAGATATTTGGCTGTATGTGCAATCAAATCTCTACCATAGTAAACTAGTTCTTTTTCTGCTGCATCAGCTACAAGATCCATTGCCACAGGTTGCCAGTAAGTTTCAACTGATGCTATTTTTTTTGCTTCTAACTTATCAGATTGTGGAACAGCAGGTGTTACGGCTTTGGCATTATCCGAACTGAACCAGTCTTTGATATTGTCAGCATTGTAAAATACAAGAGGTAATAGTACAATGAATAACACCAATACAATAATCAGATTCAACATACGCTGAATCATTTTGATTAACCCCTGCTCTTTACTGCTTTGAGGATTGTTTTCCATAAATGAAAGACTTTAAATTGAGTAAGACCCTTAAATTAATGAGGCAGTTTCTTCATAATAACACCATATAAATATGTACCTACAATGGCAAAAAAGAAAACAACAATCATTGATAAGAATCCATATCCAATATTCACAACCATTGGACCAGGGCATGCACCACTTAGAGCCCAGCCCAATCCGAATATCGTACCACCAATCAAGTACCTGGCAACTGACTTATCCTTTGGGAAAAACAAAATCGGGTTTCCATGAAAATCCCTGATTTTAAATTTTTTGATCAATGCAACACCAAGCACACCAAGTGTAACTGCTGTTCCAATAATCCCATACATATGGAATGCCTGAAAGCGAAACATTTCCTGAATTCTGAACCAAGAAATGGCTTCTGATTTGGCCATCACAATTCCAAATACAATTCCCAGTAATAAAAATTTTAAAAACTTCATAATAAATAAATTATTTCAATTCGTTATTCCAGTACCCTTTTATAAAATAAGCGGCAGAATTAAATGGGTCATTAAAAGTCCTCCAATAAAAAAACCGATAACGGCAATTAAAGAGGGTAACTGCAGGTTGCTAAGACCGCTGATTGCATGTCCTGAGGTACAGCCGCCAGCATATCTGGAACCGAACCCCACCATCAATCCGCCAAAAGCAAGAATTAAAAACCCTTTGAGGCTAAATACCGCATCCCAGCTAAATAATTCATTGGGCTGTAAGGAAGTTGGTGCGGCAATACCCATTTTACCAAGATCCTCTATAGTGGATGCAGAAATCTCAACAGGACCACCGGCAGATAAAAAATTGGATGCGATATATCCGCCAATTATGGAACCCAACAGAAAAACAATATTCCATAACTGTGCTTTCCAGTTAAAATCGAAAAACTTGGTTTTCTTCCCAAGACCTGCCGCAGCACAAATGGTTCTTAAATTAGAAGAAAAGCCAAAGGATTGACCAAAATACAAAAGGAAAAACATGATGGAAGCAATCATTGCTCCGGAAAACCACCATGACCATGTTTGCGTTATTATTTCTTTCATTACTAGTTTACTTTTACTTATTTAAGTTGAAATGAGATAATGGGTTTGAATAAATGATTCACCATTTTTTCCATTGCACTCTGATGAAGTATACCTCCTTTACCATGTGTTCCAATGCAAATCATATCCATGTTGTGCATTTGATTAAAATGAATAACCCCATTTTCAACATCAGTGTCGCTGATAACATGACATTCAAATTTGTCTATGCAATTGAACGACGCAAATTGTTTCATATTGGCCTCAATGCTATCCGTATTTGTACTTTTTTCTCCAGATACAATTTGAAGCAAATGTAATGTTGGATTAAAAGCATTTAATATTTTATGCATAAGTGTTAAATTCTCCGCTTTAGGGCTAGAAAAATCATGCACCAATAATAAATGGTTTATCGCCAAATCGGACCGATCACACATCAAGGATAATAAAGGAACTTGAGATTTCCTGGCAATCATCTGGGTTTCAGTACCGGAAACTTTTTCTTTAATCCCCCAGGCTCCTTTTGTCCCCATGACTATTAGATCAAAATGCTGTTCAGTAGCAAATTGTATGATGGTGTCAGTAACCTTCCCAAGCTGCAAGTGTGTTTGTATAGCTTCACCGTAATGGCTTTTCAATGACAACAAATTTCGGTTGGCAATTGATACCTGTTGTTCAATATACTTTACATCAATTTCACCACAGGTAGAAATTCTACCTTCTGCATCCATCGAAACAGTATCAGGCACAGACAAAACATGTAAAAAATGTACATCAACATTAATTTTCGCAGCAAGCTTTTGCACCATTATATATGCGTATTCTACCTGGACTGAAAAATCAGTTGGTATTAAAATTTTTAAAGTTTCCATTTTATATGTTTATACTTATTGAACAAATTGTGCAACATGCTGCCAGGTACCGCCATTCACAACATTGCTTATTCCTTGCTGCTCCAAAAGCGATTTAGCCATTCCACTTCTATTACCGCTTCTGCA
>Ga0208492_1000974_pt1 | contig 20621 bp, 20 predicted proteins | sample Subbioar_CSW14AB_FD_184820 | JGI IMG/M metagenome (GOLD analysis project Ga0208492, IMG submission 184820) | Serpentinite rock and fluid subsurface biosphere microbial communities from McLaughlin Reserve, California, USA - CR12Mar_CSW14AB (SPAdes) | ecosystem: Environmental > Terrestrial > Deep... | reverse complement strand
CGCGGAGCCGGGGCGGCGCTGGCGGCGTACACGGGCGTGACAGTGGGCGCGACGATGGGCGCGACAGCAGGTGCGGCAACAGGGGCCACGGGTGCGGGCCGCGCCTGGGGGGCTGGTGCCGGTGCTGCCGCGGGCACGGCGGTCGAGGCCGAAGCCTGAGCCACCTGCTGGGCGGGCGCATGCGCCGGCCCCAGCGACGCAAGGGTGAGCGTCATGCGCGAGCTCGCTTCGGCGGACGCCACCCCAGCCCCGGTCGGAGGCAGGCGGTCCCAGTCGATGTCGGCGAGGGCTTCGTGCGTCACGCGCATCGACGGCACGCCCTTGAGCGAGGTTTTGCTGCGCTGCCAGGGGTGCGTGGCGGTGCTGGCGCCGGCCGGCGGACAGACCAGGGCGCCGCTGACCATCACCAGGATGCAGGTACGGATCATGTTCATTCCTTTCGTCCCCGCCGGGACTGCGCCGACTTCGGGTTCCGTTCGATCACCTGGGGGCCGGTCAGGCTCAGGCGCAGGCGGCCACGCGGGCCTTGCAAGACAGCTTCATTGGGGTTCAACGCCAGCAGCGTCCAGCCCTCGATGCGCGCACCGGGCTCCAGCAACTGGTCGTTGATGAGGGCCACGCCACGGCCGCTGGCCGGATCGATGCGCACGAGTTGCAACACGAGCACGGGCTCGCGCGGCGGAGGTGGTGGGGCGCTGGCGGCGCTGGCCGCCTCCGGCGCTGCGGCGGCGCCCGAGGCCCCGGCCCGATCGGCCTTGGCCAGCCCGGGTGGCGGGCGGGTCGGGTCGTTCAGGCCCAGCAGCGGGTTGGCGTGCACCAGCCCCGAGCCACCCCAGGCACACAGGGTGAGGAGGCCTGCAGCGCTCAGGTGGGCGAGGATCGAAGGGAGCCGGCTCATGGGGCAATCTCCAGAGGATCGCGGTCCGGGCTGTAGGTCTGGACCTGCAGCATCAGGGCCGGCGGCGCGCCATCCGTCACGCTCAAGGTCATGCCACTCCAGAGCAAACGGCGCGGCAGCTGTTCGATGCTGCGCAACCAGGCAACCAGGTCCAGGTAGGGGCCGGACACGGTGATCTCCAGGCCGTGGCTGTAGAGCACCGGGGCGGCACCCACCGGGGCCGAGGCCCCCTTGGCGCCGTTGAACTGAACCTCGACCGGCGGCAGGGTGCGCATCGCTTTGAGCCTCAACTGACCATGCTGGGCCAGCAGACCTTCCAGCAAGTTCTGCATGTCTCGGGCAGGCGCCATCATCGACTGCTGGCGCGCGAGCTCCTGCTCACCATCGGCCAGGCGCTTGCGCAACTCGGCCTGCTCTTTCTGGGCAGCCATGAGCCGGTTGGCCAGCTCCACCCTCTTTCGGTTGAGTTCGGTCTGCATGGCGTCACGGGCCATCGATGCGTTCTGCTCGCGCTGACGTGCCGCCTTCAGCGCCTCGAAAGCTGGCGTGATGAGGGTCAGGTCGCACAGGTAGGCGATCAGGGCGATGAGCGCGGCGATGATCAGGCGGCGCTCATTGAGCAGGCGAGCGTCGAACTGGCGTCGCACCTGGCGCCATCGCAGCAGCGCTTGCGGCGCCCACTGGTCCATCCCCGGGATGTTCAGCGCAGGACGCGGCGCGGCGCCACCGAGCTCAACCGCAACGCTCCCGTCGGCCGACACCGCAACGCGCCTGAGCCCTGGCAGGGAGAGCTTCGGCAAGGAAAAAGCTGGCAGCTTGAGGCCCTTCATGGGGTCTCCTTCTGGGTCGCCATGCGCTCGGCCGCGTCACGGCCCCGCAAGGTGAATTCGGTGACGCCCGAAGGCGCCGAGCCCTCTTCCATCACCGTGTCACGCATCTCGATCTGCGCGAAACGCCGGCTGCGAAAGCGGTCTTCTTTCTCCAGCCGCCGCAGGTAGGCAGGCAACAGGCTCGGGCTGGTCATGCGACCGCTGAGCTCGAGGTCGCGCCCGTCGCCTCGCACCTTCAGGCCCGTGATCCACAGGCCGGGCTGTGTCTGGCGACCCAGCGAAACCAACAGGTCGGAGTAGCCCATGGAGGTGGCGCTCACGTTGCCTTGCAGGACCTGACGCAGCTGCGTCTGCACCGCTTCCTTGCGTTGCAGCTCTTCGAGCTCACGGGTGACGTTGCTGGCCTGGGGCTCGGAGACCGAGCGCTGAAGCTGGGCCAGCTCGGCCTCGACCTGCTGCGCCCGCGTGGTCGCGTGGCTGGCCCACAGGCTCAGGCCCACACCCACCGAGACCCCGACCGCCGCCACGATGCCTACCCAGCGCAACCCCATCTGGGCGCTCCAGGGACCGCCTGCACCCGCCGCCTCGCGCTCGTCCACGAAGCGCAGTTGCTGCCGCCCGGCGGCCTCGGCCATCGGGCGCAGTGCCGCGCCCAGGGCGCACAGGTCGGCCAGGTTGACACCGCTGGTCAGCCAGGGGTGGGCCTCGCCCAGCGCGGACAGGTCGATCCATTCACTCAGATGGAACGCGCGAACCGGCACATAGATCAGGTCGGACAGCAAAGGCAGGACGTCCTCGCCGCTGCCGGGTGGCAAGACCACGGACAGGCCTTGCAGCGAGACCTCGCTGTGCATGCGCTCGAAGGTGTCGATGGTGCGCAGCACCTCCAGCGAAGCACGGCTGAGCGCACCCTCGCGGGACTCGCTTGAGCTCGTCATTGCGGTGCCCTGCACCTCGATGTGACGGGCCATGACCAGCTCGCCCTGGTAGGTGATGACCAGCAGCGAACTGGCCTCACCGAAAGCCAGCAGCGCGTGGGCCTTGCCTTCTTCTTCCCCCAGGGCGCTGACGTTGCGCAGGGCGGTTTCCGGCACATCGAGCGCGGTCCAGTGCAGGCCGGCGTCGTCGGCATCGGTCTGCACCTGCACGAACTTCTCGCGCGGCAGCACCACGGTCAGCGTCGGGCGGCTCTGGCGCAACTGGGTGGCCTCGGGCACCTCCAGCACATCGATGAGCGCGTCATCGACCTCGAAGTCCACGTGATCGCGCAGCGACCAGCGCAAGGCATCGGCCCATTCGGAGCGGGGCACATCGGGTGCGGGGATGGCCACCAGGCGGGCCGCGTCGCTGGGCAGCAGCCCGACCAGCTTCGACGTGTTCAGGCGGCGCTGGCGGTTGAGGGTCTGCAGGCCGTTGCTCAGGCTGGAGGCATCCACCCGCCCCACCCATTGCACCGCAGGTCGATGTTCGCCATGGACCACTTCGACGGCGAGCAACACCGCGCCATCCTGGGCGAGGCCCACCCAGGGCGATGTCGTGTTGGTCGGTCGGCGAAAGGGCATGCGGGACTCCGAGAATCTTGTCGGAGATGCTGCCAGAGCCCTTTTTACGAAGTGGAAGGAATAAGCGCGCCTTCGTGCGTTATTTCTCGCAGGCTGCCTGGACGTCACGAGCAGTTACACCCCCCGGAGGGGGCCGCTCACTGCAACAGGCGCGCGGGGTCGGCGTCGAGCTTGGCCAGCGCCTCGCGCGTGACGCGGGTGGTCAAGGATTCTTCTTCCAGCGGCACCATCAGCCCGGCCTGCAGGAAGGCGCCCAACCGATGCAGCTGGAACAGCACCCCGCGCCCACCCGGCGTCACGAACAGGCTGAGCTGCTTGTGCAGGCCCTGCCAGCCCAGTTGCACATGCTCGTGGCGGCCACGGTAGTCGAGGTTGAACCAGGCACCGATTTGCAGCTCTCGCGCCCAGGCCTGCATGGCCGGGGTCGGCATGGAGCCACCTTCGGCCACGATTTCGAGGTCTTCGGTTTCGTGGCCGGACAGGTCGCGCAATGTGTCGGCGTCCAGCTCCACCCCGGTGAGGTCAGGCAGCAGCTCGTCGAGGGCCTCCAGGCGCTGGGTGAGTTCGCGCAGCACCGTGGACGACAGGGGAGCCGAACGCGCCGAGAAGGCCGCCGCCAGGGCCGCGTTGAGCGACTGGATGTGACGATCCTGGGCGTCGTTGGGCAGGCCGGCGCGCATCATGCCCTCGCGCACCGTCTTGAGCAGGGGCGGCAGGCGGCGCAGCACCTCGGCGCGTTCTTCGCGCGAGGTCTTGGCGCTGGCCGACCAGATCAGGTCGGCGGCAGCATGCTTGAGCGCGCGGGTCGCGTCGCTGGCCTGGCCATGTTGCACCGCGCTGTGGGCCAGCACGTCCGCCCAGACGCGGAAGAGGAAGTCGCGCACGCCCTCGTGCACCGGCACCGACTCCAGCATCTTGCGCAGCTCGATCGTGTACTGGATGGCCCATGTCTCGCGTTGTTCGACCTGCTGGGCCAGCGAGATGCCCTTGCGCCCCGCGGCGTGCTCGTCGCGGAAGTAGGTTTCCAGGAAGCGCTCGAACTCGGTCATCACGGTCTGGAAGACCTTGCGGCCGGTGTCGGGGTAGGCCTCGACGACCTGCACCACGCGGCGGATCTCGCGGTGCAGGGCGTCTTCGCCCTCCTGAGCGCCTGCCACGAAACCCATCACGCAAGAGCCCATGCGGTCGATCAGGCGGCGCGCGGGGTGACTGGTGGACGCGAAGAAGTCGGGCTCGCTGACGGCCACGCGCAGCACGGGCATCTGCAGGCGGGCGAACCACACGCGGATGCTCGCGGGCAGCCGCTCTTCCATCAGGATGGCCTGGAACAGCAGGGCGACGACCTCGATGGTGGCGCGTTCGGTCGGGCTGGTGGCGGCCTTTTTGAGGGTTGCCCGGTCGTGGTCGAGGTCGCGCAGGGCCGCTTCGGGCGTGGTGGGCGCGCTGCCATCGACTGGTTCGGCACGGCGCCGCACCGCCTCACCGACCTGCCGAATGGCCAGCCCCAGCGAAGTCGAGACGGGCCCGGGCGCGCGCAAGGGCGCATCGGGCTTGGTCGGCACGAAACCCGGCACATGGCGGGCCACGAACTGGTTGAGCTGCCCCAGCAGGGCCTGCGACTGCACCGCCATGCGGCCCAGGCCAGGCACCTGGGTGAGCATGCGGGTTTCGTCGTAGGCATGGCCCAGGGGCTGCAGGCCGCTGTTGCCGGCGGCAGGCGAGCCCGTGGCAAAGCCCGAGCCCGTGGCGTGGCCTGTGCCCCCACCCTGTCCCGCGCCAGGCCCGGTGCCGCTCCAAGGCGCACCGCCCACATGGCCCCCGCCTTTGAGGCTGGCAATCGTGTCCAGCCCCATCGGGCGGCTGGGCATGACCCCGGGTGCCGCACGGCGGATGAAGGGCCGCAGATCGATCTCAGGGCGCACGCCCTGGTCCAGCAAAGCCTCGTTGGCCGCGTGATAGGCCTCTTGCACCCAATTGGCCACCTCTTGGTGCAGCACGTTCTGCAGGGTCTGCCAGTGCAGCATCGACAGCTCGGCCGCCAGCCAGGCGTCCAGCACCTGCCTGGCGATCCAGGCCGCGGCCAGCACCTCCTGTTGAGCATGGCCGGCATCGACCGCGCCCCCCACGGACTGCAGGCGCGCGTTGAGGTCGGTGTACTCCTGCCCTGCCAGGTCAGCGATGGCCTGGGCCAGCCGGGACGCCGTCAGGCCCTGCTCGACCTCGCTGTCATCGACCAGGCTCAGGGGGATGTCCACCGGTACCCCGGAAGCCGTTCCGAAAGCCGAGCCGCCACGCACGCTCAAGGGACGCCCCAAGCGGACCTCGGAGAGCGCCTGATTCAGGTGGGTGGTCAGGGCCTGGTGCCAGCCACGCACGGCACGGGGCAGGTCGAGCACCAGGTCGCGACGGCGGGCGTGCAGCGCCGGCTCCGCCGACTGCGTGGCCAGCGTGCGCGCTCCGTCCAGGCACGCCTGCACGAGGCCGCGAGCGCCGTGGATCAGCGCCTCGAGGTGCGTGACGCGGGCACCCTGGGCCAGGGCTCGGTGAGAGGCCAATGTCATGAAAAAAGCCGGCCGGCACCTCTGAGGAGGCGCTCCAACCGGCCTGGATGAGTTTTCCGGTTATCGCCGACTCTACACCACCGCTCCGGCGTGCGGATCGTTGGGGTCGACGTCCTTGCGCGAGGGCTTGACGAGGTCTTCGCGCTTGACGCCCAGCCACATCGCCAGGGCCGCGGCCACGAACACCGAGGAGTAGATGCCGAAGACGATGCCGATGGTCAGGGCCAGCGCAAAGTAGTGCAGCGTCGGGCCGCCGAAGATCAGCATGGCCAGCACCATCGCCTCGGTCGAGCCATGGGTGATGATGGTGCGGCTCATCGTCGAGGTGATGGCGTGGTCGATGACCTCGGGCGTCGTCATCTTGCGGAACTTGCGGAAGGCCTCGCGGATGCGGTCGAAGATCACCACCGATTCGTTCACCGAGTAACCCAGCACCGCCAGGATGGCCGCCAGCACCGACAGCGAGAACTCCCACTGGAAGAAGGCGAAGAAGCCCAGGATGATGACGACGTCGTGCAGGTTGGCGATGATGCCGGCCACGGCGAACTTCCACTCGAAGCGGATCGCCAGGTAGATCATGATGCCGACCACGGTCACCAGCAGGGCCAGGGCCCCGTCGCGAGCCAGCTCGTCACCGACCTGTGGGCCGACGAACTCGGAACGCTGCAGGGTCACCGGCTCGGTGGCCGTGCCGCTGGCGCTGACCTGACAGACCTGCCGGTCCCCCTTGTCCGAGGACTGGGTGCCGATCGTGCCGCCTTCGGCCGAGCACAGCGCGCCAAACACCTTGCCCACCAGCTCGGCCTGCTTCATTTCGCCGCGCAGCGGGATGCGGATGAGCACGTCGCGCGAGGTGCCGAAGTTCTGCACCTGCACTTCGCCTAGGTGCAGGGCCTCGACCGCCTCGCGGGTCTTGGCCAGGTTGGCGGTCTGGGCGTACTGCACCTCGATGAGCGAGCCGCCGGTGAACTCGATGGAGAAATGCAGGCCGCGCGTGACCAGGAAGAAGACGGCGGCGGCGAAGGTCAAGAACGAGATGATGTTGAAGACCAGCGCGTGCCGCATGAACGGGATGTCGCGCTTGATGCGGAAGAATTCCATGGTGTCGTGCTCCGCTGCGGTTTATTCCTGGGGCTTCCAGACCTGCCCGATGGACACGCCCTTGAGCTTCTTCTGGCGGCCATACCAGAGGTTGACCAGGCCACGCGAGAAGAACACGGCCGAGAACATCGAGGTCAGGATGCCCAGGCAGTGCACGACGGCGAAGCCGCGCACCGGGCCCGAACCAAAGGCCAGCAGCGCCAGGCCCGCGATCAGGGTCGTGACGTTGGAGTCCAGGATGGTCGCCCAGGCGTGCTCGTAGCCGGCGTGGATGGCCGTCTGTGGCGCCGAGCCGCTGCGCAACTCTTCGCGCACCCGCTCGTTGATCAGCACGTTCGAGTCAATGGCCATGCCCAGCGTCAATGCGATGGCCGCGATGCCCGGCAGCGTCAGCGTGGCCTGCAGCATCGACAGCACCGCCACCAGCAGCAGCAGGTTGACCGACAGCGCGATGGTCGAGAACACGCCGAACAGCAGGTAATAGATCACCATGAAGACGGCGATGGCCGCGAAGCCATAGACCAGGGAGTTGAATCCCTGGGCGATGTTCTCGGCACCCAGGCTGGGGCCGACGGTGCGCTCTTCGATGATCTCCATCGGGGCCGCGAGCGAGCCGGCGCGCAGCAGCAGCGCGGTGTCGGCCGACTCTTCCGGACTCATGCGACCGGAGATCTGCACGCGGCCACCCGAAATCTCGCCGCGGATGACCGGGGCGGTGACCACCTCGCCCTTGCCCTTTTCGAACAGGATGATGGCCATGCGCTTGCCCACGTTCTCGCGGGTGACGTCGCGGAAGATGCGCGCGCCGCGCGAATCGAGCGTCAGGTGCACGGCGGGTTCGTGGTTCTCGTCGAAGCCGGACTGGGCGTCGTTGAGGTTGTCACCGGTGAGCACCACCTGGCGCTTGACGATGACGGGCTCGCCGCTGCGCTCGAGGTAGCGCTCGGAGCCAAAGGGCACCATGCCGCCGGCCAGTGCGGACTGCGCCTCGGTGCTCTCGTCGACCATGCGCACTTCCAGGGTGGCGGTGCGGCCGATGATGTCCTTGGCCTTGGCGGTGTCCTGCACGCCAGGCAGCTGCACGACGATGCGGTCGGCGCCCTGCTGCTGGATCACGGGCTCGGCCACGCCGAGTTCGTTGATCCGGTTGTGCAGGGTGGTGATGTTCTGCTTGAGGGCCTGGTCCTGGATGGCGCGCTCGGAGGTGGGCTTGAGCTTGCCCACCAGGGTCACGTCGCCCGACTCGTCGGTGCCGTCGGTCCAGGCCATGTCGATGGCGCTGTCGCTGACCACGCCGCGAGCGACATCGCGCACGGCGGCGTCGCGGAAACGCACGACCACGTTGTTGCCGTCGCGGCGGATGCCGCTGTGGCGGATGTCCTTGTCGCGCAGCACGGTGCGGATGTCACCGGAGATGCTCTCGGCCTTCTGCGTGAGCGCGGCCTTCATGTCGACCTGCATCAGGAAGTGCACGCCACCGCGCAGGTCCAGGCCCAGGAACATGGGGTGGGCGCCCAGGCTGCGCAGCCAGTGCGGCGAGCGCGAGACCAGGTTCAGCGCCACGATGTAGCGAGGATCGGCCGCATCGGGGTTGTAGGCGCGCGCGATGGCGTCGCGGGCCTTGATCTGGGTGTCGGTGTCCTTGAAGCGCGCGCGCACCGAGGTGCCGTCCAACTCGACGAAGTCGGACGTCACGCCCGCTTCCTTGAGCACGGTCTCGACACGGGCGACGTCATCTGCCGACAGCTTGATCGTGGCCTTGCCGCTGGAGAGCTGCACCGCCGGTGCCTCGCCAAAGAAATTGGGCAGGGTGTAGACCAGGCCGACGAGCAGGGCCACGGCGATGATCAGGTACTTCCACCAGGGGTAGCGGTTCATGCGGTCCTCGGCTGCGCTTTGTTGCGTTGCGCTTTAGCTTGATTACTTGCTGACGGTGCCCTTGGGCAGCACCTGGACGATGGCCGAGCGCTGGACCTGCAGCTCAACGCCATTGGCCACCTCGACGTGCACGAAGGTGTCGCCCAGCTTGCTGATCTTGCCGATCACGCCGCCTTGCGTGACCACCTCGTCGCCCTTGGAGAGCGCTTCGAGCATGGCCTTGACTTCCTTTTGCCGCTTCATTTGCGGGCGGATCATCACGAAATACAACACGACGAACATCAGCAGCAGGGGCAGCATGCTCATCAGGCCACCGGAGGCGCTGGCGGCGGGGGCGGCGGCTTGGGCGTAGGCGTCGGAAATCAACACGGCTTGGGGTCCTTCTCGAACAAAGGGCCGAGGCGCCGGAGCCCCTGCGCGACATGCGCAAAAGCCCGGCACGCCGGCCGAAAGTGGCTCAGATTGTATGCGGCGGATGTGAAGACACGTTCACACGTGCCCCACAGCCACCGCCTGGGGAAATCGGGGTCGCCTGCGCGTCAGAGCACGTACTTGACCTGCGGCAGGCTGGTCAGGGCGCGATAGATGTTGTCGAGCTGCTCGCGGCTGGTGGCGGTGACCACCACCGTCAGGCCGACGTAGGTGCCGCTGCTGCTGGGGCGGCGCTCCAGCGTGGCGGCGTCGAAGCCGGGGTCGTGCTGCACGGCCACGGCCACCACCGAAGCCACGAACTCCTCGTGGTGAGGGCCCATGACCTTGATCGGAAAACGGCTGGGGTACTCGATCAACGACTCTTCAGGCGGGATCGGCGGGTTGACGGGCTGGTGCGTGCTCATCTCGGGGGCCTCACTGGATGCTCAAGCGCAGGGCGTCCCAGGCGCGGCCCAGCCAGCCGGCCGCCGGCACGTCGTCGAGCGACTGCAGCGGCAGGGTCTGCCAGGGCTGGCCATTGAGGGTGACCTGCAGGCGGCCGACGGCCTGGCCCTTGCTCAAGGGGGCGAGCAGCGGGTCATTGCGCGTCACCACCGTCTTGACGGCCCCGGCCTGCCCGCGCGGCACGACCACGACGATGGGCTGGGTGCGGCCCAAGCGGGCAGCGTTGGCCGCACCCTTCCAGACCTGGGCGGTGCTGACCGGCTGGTTGGCGTCGAACAGCTTGACCACGTCAAAGGCGCTGTGGCCCCAGTTCAGCAGCTTCTGGCTTTCGTTGGCGCGGGCCTCGGGCGAAGCGGCGCCCAGCACCACGCTCAGCAGGCGGCGCTCGCCACCGGCGGTGGGGCGCTTGGAAGTGGAGATCAGGCAGTAGCCGGCGTTGTCGGTGTAGCCGGTCTTGAGGCCATCGACCGTCGGGTCGCGGAACAGCAGCAGGTTGCGGTTGCCCTGCTTGATGCCGTTGAAGGTGAATTCCTTCATCGAGTAATACGGCAGCGAATTCGGGAAGTCGGTGATCAGGCGCGTGGCGATGATCGACAGCTCGCGCGCCGTGCTCAGGTGGCCGGGCGCGGTCAGGCCCTCGGGGTTGGAGAACTTTGTCTGCTTGAGGCCGAAGGCCTGGGCCTGGCGGTTCATCATCTCGACGAAGACCTCGACCGTGCCGCCCACGCCTTCGGCCAGGGCCACGGTGGCGTCGTTGCCGCTTTGCACGATCATGCCCTTGATGAGGTCATCGACCTTGACGCGGCTGTTGATGTTGATGAACGAGCGCGAGGCACCGGTCATGCCCGTGCGCCAGGCTCGCTCGGACACCGGCAGGTCCTGCGTCAGCGAGAGCTTGCCGTCCTTGAGGGCCTGGAAGACCAGGTAGGCGGTCATCAGCTTGGTCAGCGAGGCGGGCTCGACGGCCTGGTCGGCGTTGCGCGCACCCAGGGTCTGGCGCGAAGACAGGTCTTGCAGGATGAAGGCACGCGCGGCCACTTCTGGCGGCTGCGGCATGGCCTGGGTCGGCTCGGCGAACAGGGCGGCGGGCGCCGCCTGGTTTTGGGCGGCTGCGCCCAGGGAAGACAGGGACAGCGCCAGGGCCACCAGGGCCGAAGTGGTCGCACCCAGCAGGTGGCGGCGGGAAGGGGAAGCAGTCATGCCGGCAATATGAGGTGAAGAAGCGGTGAACACAAGGAAGAGGATGCAAAGTTTTGCAAGCAGGCGGTGCGCGCCGGCCGCGAGCGAAACCCGGGAGAAGGCTCGGCGCTCAGCCCCCGGCTTCGCGGGCGGCTTCGGCCCGCAGGTGGCGCAACACGATGTCGCGCAGGCCGCCGAGTTGTCCGTGGAAAAAATGGCCGGCGCCGGGCACCACCGTCACCGGCAATTGCTGCGGCCGCGCCCAGTCGAGGATGGCGGACAGGGGCACGACGTCATCGGCCTCGCCCTGCACCACCAGGGTGTGCGCAGGCACCGCCGGCACATCGAAGCGGGAGGCCGCCGGACTGACGAGCACCAGGGTGGACGGCGCGCGCACGGCAGGCTGATCGGCCGCAGCCTGCTTGAGGCGGCTGGCCGCCTGGGCCGCCACGTAGCCGCCAAACGAGAAACCCGCCAGCGCCAGCGGCTTGCCGGCCAGGGCCGGATCGCTCAGGTGATGGGCCACCACGGCGAGCAGGTCGGAGGCTTCGCCCCGGCCCTCGTCGTACTGCCCATCGGACTGGCCGACGCCGCGGAAGTTGAAGCGCACCGCCCGCCAGCCGGCCAGCACGAAGGCCCGCACCAGGGTGTGAACCACCTTGTTGTCCATCGTCCCGCCCATGAGCGGGTGCGGGTGGGCGATCACGGCCAGGCCAAGCGGCGAAGAGGCGGGGTCTTCGACCACGACCTCGATGTGGCCGGCCGGGCCATCGATGAGCAGGGATGCAGGGCGCCCGAGCATGGTGTGCGGTGCAGTCAGCCGCCTCAGCGACCGACGTCGTCCGGCAGCTCCAGGCGTTCGACGACCTGGCCACCGATCAGGTGACGGTCGACGATCTCATCGATGTCGCTCTGATCGACGAAGGTGTACCAGGTGCCTTCTGGGTAGACCACGGCGACCGGGCCGCCCGCACAGCGGTCGAGACAGCCGGCCTTGTTGACCCGCACGCCACCCTTGCCGTTGCGACCGGCCGCGGCCACGCGGGCCTTGCAATGGTCGAAACCGGCCTTCGCGGCATGGTCGGCGCAGGACGCCTCGCCGTTGACGCGCTGGTTCAGGCAAAAGAAGATGTGACGCTCGTAATAGGCCATTCGCAGATTCTAGTGGCTGCCTCCGGCCCGCACTGACACGGGGGCATCGCGCCCCAGCAAGCGTCCTGTCAGCCAGAGCAGGGCCACGAAGGGCCACAGCAGGCCGAACCAGCGCGACAGCCCATGGAAGCGGACAAAGCGACCGTTTTCCCAGGCCTGCAGGGTTTGGGCGTAATAGGGGTCGCTCGGCGCCTGGTGCACCAGGATCAGCAAGCCCACCAACACCACCATGCCGAGCGCCGCGCACACGGAGCGCCCCCGGTTGATCAGCAGGATCGCCGCAGAGGCCCCCACCAGCATGCCCGATGCCACGGGCAAAGTGACCCAGCTGAATGCATGCACTGGCCCGAAGTTCAGGGCAGAAGACAGCGCCGTGAACAACACGCCTGAAAGCACCAGAGAGGCCATGAGCACGATTCGCAGGGTGCGCTGACTGGCCAGGGCGCCCGCCACACAAAGGGGGGCGAGCAACCCAAGCGCCACAGTGGCGGCCTCCAATTCGGGAGCCCAGACACTGCCGGACCAGTCCCCGGGCATCACCGCCCAGAGCGTCAGCGGGTCGTCCGGCAGCAACCAGTCCTGCCAGGGGGTGTCCTGGGTCAGGTCGATCAGCAGCAACCTCAGCTGCGGCCAGATCTGCCCTTGCCCCAGCGGCAAAGGGGGAGGAAACAGCAGCCCGAGCGGCCACAGCCACAAGAGGGCCAGCCCATGCCCGGCTTGCGGGATGAACCAGCGCTCACTCAGTCGATGCCACATGTCGACCAAGCCCAGCGCATGCAGCGTGAGTGCACCCAGCACCCCCCAGGCCGCACCCAGGGAGTTCAGGGTCCAGTCGGTCACCGATGGCACCCTCCCCGGCAGCAGGTGCTGCAACTGCTCCAGGCTGTACGACAGCAGCGAGGCGATGAACAAGGTTCGCCACCCGGCCGACCAGGGGCCCTTGCCCGAGCGCAACCAGGCCAGGCAGAGCACCATGCCAAAGGGAAGGTAGCCCAGCAGGTTGGCGGTCACATCGGACATGAGCTCGTGCGACTGCTTGGGCAACCCCCAGTGGATCGCGCCCCAGCCCGGCCAGTGCCAGCCCGTCAGAGGGTGCAGGGTCGCGTAGGCGATCAGCCCCCCGGCCACCCAAGACAGCGGCCAGGCTGCGCTGCGGTGCGTCGCCATCCCGATCTCAGCCCATGGTGGGCTTGAGGACGACCAGGCAGACGATGGCCGCAAACAGCAGCACCGACACCTCGTTGAAGACGCGGAACCACTTGTGGCTGCGGCGATTTTTCAGCCCCTCGAAGTCGCGCAACAAGCCGCGGCAGACGTGGTGATAGCCGATGGCGCCCAGCACCAGGGTCAGCTTGATGTGCAGCCAGACTTGCCCCGGCCCCTTGCCGACCCCGAAATAGAGCCAAAGCAGCAGGCCGAACACCAGCGCCGGAATCATCAAGAGGGTGCTGAACCGGTAGAGCTTGCGCGCCATCAGCAGCAGGCGTTCGCGCTCGGCGTGGCTGTCGGAGGGCACCGTGGCCAGGTTGACAAACAACCGGGGCAGGTAGAACAGACCCGCGAACCAGCTGGCCACGAAGATGATGTGCAGGGCTTTGACCCAGAGGTAAGCGGAGCTCATGGGGGATTATGAGCACAGAAAAAAAAGAGCCCCGGCACAAGCCGGGGCTGTGAAGCCTTGACGCTGTCATCACGTAAGGCACCTGCTCAGGGAGGAAAAGCAGGGAATGAGGCCTTGCGGCGTATCATTCACTTTTCATTATAGGGAGGTTGCTCAAGCTTGGCTGCCCCCCCTGTCCGAAATAACCCTGCGAGGGGTGTTTTTTTTATCAACTTTGCCAACCTTCACACTGCCGCCACGGCGCCGTGCGTGAGGTGAACCGCCCCCCGAATGACGTCCCTGCACTTTCCTCAGCACCGCCTGCGCCGACTGCGCCGCGACGAGTTTTCCCGCCGCCTTGTGAGGGAACATGCGCTGACAGCGTCCGATCTGATCTACCCGGTTTTTGTGCTTGACCAGGACGGGGGCACCCAGGAAGTGGGGTCCATGCCCGGAGTCTCGCGCCTGGGCCACAGCGCCCTGTATGCCGCCGCCGAGCGTTGCCTGGAACTGGGCGTGCCGGTGCTGGCGCTGTTCCCGGTCATCGACGCCGCACTCAAGACGCCGGACGGCCGCGAGGCGCTCAACCCCGAAGGCCTGGTGCCGCGCACGGTGCGCGAACTCAAGCGGCGCTTCCCCGAGTTGGGCGTGATGACCGACGTGGCGCTCGACCCCTTCACCAGCCATGGCCAGGACGGCCTGCTCGATGACACCGGCTACATCGTCAACGACACCACGGTCGCGGTGCTGACGCAACAGGCCCTGGTGCAGGCCGATGCCGGCGTGGACATCGTCGCGCCGTCGGACATGATGGACGGCCGCATTGGCGCGATCCGCCAAGCGCTCGAATCGCAGGGCCTGATCCACACCCGCATCATGGCCTACAGCGCCAAGTACGCCAGCGCCTTCTACGGGCCCTTCCGCGACGCGGTCGGCTCGGCGAGCAACCTGGGCAAGGCCAACAAGAAGGTCTACCAGATGGACCCGGCCAACTCCGACGAAGCGCTGCGCGAAGTGGCCATGGACATCGCCGAGGGCGCCGACATGGTCATGGTCAAGCCCGGCATGCCGTACCTGGACATCGTGCGGCGCGTGAAAGACGAGTTCAAGGTGCCGACCTTCGCCTACCAGGTCAGCGGCGAGTACGCCATGATCAAGGCGGCTGCGCAAAACGGCTGGCTCGACCACGACGCCACCATGATGGAGTCGCTGCTGGCCTTCAAGCGCGCCGGCGCCGATGGCGTGCTGACGTACTTCGCGCTGGACGCCGCCGAGCGCCTGCGCGGCTGACGGAGCCCTCAGCGCGTGCGCCTCTTTCACATCCACGACCAGTTCACCGAACTCAAGGACTGGCCGGCCACGCTGCCGGCGCAGGGCTTCCTGTGGGTGACCACCAGCCGGCGCGTCTTCGAGGTGCGCCTGGCCGAGATCCAGCAGCAGCTGCAAAAGCTCGCCGGCGGCGGTCTGATGGACCTGCACGTCACCGACCTGCTCAACGCCCAGCTGCCCTCGCAGTACGACTACACCTCCTGGTACGACCTGCTGGTGTTCCGCCGACTGGCCGCGGGACCGGGCACGCAGCGGCTCTTCCTGGACGAGGAGCACGGCACGGCCACGTCGGCGCGCCAGGCGATGGCGGCCATCGACACCAGCCCGGTGGGCTTCGCGGTGTTCGACCGCGTGCTGCTGACGGTGCACCCGGCCGACTGCTCGGTGCGCGACTTCTTCGAGGCGCGGCTGAGCCAGATGATCCCGCCGGCGGGGCGCGTGCACGAGTCGCTCGAAGCGAACACGAACACCGAGGCGGCCGAACCTGCGCCCATGGCCGATGCCTCGGTGGACGTGCCCGCTGACTTGCCGGCCGAGGGCACCGAACCCCATGCCCATGGCAACGAAGCGCTGGTGCCCCGCTTTCACGAGACACGCGGCAGCACGTCCCGATTGCCACCCAGCCCGCCGGACCTGATGCTGCGCATCGTCAACCACATGGTCGACAGCTACCTGGACCTGCGCCGGCTGCTGACCCGACAGTTCGCCTACCTGCAGCAGGAGTTGCTGAGCAACCGCCAACAGTTCAAGCACTGGCAGGCCTTGCTCGAAGCGCGCAACACCCTGCACATGCTCGAAGACACCTGCGAGGACCAGAGCGCCGCGGTGCAGGAATGGATCGATGCGCTGGAAGACTGGCCGTCGCCTTCGGACACGCAGGCGCAGCGCGAGCGCGAGGTGCTGCGCGTGCGTTCACGCGACGTGCACGAGCACATCGCCCGCGTGCTGGCCCACGTGCGCCGACTGGAGAGCTCAGCCGAAAGCGCCGTGCAGATCCACTTCTCGGCGCAGGGCAGCCGCACCAACGACATCATGCGCACGCTGACGGTGCTCACGGCCATCTTCCTGCCGCTGAACCTGATCACAGGCATCTTCGGCATGAACTTCGACGGCCTGCCCCTGATCCACAGCAGCGTCGGCTTCTGGGTGGCGATGGGCCTGATGCTGATGGTGGCCGCAGGCCTGGTGTGGTGGTTCCGCCGGCGCCGCTACCTGGACGCGAACGAGCCGAACAACTGAGGCTCGGGCGTCAGCCAGGACGGCTCAAGCGCCCTGCCGACGCCTCGCCTGCACCTCGCGGGCCAGGCAAAGGTCATCCCAGACCAGGCCCTTGTCGGCCGGGTTGCGCAGCAGGTAGGCCGGGTGGTAGGTGACCACCACCGGCACGCCCGCCACCTCATGTACACGCCCACGCAACTTGCCGATGGGCTCCGTCGTCTTGAGCAGGGACTGCACGGCAAAGCGCCCCATGGCCACGATGAGGTCGGGCTGCACCAGCGCCATCTGCCGCAGCAGGAAGGGCTCGCACTGCGCGACCTCCTGGGGCAGCGGGTTGCGGTTGGCCGGCGGGCGGCACTTGAGCACGTTGGCGATGAAGACCTGGCGCTCGGGGCCGGCCTCGCTGCGCGTGAGGTCGATGGCCGCGAGCATGCGATCGAGCAACTGACCGGCGCGGCCGACGAAGGGCTCGCCCTGGCGGTCTTCCTGCTCGCCGGGGGCTTCACCGACGATCATCCAGCGCGCTTGCTCGTTGCCCGTGCCGAACACGGTCTGGCGGCGGCTCTGGCACAGGCCGCAGGCCTGGCACCCGGAGACGGCCTCGCGCAGGGCGGGCCAGTCCATGGTGTCGACGCCAACGGGGCGCGGACCGAGCACCACGTCGGGCACGGCGGTGGTGGTGCCGCTGGTGCTCGGGGCAGCCGGGGGCTGTGCCACGCGAGCGGGCGGGCGGGGCGCGGCGGGCGCGCTTCGCCCGACCTGCGCGATGGCGGCGGCGGCCAGCGCATGGGCCTCGGCCGCATCGGAGCGGGCCGCAGGCACCTCGGGCACAGGCGCGGGCCGGGTCGGCCAGAAAGCGGCCACGCCCATTTCCTTGAGCATGGCGAGCTGCCGCTCACTCCAGCGCATAGGCGGCCTCCAGCTTGATCTGGCGGCGCATGACCAGGGCGTCTTCGCGCCCCCCTTCGGCCGGGTAATAGTTCCTGCGCACGCCGATGTCGACGAAGCCCTCGCGCTGGTAGAGCGCCCGTGCGCGGGCGTTGCTGGGGCGGACCTCCAGCCACAGCGCTTCGGCGCGTTGCTGGCGGCAACGTTCGTAAAGCGTGTGCAGCAACCCGACCGCCAGGCCCCGGCCCTGCCAGCCTCGGGCCACCGCGATGTTGAGCAGGTGGACCTCGTCAACGCCGTCCATGGCCACGCAGGCGGCGACCACGCGCCCCCCTTCGGCCCCACCGGCCTCGCACAACACCTGGCTCCAGTAGCCGGCCCGCAAGGACGAGCGGTAGTTTTCGGGCGTCCAGGCGTGCAGCGCGTGCAGGCAGGCCAGGCGCTCCTCGGTCACCCAGGCGTCGATGTCCGCATCAGTCAGTGAGCGCACACTCAGCCCCTCGATGGCCGAAGACGGCATTGAAGTGGCGGTGTCGCTCAGGACCGGGCGGTTCATCTGGGGTGGCGAAGGCAGGCTGGAAAGGGGCGGATCAGGCCGGCATCATGCCTGAGCCGCCGCGCGTTCGGCGGTGGTCTGGGCGACTTTGTCGCGCACGTAGCGAGGCAAGGCCAGGGCAGCATCGACCTGCTCGCCGTGGGCCCAGGCCTGGCGGGCCAGTTCGGCCAGGGCCGCCCCACGCGGCATGGCGTCGGGGGCCAGCACGCGGATGTCATCGGGCGAGAGGCCGTCCCAGGCGGCCGTGCAGGCCGACAGGGCATTGCCGCACACGAGCACGCCTTCGCCGCGCGATGCCCAACGGGCACGGGGCTCACCGAGGGGCCACAAGGCGGGCGGCGTGTGAACGCCCCAGCGCTCGCCACCCCACCTGAAGGCAGCCACGTAGAGCTCACCCATGCGGGCATCCTGCAGCACCCAGGCGACCTCGCCCGTGGGCAGCGGCCTGCCCGAACGCTGGCGAGCGTCTTCGGCCACGGCCATGAGGGTGTCCAGCGCGATGACCGGCACGCCCAGGCCCAGCGCCAGGCCCTGGGTCACGGAACAGGCGGTGCGCAAACCCGTGAACGCGCCCGGCCCGGCACCGAAGGCGATGGCGTGAACAGCGGGCCAGCCCAGCCCTTGTGCCTGCAGCAGCGACTGCAGGGCGGGCAGCAGGCCGGCCGAAGCCTGAGCCCCACCCGCCAGCTCCAGCGCCTGGGTGCGCCCTGCCTCGCCCGCCCCCACCGACAGGGCGATGTGCAGGCGCTCGGTGGCGGTGTCCAGCGCCAGCAGGACGGGGGCCGGATCAAGGGGCGGCAAGGGGGATGCAGGCATGCGCCGAGTTTAGCCGCGGCGCCCCAGCCTGCACTGCGGCGCGCCTATGATCCCAGGCCATGTCCGCCCCCCTCCCCACCCGTTCCTGGCCCACCGCGTGGGCCCGACTCGGTGCCAGCCTCCTGAGCGGCCTGGGCCTGCTCGCGCCGGCAGCCCACGCCCAGTCCGCGCCCGACACGACGACCGGCGCCTGGCCCGCGCCTTTGCAGCAGGCGCTGCGGCAAAGCGGCGTGCCGCCCGAGGCCATGTCGCTGCTGGTGTGGCCGGTGGACGCACCCCAGCCGCGCTGGCAGCACCAGGCCGATGCGCCCCGACAGGCGGCATCGGTGATGAAGCTGTTCACCACGGGCGTGGCGCTGCGCCAGCTGGGCCCGGCCCATGTGTGGCGCACCGAGGTCGGCCTGGGCGGGCCGCTGCTGGCCAACGGCGTGCTCGACGGGCCGCTGTACCTGCGCGGTGGCGGCGACCCCTCGCTGCTGATCGAACACGTGCAGCGCATGATGGCTCGCTGGCGCGGCGCGGGCCTGCGCGACATCCGCGGCGGCATCGTCATCGACCGCGGCCTGTTCGAGCTGCCCGCCCACGACCCGAACGCCTTCGACGGCCAGTCGCTGCGGCCGTACAACGCCGGGCCCGACGCCCTGCTGCTCAACCACCAGTCGGTCACGCTGCGGCTGATGCCCGACGCGGCCCGCCCTGGCCTGGCGCTGGCCTCGATCGAGCCGCCCTTGCACGGCGTGCAGATCGAGCATCGGCTGACCCTGGTGCCGGGGACGGCCTGCGGCGACTGGCGTGGCGCGCTCAAGCTCGACATCGCTCCCCAGGCAGGCTGGCCGCATGACGGCCGCGCCCGCTGGACCGTGCGACTGACAGGGCCCTACCCGGCCGCTTGCGGCGAGAAGGAATGGCCCCTGCTGTGGAACGGCGATGGCCCCGGCGACCACGCCGCTCGCCTGCTGGAGGCGGCCTGGCTGGCCAGTGGCGGCCAGGTTGGCGTGCCGGTGCGCGACGGCACCTGGCCAGCGGGCCTGCCCGCCTGGCAGACCTGGGTCTCCCCCCCGCTGGCGACCGTGGTGCGCGACATCAACAAGTTCAGCAACAACGTGATGGCGCGCCAGTTGTTCCTGAGCCTGGCGGCCGCCTCGAATGGGCCATCGAACGGACTGAATGGCGGGAATGGCACGAATGGCACCAGCGCCCATGCTGGCGATGGCCGCAATGCCCCCGCCACCCTGGCGCAAGCCCGTGCCATCGTCGCCCGCCAGGTGATCGAGGCCACGGGTGGGGCCACGTCGGCCTGCCGCGACGAGGCGCTGGTGCTCGACAACGGCTCGGGCCTGTCGCGCCAGGAGCACGCCTCGGCAAGGTGCATGGCGCAATGGCTGCAGGCGATGTGGCGCAGCCCGGTGATGCCGGAGTTCATCGCCTCGCTGCCGCTCAATGGGGTGGACGGCACCACGCGCCGCTGGCAGGCCGCCGCCGGCCTGGCCCACATCAAGACCGGCTCGCTCGACGGCGTGGCCTCGGTGTCGGGTTACGTGCTGGGAGAATCGGGGCAACGCATCGTCGTTGTGGGTCTGGTCAACCACCCGCGCGCCGACGCCGCCCGCCCCCTGCTGCAGGCCCTGGTCGACTGGGCCCGGCAGGACCGCTGACACCGCCTCACCCGCATGCCCACCGTGAACCACCTGCCAGACTGGCTGCCCCTGACGCCCGCCACCATCGAATGGATCGGCGCCATTGCCGCCGCGTTGACCACGGTGTCCTTCCTGCCCCAGGTCTGGCTGACCTTTCGCACCCGCGATGTCAGCGGCATCTCGCTGGGCATGTACAGCTGCTTCACCCTCGGGGTGGCGCTGTGGCTGGTCTATGGCCTGTCGATCGGCTCGGCGCCGGTGACGGTGGCCAACGTGATCACGCTGAGCTTCGCTTCGGTGATCCTGATCATGAAGATCAGGTACGGACGCCGCTGAAGCTCAGCCGGTCAGAACTGCTCGCGGCCCCGGTTGAACACCGTCACGCCGATCAGGTTGTGCAACAGGGGGGCGGGGCGCTTGGCATCCGCCCAGATGGCTGTGCTGGTGGCTGTGCCGGAGGTGTAGTACTGGCTGGTGCAATACAGCAGCTTTTCGTCGTCGTTGGCGGGCGTGGTGCCATCGGGACGCAGCACGGCAGCG
>Ga0208492_1000971_pt1 | contig 20704 bp, 24 predicted proteins | sample Subbioar_CSW14AB_FD_184820 | JGI IMG/M metagenome (GOLD analysis project Ga0208492, IMG submission 184820) | Serpentinite rock and fluid subsurface biosphere microbial communities from McLaughlin Reserve, California, USA - CR12Mar_CSW14AB (SPAdes) | ecosystem: Environmental > Terrestrial > Deep... | reverse complement strand
ACCGGCTTGGCCTGGCGTTTCGCGCCTTGCCGCATGTTGCTGAGGTTCGCTCACTCGACAATCCTTTGGGCAACCACGAAACTCCTGCGCTCACCGCGTCGAGCAATGGAATGGGCCTGCCGATCTTGAGCCGCATTCCGCTGTGGAACCAGATCGAAGAGCAGATTCAAAAAACGATCCAAAAGCACTACCTGGCCAAAATCGAACCGGTGTCCAATTCCGTTCAACACGCGGATCCCAAGGTTGATTCTGGGGCCAATGACATGCATTCCTGGCGCCAGGCCTTGGGGGAAAAACCACCTCTGGTACGCCAGGTCGCCCGTTTCGACATCGTCCTCGACTGTGACCCGTTCGACCCCGAAAGCGGGGCCGCGGTGGAATGCCTGGAGCTTTGGATCAATCAGGAAATGGGTCGATTCGTTGCCGATTATGGGCCGATTCGAGGCGAAATCGTCGGCGTTCCGGTTGGTGCGCGCGACATGGCGGCAATCGTCGAGAACGACCGGCTGCGGATCAACCTCATGGTGCTGACAGGGATTCTGCTCATTCTTTGGGCGCTGGTCAAGAAGCCCTGGTTGGCCCTCTATCTTCTCGGCACCGTGCTGTTGAGTTATCTCGCCACGCTCGGCGCCACCGTACTTCTCGCCCATTTCGTCTTCGACCGGGTGCTGGGCGAAGTCGACTGGCGGGTCCCTTTCTTCTTGTTTGTGATCCTGGTGGCGGTGGGGGAAGACTACAACATCCTTCTCATGAGCCGGATGCTCGAACAGGTGCGCAAGCTTGGCCCGACCGAGGCGATGCGCGAGGCGCTTGCCAGCACGGGCAGCACGATCACCTCGTGCGGCTTGATCATGGCAGGCACCTTTGCGACCCTGGCATTCGCGGGATTGAGCACGCTGGTGCAGATCGGCTTTGCCCTGGCGTTCGGTGTTTTGCTCGACACCTTCATCGTGCGGCCCTTTATGGTGCCGGCCTTTGTCATCTGGATCTGGCAAGGCGAGGAAATGCGCGCCAAGGAAGAAGCGATTGAAGCATCGATCAGGAACGTGGAGAAACTCGAAAACTCACGTTGGCGCGAAGCCATTTAAAGTGGCGAAAGGACCCGGCGCCACGGCGAGGCGCGCGCGGACCATGGGGCCTGAAATCGTTGCGTGAAAAACGACAACGCCACGGACCGGATAAACTCCATCCCGTGGCGTTCTTGTTTTTGACGCTTGGAACCCAATTTTCGAGCCAGAGCCCGAACTTAGGCCTTTTGCGCGAATTTGGCGTTAAAAGCCCGTGCAATCTGAGATTTCTTGCGGGCGGCCGTGTTCGGATGAATCGTTTTGCGCGCAGCTGCTTGGTCGAGGGTGCGGATCGCCTTGAGAAGGTCGGTCTTGGCCGCGTCCTGCGTTGTGCCCAGGGCAACCTGGAAACCCTTCAGGCCTTCCTTGATGTCCCGCTTCACATTGCGGTTCTTGGCCCGACGCTTGATACTTTTGCGAAGGTTCTTCTTGGCACTGGGGGTATGAGGCATCGACCCTGGCTCCGATTCCGGCTTATTGCTGAAAAAATTGCCCAAAACACGATTATAGCCTACCCGAGGCTGCTTCGCAAGGAAGAGTTACCGCAAGGCCGGACACTTTTAGATATAAAACGGTATCGTCATAACGCCCTGCTCTTCCCACGGAGCCATCCCCATGAACGCCGCGCACGCCCAAAAAGAGCTCGCTTCCTTCGGTTCACCCGCCGCAGCGCAACTGGCTTTGCGGTTTTTTAAGTGCGGTCCGGGTCAATATGGCGCGGGAGATCATTTCATTGGGGTCAAGGCGGCGCCCCTGAGGCAACTGGCCAGGGAATTTCGCCAACTACCGCTCTCGCAGGTCAAAATCCTTCTCGATTCCAAGATTCACGAGGAACGCTCGCTGGCCCTGTTGATCCTGTCGCTGCAGTTTCCTCGCTCAAGCGATCCAGAACAGAAAGCGATCTACGACTTCTACATGGCCCACACTCGGCAGATCAACAACTGGGACCTCGTCGATGGATCCGCGCCCACAATCGTGGGTGGATACCTGTTCCCGCGCTCGCGCAAGCCGCTTACTAGTCTGGCGAAGTCTTCAAGCCTCTGGGAACGGCGGATCGCCATCGTCGCCACGCAGCATTTCATCCGCAAAAACGACTTGGCAGACACGGTGAAAATCAGCCGCCTCCTCCTTAAAGACAAGGAAGATCTCATTCACAAGGCTGCCGGCTGGATGCTGCGCGAAGTGGGGGACCGGGATCTCGCCACCCTGGAAGCCTTTCTGGCCGATCATGGTCCGGTCATGCCCAGAACGATGCTGCGCTACGCGATCGAGAAGTTTCCCGAAGCACAGCGCAAGGATCTTTTGGTCTCCTTTCCACCAGCAAAACGGGAAAGGATGTGAACCGCTCCTTTTCCCGTTGCGGACTTTCGCAACCTTTTCCAGCCGGCGCCGAGAGGAGTCACTCGATTCAGGAACCCGCAAGGACGCTGGACGCTGAAATCCAATCGCGGCCGCATCACTGCGGCGCTGAAGGCACCTGGAGCTTTCCCGCGACTCCCTTGCGAAAGTCCTGCTTACGCTTGGCGGCAGCGGCCGCCTCGTCCGCGGCGCGCGACTCACGGAACATGGTGAGGATCTCCGTCTCTTCCGCATCGAGCGCGGGGACAGGAACGGAATCTGACATGGGGGCCAATGGCCAGCGCCCATACTTGTCACGAAATACCCAACCGATGACCACCAACACCGCCCACAAGATGAGATTCACCACGACATCACCTCTTTCGGAAGATCAAGCACGCCACAAGAATTGCAAGGCCAAGGAAGATCGCACCCACGAGCGCGGGGTGCCGCGACAAGAACAACCCAGTCCAACACCAACAAGAACAACGAGATCAATGGGCATTTACGCCTGTTACACCGGTCGCGCTCTTACGCCGCGCCAACAGAAACGACAGGGTGATCGCCCCGATCACGAGCAGAATGAACTCGACCGGAATGGAAAGCTTGCTCCATCCCAGACCCATCATCCAGGTCCAGGGATTCACGCCGAAATTCCAGGAGTTCCAGTTGATGGTGAACGGATCCCGCCGGCGCCTTAGGGCATCGAACAGGCCGCCTGCCTCTTCTCCCTGGTAAAGCAGGTCGCCGTTTGCCGCGGTGAGAAACAGAGTCGGCTTGTCCGGCGAGATCGCCTTGTACCCGCGCTCTCGCACGATCCAGTGGTCGGCGGGATAACTCTTGGCGACGACGCCCTCGGCCAACTCCGTCCAGCGAGGATCGGCCTTCAAGACATCGACGGTTTTCTTGCCATCCTTGCCGACCACGGTCAAGCGGATGGCCTGGCTGTCGTCAGTGAACCGATCGGGATTCATCTTGCCGCCGGCGAGCAGATTCTCGGCAGCGGCCTTGTCGATCGATTCGCCGTTGTACTGGTACAGCTCCCCATCGTTGCCCAGTTCGGATTTGTCGAGCCCATAATTAACCGGTTTGCCAGGTCTGGAGGCGTCGGCCAACTTCGGCCGGGGCCGATCCACGGTTTCCGTTGGCAAGTCATTTTGAACCGGATGACTCGGATCCTTCATGGGGGAAATATTTTCGGGCGGGTCGATCGGGCATCGCGCCGAGGCAAATCGTGCCCCGTCAAATGCCAGGTATTCGCCAGGAATCGACTTCCACACCCCCACCTGACGCCCATCTTTCCACAGAGCCGTTTGCCCCGGATCGTTGGTTGGGCCCCAAACCCAGTCGGCAAACATCAAATAAGCCAGCAGTAGACACATGACCTTCTCCTCGAGATGAAAACTAATGCAAATGCATGCAAAACAATGAAAATCAATGAAACTTACTTCTTGAGCCGCGGCGGCGGAGGTGGATCGAGCCAGACGATCGCCCAGCCGTTGCCGCCATCGATCCAGCGATTGAGGAATTGGTCCTCGGGCAACCAGATCCGCTTGCGCGGGTCGTAGTTGTTGTCGTAAACCCCGGCCAAGCCGCGTGCGAAATGCGTGAGATCGGTCATGTGCGCGATGGTGGTGGAGTACTGCACCCCATCGCGGCCAGCGTAAGAGATGGCCGGCATCCGGCCGGTGCGCAGCACCAGCTCCAGAAACTCGGGCGATTTGCCCAGGTAAAAAAGGTAATTGGGAACATCAATGCCCTTTTGCTTGCAAAATCGCCGGAGCTGATCATCGAACTTTTTCGGACCGCACCCGCCGGGTTCATGGCTGCACCAATCGCGAAACCCTTTGAGTTCGGTGAGTCCGGCCCAGTCGGCGGCCATTTCCGCACTGGTGGTCACACACATCCCTTGCCCATCCACGCGCGAGCGGATGTTGCGCATGTCGCGTTCGATCGGAAAATCGATCTGCAACACCGATCCATCGGGTGGATGAATGTCGCCGAGGGAAATGACGCTACCTGGTGCGCCGATCTCGTCGTCCAGTTCACCTCGAAGGATGGGAAAGAGCGGCCGGCGTTTGCTTTCCTCCTTGGGTTTTGAAGGCGAAAGGAGCGGAGTGCGCTCTGCCCAACAACCAAGCACCAGCACCAGCGCAATGGCGCTTACCCACTTGCCGACATCAATCACAAACACAAGCGATTTTTGCATACTCCAACCTCTCAGGAAAGCGGCCAAGATTCCAACAAAATAAGCAATCCAAACGGCCATGTTTTTTTTCTTCACGCGCTGATTAGAAATCAGAAATAAAAGGCGATCATAACCTTGCGCTTCAATCAATCCCTTACTTTGGCTCCTTGGCAGGGAACTCAACTCGGGGCATGGGAAAACCCTCTTTAGGAAGCCGGTGAAATGCGCCATCCTGCCGAGCCTGATCCATTGTCCGTGGCGTCGTAATGCAGACTGACGCGCTGGTTTTGGGAGACCGTTACATTGGCGCCCGACGCCGCGTAGAAGCGATTGGCCGCGGAACTGTTGGAATCGTTGTGATTGAACTGGATTGTGGTCGCACCGATGTTAAAAAGGATTCGAGCATTGCCATCGACATGACTACCGCCTGATGGCGGCGCCATCCCGGTAATGACCGGCGTCGAAGATCCGCTCAACCGCTGAAACCCCGAAGCATCCAGGGCCAAGTTGTGATTCGTGCCGGTTATGGTCGTATTGACGGCGCCCCTGGCAAAAGCCATCGAGCCGCCACCCGTCGTGGCATTGGTCACCCCCATGATCCCCAGTCCCGCCTGGGATAAACCTGCATTCAAGGCGGTCGAGAAAAGGATTTTGCCCGCGCCGTCGATCGTCATGACCACCGTGCCGGCCGAATTCAAAATCTGCACCTGGCCGTCGCCGCCGCTGGTCAATTGCGCGCCTGGCTGCAACAGGACATGACCACCGCGGCCCGTTGCGCCGGCGTCGCCGCCGCCAAGGACGATGTCGAACCCGGCGCCCACCGAGTTGACCGGCAGTTTGCCGGCACCTGCGATCATGGCAGCCGACAGCACCTGCACGGCGAGGAAACCTTGAGAATTTCCGCCGCCAAAGGGGGCCCCGGCAAAGACCACCGAATTGGCATCGGTTCCGGGAGTCAGTTGGTCGGCCGTGTAATTTGCCATTAATAGATCCCCCACGTTGAATTCAGTTCGGCAAAAACGGCGGAAATATGGGACGGAGAAAGAAGGCCCTGGAACAAGACAACGGCCCCGAGATCGCCTATGTAAGGCGATAGACCGTCGCCGCCGCACGCTCCCAGCGCCAAGGGATAAGCAGGCCCATTGGCTCCCAGGGCGACATTTTGGGTATTGCCTTGAAGTTCACTGCCGCCGTTTCTGCTCAGATATAGCCTGTTTGCAGGCGTCACATGACCCGGATCCGTGCGAATCATGTTGATAGACCATTGATTGGAAGGTGAAACACCATTGCTGGCACCTGTCCCGATAATACTTATCGCACCGCCACTATTTTGATTGGAAATAACCACGAATAGGTTATCATTTTGCGTTTGCGCCGTCCGATCATCCATTCTGAAATAAAACCCACTTCTGCTGCCGACCGATCCCGCTAAAGAAATGCAATCCAATAGATAACGGGTGTCATTTGGATCGGCCAAATTCCAGGGCTTATGAACAATAAAGCTTGTGGTCGGACCCGTTGTCATGAACTTAAACGCATCCGCGTTATTGATGCACTGCATAAAATCGTCGGTTCCGTCGAACCTCAAAACGGCGTTGGAGTTCTTTCCGCTGGGAACAATCAACGGGCGTTTCGACGGAACGATCTGCCGGAAATGATTCTTGTTCACCGAGAAGTCCTGCAGCGTGTCGGCGGTTCTCCCCGTCGCGACTTGCGATGCGAAATTCCTGCCGGCATCAAGCCAGAGCCTTGGGGAAAGCGATGCAATGGCGCCCATGGTCCTCGCCAGCGAGATCGGATTGGCAACCATTAGTAGCAGGCCCAAATCGAGTTTAAGTAGGCGAAAATATCCGCGATGTTCTGCGCCGTTAGCAGCGTTGGAAAGATGACCAGTTTGCCAATAGACGAAATCGCGGACAGGTTATCGTTCAAATTGGCATTCATTCGAAAGGACGATGTCGAGGTAAACCCCGTCCAGTTCATCGCCGCATTGGTCGACGTGCCGATCGATGCCCCGTTCTTATAGATCGTTCCTGTTTTCGTCGTGCTGTTCATCGTGCAGCAATAAATCGCATAGGCGCTGGTCGATGTTGCGGCCGTGAATGCTCCACTGCTTAATTCTTGACCATTAGGAGCCCGATAATCCAATTGCGCGTAGCTACTGCCTATGGCAAATCCGACAAAATTTGGAGCTGAAAACCAACTAAACAAGTAACCGGTCGTCGCATGATACTTGCAGACAATGAAAAAGGTGACATCTTGAGGCACCCGCGCATTGACAGGCGTAAACAACCGCTGACCGGCTGCCGTGAACTGATAAGCAGGTAGGCCGTTTTGCGCCGCCAGCTTCACCCGCGGCACGTCAGCCGCTGCGACACGCAGGCAATGTTTGTTATTACCGCTCACATCCCAGGCACAGCCGGCACGCTGGCCGTCGCCCAGCCCGCGCAGTACGGCGGCATCGTAATCGAAATACGGAGAATACTGCGCCAGGTAATCGATCGATCTGGTTCGTTTCCACAGTGTCGGCATCAGACCCGTCTCCCCAGGAAACTCTGGAATGATCGAACGATTCGGTAAAAGTTCTTGACATCGACATCCGAAAGCCCAAGGCCAATCGAAGCAAACGCTATGTTGTTTGAGGAAAACTCACTCGGTGTGTTGTTGGCATTTCGGGCGCAAATATAAAATGGGACCGTGATGAGGGCCTGGGGATTGCTTGGATTTGACCCAACAAATTTTACACCCCTAAACGCCCTTGACACATTCGATGCCGTTTTTGTGGTGACAAAAAACTCGCCCTGGTCCTGAATCACGTCATTTGCGGACGATCCGGTGTCGATGCCCCAGTTCAACCCCGTCGCGCTTGTGAATTTGATCAGAGAAACCGCGGTACCATTATCGGCACCAATTAATGTCGAAACAGCGGCTGCTTTTGTTCTGCTGTAAACGGAAAGATGTTGGTTATTGAGCGTCAAACTTGCCGCTGGTGTTAACCCAGTATTGAGATAACCTGTCGATCCGTTGCCCGTCACGCCGCTGGCATTGTGAGTCAGTGCGCCGTTCAAGGTGCAAGGGAACGCACCTTTCAGATCCAGTGCGTTCAATTTTCCACCCGTGCCCGTGCCGTCCGCGCCCAGAAATGGGTAAATCGCGGTGGAGCGGCTCCAAAGGGTTCCGGAAATCGTTGAAGCCTGCCACTTGAGCGCCGCGACCAGAAAATGGATTGCGTTCTGTTGCGTATCGGAAAGTGCAATCGCCGCACCACCGGTCAGATTCGCCGCGGCGGTGATGAAACTCAAGCCGTCCGCGTCGAGTTGACCTCGGCCGTCCAGAATCAAATCGGTGCCGCCAAAGCCGGCGGCGCCAAGACTTCCCTCGGCAAAAAGATTGAGCCCAGGGGTGAGGGCGAAGGTTCCCAACATCACTTCACCACGATGATCGAGTAGTTTTGCCCCGCCGCGTTCGCGACCACCTGGATCATTCGCGCGTCAAGCGCGACGGTGGGCGGGACCGTGTTGTAGCCAGGTTGAAGCTGGATTCCATCAGTTGCGGATGCGCCAAATCCGGCCGTGATGTCGGGCGTCGCCCCCACGCTTGCGAGCGTCCGCCAGTAAATTTGACCGCTGTTGTTGATATCCGGAATGATGACGATGCCGTACTTGGAAACACCCAGGTCGCTCGTTGTGAGCGCGACCGCGGAAGTCCCGACCGACCCTGTTGAAAATGCCGCCGCCATGAGCGCCTCCTAGCCAGATCATTCCAGAATAAGGGATCAAGATCACCGCCTCCAAACGCTGGAGGGGAATGGGACGGCAACGCTAAGGTGCGTGGTGGAGGTGCTTGGATGGGGCGACCGGGTCATCGCCCCGGAACGGTCATCGATACTGCCGGGTTCGTGCTCACGGCCGCCGCGCCGGTCGTCACTAAAACCGCGAATTGCCCGGATAAGCTCCGCTGCCGGTTGGCGAACGGGCGGGCCGTCGCCGCCACGGTCGTAGGATTCGATCCGGCCTACAATCTCGCCCTGCTGCGAATACCCAGACCTGCGATATCGGGATTCGCTCAAATGGGACTTTTTTCCGCTGCTCGCTATCGAGGGAGATCTGCCCATCTTCTAGAACGAACACGACTGCCCGGTGGTGGGACTGGACAGAGATGGGATCGGGGCGGCGCCAGGCCGGATCGCACTCCAGGCATGCGTCATCATTCCAGCAGGCCGAGCGCTCACTCGTTTGGCGGATTGAAACGCGGGCAAGCCGCTCGCGAGCCTTCCATGATGTCCATTTCCGCGGGCATTGATGATCCCCGGGCAAGATAGGCTGAACAGGTTCAAGCCAGACAGTAAGGCTCAGCCTGGCTTTTTGGCGAATCAGCACTCGGGCGGAATCTCGTGCCCAAAGGACTAAGGAAAGCAAGCCGGAACCGCTGCGAAGCCAAGTGAATTACGCCCCCGAGCGACGCTCCTGCAAACGCAACGTACTTATCGCCTATTATTATATACAGCTACAAGGCCGCATCGTGTTCTTAGTAAATATTCCAATCCGAATTAAGCGACGATAAAATTGCTGATATATTAGTCGCGGACAAAAGGCTTGGGAATACGACAAACGCCGCAAGGTCTCCTGAGTAAGTATTAAGACCGTCCCCGCTGGCTCCACCCAATGCCATTTGAAAAGTCGGACCACCGCTACCAATCACTCCAGTAGAAGCATTTCCTTGGAACTCCGCGCTACCATTTCGACTTAAAAACAAGCGGTTTGCCCCAATCACATTGCCCGGATCCAAGCGTAGAACATTGATGGACCACGTGTTTGCAGGTGCCACGCCGTTACTTGCAGTTGTTCCGACGATGTTTACACTGCCACCACCAGTATTATTCGAAACGACCACAACCATATTGTCGTTAAAACTGAATGCGGCTCGATCATCCGGGCGAAGGTAAAACCCTGTTCTCGATCCAATTGAGGCACCTTGGGTTATGTTGTCAAACAAGTAGCCAAGGGCATTTGGGTCGGCCACAGTCCAAGGTTTATGAACCACAAATAAAGTCGAAGGTCCGGAACTTAAAAACTTAAAATTATCCGCCTGATTTATGCATTGCATAAAATCATCGGTCCCATCAAATCTCAATACAGCCTTCGAATTTTTCCCGTTTGGCACAATCAACGGTTTTCTATTTGAAGCGATCTGTTTAAAATGGTTTCGATTTCCCGAGTAATCCGGTAAAAATCCGGCTTTTTCTCCTGAGGTTGTCTGATGCCGGAACGATGTGCCGACATCGATCCAAAGCGATGGCGATAAGGACGCGATAACAGATTGCGCCTTATTCAGCGAAATGGGGTTAAAGGCCATTAAGTCGCCCTCTCACTCATGATTTAAAAAAAGTTAATACTCAGTAATATAACTTTGGATATTAATGGACGTCACATTAAATACAAATTTAAACAGCTCGACGTAATCACATTGTTTATTCAAATTAAATTTATGACTTGATGTGCTCCTGCTCACTGGTGAACACTTCGGCAGCATCTTCGACCGTAGGCTGGCCCAGTTGAGAGCACTAACTAAAAAGATCGCATACTTTTGGACCTGATTGGAGATCCCGGCAATCGTGATGAGCGCTTGGACCTGGGTAGCTGTTTGACCGCGACCTTCCACAATGAGATTGATCCCGTCAAACCCATCGCCAAGCATGTTTAAGCCGGGTGTTAGAGCAAATGTTCTGAGCATGTTTACTTCACCACGATGATCGAATCACTCTGGCCTGCAGTGCTACCGATCACTTGCCCAATCCGAGGACTGGCGAAGACCGTGGGAAGGATCGTGTTTTGACCCGATTGAAGCTGGCCGCGATTGGTTGTGGGAACCGCATAACCCGCGGTGATGTCTGGCGTGGCCGATACAGTCGCCTGGGTGCGCCAGTGGCTTTGGCCACTGTTGTTGATATCTGAGGTAATGACGATTCCGTACCTGGGCAAACCGAGGTCGATTGCCGCAAAGGCAGCGGTCGAAGTTGCTGCGGTTCCAGTTGAAAATGCCGCTGCCATGCGCTCCTCCGGTCCAGTAAACCCCAGCATAAACGAGTCTGGTGGCTAGACCCAACTGCTGACGACGAAGAGGATTTCTGATGTCAAACCGGATCGTAATCAGGACATCGCTGGCAGTTTGGAATGCCTTCCTGCATGAACCGCTTCGCTGGGCCATGCTGGCATTGATCGTGAAGCTCGCAGCCGTATACCCAACAGGCCCCACACCCGCTTCCGAGGCGGTCGATCACCTTCAGACGATGGACGCAGGGCGTGATCCTTGCTGGGGGCGGCTTTGCGACAACAGTTTGATCAGGCTTCGCTGGCGAAACGGACTTGACCAGCCCCCCCACCTTGGATCGACCCACGGCCAGATCGCACCAATGGCACCCAGCTATGTCTTTTCTATGACGGCATGTCTTCATCAATTAAGCGTCGCACTCAAGAGAGAATGGTCCAAGGTAAGCATCACATAAAATGGCATTTGCAAAAGGGTCAGGCCAATGCAATATAAATTCAGGCGGCTCGGGCGGAATACTGGTTGAACCAAACAGACATAGGCAGTATGCGACCCCAGATCCACCAAAAATTCTAGGCTTACAAATTGCCCAACAATAGGTTTGGGTTGGGTCGCAAGAATATGCGGCCACGCCATTGATAAGACCTGATTCGCAATCCTCCATGCTTAAATAGGGACCAAACGCATACAGGTAAAACTCGCTGGGGTCTTCGCCCTCCGGGTAGGGCAAACAAAACGACACGTAGTCGTCATCGACCGCCGGCCCCCCTCCTTCCGTTTCTTCATCGGGTATTCCATCCTCGCCAGGCGGCCCACAGACCTTCCAGTAGTTGTAAACGATCGGTTCGGGGGGAGGAACATAGGTTCCATCACCCGTGCAGTCGCCAACGGCTCCTTCCGGGAATTTCAGCCCGAACAGTTTCACTCGAGCGCCGAATCCATTGAAGTCGGCGTACGCGGTCCAGGGGCCGGTCTCCTGAATCTCGATCGCGGGTTGGACCGAATAGGTTCCAGTCCCGACCTGGCGCAAGGCCACGCAGATATCCGATTCCCCCTGAACCGATTTAACAATCAGCTCGAAACCGGCGACCCCCATTCGATACTGGATCTGTTGCAAAGCGCTTGCCCCTTCGCCCGGACATCCGCATAGGAAAATGGCGGCATCAGCCGGAGCCGGAAAGTCGCTCGCCTTGCCTTCCAGGCATCGGCTTACATCGAATGGATCGAAGACTCCAAGCTGAGCAAACTGAGGGAGGAATGGCCAGACAGGCGCCGTTGGCTCTGTGTCCCGCGGAATCTCGATCGGTTCGATGTAAGCCTGAAGACAGGAGTAATAGGACCCGCTCTGAGCCAGAGCGCACGTGGTATCGCCAACATGGCAACCAAAACGCCAAGGCAGCATCATCACGGAAATGCTGGCGAAGCGCACATCGCCGCAAATCGATCCCACGTCGGAAAGCGTGATGAGATCCGTGGGAACGAAGGTGCGCGGAATTTGCCGGTCATTCGGATCCTCGCCCTCACCAAGGACCCGATAACATCGAGCGCCACCGGAACCGCAAGTGATCCATTGATTGTTTGCCTGAGGCGGGGTGAAGTCACTGCCAGCGGCCAAGCGTTCCAGGGTGAAACTCGCGTCCACCGTATTGAAATCGATCGCTTCCATGATGCCCGTCAGCCGGATCTTGTAACCCAAAGGAACAAGAACACCATCCATGAGACATTCGCCTTGAGTCGTACCCGCTTCGGCATAACCGGTCCAGACGCAAGTGAATTCGTCCGTATGGGCATCCTGGCTGCACGAAAGGGGGATCAGAAAATGGCCTGGCTGCCAAAGCCTTGTGTCTCCCGGCGCATCGGATCCGCAAACCTCGGAGTAAAGAAAGATCTGAATCGCTCCGGAATGCATCGGCCAATTCACACCGCCGTTCTCCCTGTCGCGGCCGCAACAAACCAACGAGCAATGGAAATTCGGCCGCTGCGACGGTAAGGAATCACCGCAGATGTTCTGAGCCGGATTGGTGTAGACGGGATCGCTCATGCGGTGAGGTAGACCTTCAAATTGGAAAGAACGATTCGGGTTTGGCAGGTTTGCTCCGCAGCGGCGGCAACATCGATGTCGATCGCAAAAGAACTGTTGGTTTCATCGAGCGCTGGAAACGTGATGTACTGGTAGCCGTCGCACCAGGAAGTGTTCCGTCCGCTGTCGCTTTCGATGTTGGCCCTGGGAAGCCAACCGCGAAGAGTGGCAATTCGGGGAGATTTCAGGGTTTTTCCCGGCTCCGGAACGGCCAATAGGTAAATCCAGAGATCGAGGCTCACGAATTGCCCGGTTGGATTGGCAAACGCTCCCGGCGGAAAAGGGACGCCCGGCTCTTCCGGCATGGGCCCGATCGGGTTTTTCATTGCGCATTCCCCGAAAATGGGAATGAAGGTCAGCCCGACATACCTACCGGTCAGCTTCGATTCGTCGCCTGGCGAAGGAATGCGCGTGCCCTCCGCATAACTTTCCGGTTTCTCGCAGGCCCCACCAAGCCCGTCTTCGTCGATCGACGGATCATCGAAAACATGCAACGGCTGAGCGAAGGGCAAATAGTTGTAATTGGTTAAGAACTGATCGGTCAGATTGGGGGCAAATCCCGAGTTCTCAAACCACGTTTCAGCCAATAAAGGAGTCGGCATGTCCTTAGGCAAAAACATGTACCCGGCCGGATTGAGGAAACCAAGCCAATCCTTACCCAGTGAATCTCCCGCGCTATTGACCTGCCTTCCAAGGCTGGCATCGGTGAAATAAGCCGTCCGGCGACCGGCCGGTTCGACTCCATAGGGGACGCGATGAAGACCGATGACCGTGTGGGCGCGAAGAAACTCTGGGCCTTCAAATTCGATGGGATATCCGTCAACGATGGTTCTCTTGCCCCACCATGCCAAATCATTGCCCCAGCCATAGGGCGCCGTGGCGACATTCAGGTGCTCGTTGGTCGTGTTGTAGGCGTAACCAACAAGCCCATAGGTGATCGCCGGGGGAATGATCTTCATTCCATAAAGGCTTGATTGCTCGGTAATCGGCGCCGTGGTTCGCTTCGTGTCGAAGACAATATGGCAGGACATGAAATCGTAGGGGATGCAAACCTGGCCGCCGCCATAACACTGAGCGCGGATCGCTTTGCCAAAGAATCCCTGCGTCATGGCATCACGACCTCATCGACGGTGACCGTGAAAAGGCAGTCGCCAGGACCAACATGTTGCGCGCTCAGGAAAAACGAAACGGCACCGGTGTCTGGATCACGCACGCAGCCGTTACCTTCCGCGTAAATCACGCTGCCAGGGCCAAGACCCCAGTTCACGATGTGATTGTTCTTTCCATTGGGGTCTCCGCAGCAAAGCGGATTCGGCGTTGGAATGACGAGGTAAAAGGGAAGGCTCGGAACCGAATAAATCGTCCCGCATGGCGCACGCGAAAGGGTAAAGGTGCCCCCCATGCCGTAAAGTTCAACGCAGGTTGGGCTTTTGGTGGTTTCGAGGGAGTAGGAACCCTTGAACGAAGCCGGATACTCCTCGAACCCGCAGCAGATGTACAGATGCGGCGGAGGGCTTTCCTCAGTGATGGTCTCACCCGAGCATGTCAATTCGTCAGTGGGCATTAAATCTCCACTTCTTCATATGTCACCAACAACTGGTTTCCACTGCACTGTACACTAGCAACCATTGTTTTCTTGATTTTTGTAAGCGAGACTAGTGCGCAATAGTTGAATTCATATGCGATTGACTGGGTGTCGTCGGAGTAGCACTTTTCTCGCATCCAAACGATTGAACCTTCCGGCACTTCTGCATTATTGAATTCATAGGCAGGGCATATGTCGGCAGTGCCTGCGCGTCCGTTGGGATCATCTTCCCAACCCGTTCCATCGGAAGTATCACGCACTTCAACCCAGGAGTAAGCGATCAGGTCGGTTTCCGATGACTCCGTGATCTTTGCACGGAACAGCTCGGGGCGATTGGATTGAAAGGAAAATGACTTGCCGTCGAATTGCATATCAACGCCGTCGCCACCTCGAAAAATTGGGTAGTCTGGCTGACTATTCATCATAAGTCATCCTTTCAGAAACTACGGTGCAACCTGCGGTTGAGCTAATGGATCCACGAAAAGGAACTCCATTGGAAACGGCTCATAGAGCTGCCGCCCACTCGTTTTGCTCGTGGCGTAGTAATAGCCCATCTTCTTGGCATCACCACCGGCGAACCATGGGAACAGGTTGTGGCCTCCATCGTTGAATGCGCCGACTGGAGCCGGTTTCGTAGGTTTCTGGTCAAAAAGCGCAAAGATAAACTCAACATTGGCAAGCTTGTCAGATGACACAATGGTCAGCCCAGACTGCCCAGGCGAGATATCTGGATTTGGCGGCGTAAATCTAGTGTATGTCACAGCCATAAGCAAAAGTGTGTATTTTGAATATCCATAAAAATCGTTCTTGTTAATTAACCCAAGCGCCTTCTTCATGTAGCTAAGTTTGTGCGCAATGAAGTACTCAGGAACCTGATACCACCTCAGCTTGACAATGCTTTTATTCTGAAGCAATTTGATGACGCCAGGCACCGGGTGGCCGTTTGGTTCAGCGCCATCTTTGACCTTGAATTCAAACAGGCCTTGTTGCGCGGTGATGTACTCAGCGGCCGGCAATTCCTCGACGTCGGTGAATCGCATGTACTCATTGCGCGCAGTAACATAGCCATCATTCAGCAACATTCTTTGAACTGGAAGCGACGAATCCCGTGCGACGACATAAGGCCTTGGAGTGAACTGAATGGTGTATTCGTAGGTCTTATAGTCGGCCCAATAGGTGATTGGTACCCCTTCATAAAACCTACTTGCGTTGGCTCGCTTGCCGCTAAATCCGAGTCCGCGATAGTTGAAGCTGCTAGCGAAAAGCCAGGCGCACTCCGGATGTGCCAAAGGCAACCGGCGCCTAAGCGCACCTGATCCGTCTGGTGCGCAATTGCCGAGAATCTCCGAAAACGAGTCGGGAGGCGGGAGGATCGCTGGATTCAGGTAGCCAGTGAGAGTGGCCGATTGCTGTTCCATCGAAATGGAGCCGCTGCTCGTCCCGGCACGAGTTGACTCCCGCCATGCCAAATCAAAAAGAGCCCCCATTACGCCCCCAGAAAAGCAATCGTGACGGTTGCGGATGCTCCGCTTGAGTTCGTAATGACGAGTTTTTTGTGCGTGGCGTCGATGGTAACGGCTTTACTAAAGGGCCAAGCGATCGTGGCGAAGCCGCCGGCTGGGATCCAGAATTCGCCGCTGTTGCGAATGAACCAGCCCGCGAGCCCGTTGGTCCCGTGCCCCGTGATTTTGACGTCGTTCCCGGTAACTGAGATCTGAATTGCGACTGCTTTCGTGCATCCCGCGGCGGCTTGCGATAGATCCAATTCTGTTTGAAGATCGATGTCCTGGGTGCCACCGCCAGCGACGACGTATTGCTTTGGGATGAGCTTGGTGACATCACTGGTTGAATGTGTGATGTTGCCAATTAGCGAGTCTGGGCCCTGCTTGATTGGTAAAAATCCGGTAACGGATTGGACGTAGGTCCAATCAACCGATGAGCTGACTACTGCGGAAGTCAATGACATGGGGCTTTCCTCCAGCTTCCCATTTTCATCTGGGATGCGGAGGTTCAGCAAACGCTGGCTGCATTAGGCGGTCGGATTTGCCCGGACAAGGTTACGGTCATCGGACCAGTGGTCATGGTTTCCCAACCGTCCTTGGGTCCCCCAAGAATAGCCGCGCACTGAAGTCTCATTTCCCATGACTTGTGTACATGGCGCCGGCCGTTGGCTTCGATTGTCAGGGTATTGGTGGGGTTCTTTGACGGTTCTTCCCTAAACTTGTGATGCAATAATCTTTTCTTTTCGCTCAGTTCTTAAAGATATCCCTTTTCGCCGTTGGGATTCGCGCATCGACCGGCAGCACAAAACAAGATGGCGACCTCAAAAGCTCTTCAACCTGCTCGGCCTCCTCCTCGGTCAATTCCAAATGGTCTCGGCCGTATGGGCTGGGGCAAATTCAGTTCAATGTGCGTGGATTTTCTCCTATTTCATGTCGTTTACAATGGCTTCACGGTAAGACTGGAGGTCTGCCTGGTCATCCTTGAACCAACTACTCTTGGGTCGCCGATATTCGGCGGATGGCCAATAAATCAATGGTGGTTTGGATGCGAACGCCGTAGCAATCAAGTTGATCAGGCTTATCAGGTTCGCGCCGATGCGTTTGATCGTGCTTACGCTTCCTGCAGAACCCTGTTCGACTCGTATCGCTCTAAGCACATTCTGATCGCTTCCACTTCTGCTGAATTCTTCACCTCTTCTTTTGGTTCCCCGTCGATCCTAATCGCAATGGATTGGCTACTTCCAGCGACTGGGTCGTCTGGTCGGTTATGATCGACTGAATCTCATCAGCGCCGCAGATCTTGCTTGCAACAAGCTCTTGGTTCATCCCGGCTATATTGATCGAGTCGCCGATCCTTCATTCGGGCGGCCACGAATGGTAGGTGAGGCTCCAGAACGAACCATTGGAACAACAATGCGATAAATTTCACCGGCGGCATCAGGGGTATCACTGGACGGGTAACTTGCTGGCCAGACCTGGGGAAATCTCATCCAGCAATTTTCCTTCCCTCGGCCGACCACTTTGCTACTGAACAAGTGTCACCACTGGCTATTTGTACATAAGTCGGGGGCGGCCATGAGCATACCGTGCCATCTAAGCTCGAAAAGAATCTATATTCACTTATATATCCAATTTCTTCAGCCGCGTGACATGTATCACAAAAAACCAATAGATAGCATAGGCTGCACTGACAGAGCCGAGTTTTGCCGCTCTGGGGCCCAGATGCATCTGATATCACGTGTTTACTTGACCTTTGGTCCGCCGTTTGCTGATTTAAAAAGTGAAATTTAGAAGTGGTTTGCGCATGACAACCCTTGTTTGGGTATGGCAAGAGTGGACATGCCAGGCATGGATTTGCAAGCAAATTGCCCTTACAATGCGATTGTTGAATTCCGCAAAATTGTTTTGCAACGAAAGAACAAGACTTCTTCTCGGGTATCGGGTGTTGTTCGCATATTTTACCCGAATGCCTTATAACTAGATCGGGATTCCATGGGTTGGCCTAGCGCCTAGACTGAGATTTGCAGATAAGTAGAGTAGATTTGGCGCTAAGATTCTTGAAATTCAACTTGGTACATCTTAGCTTAGAAATCTCAAAGGGTTTCAAGAACAAGAGAGGCGGACCTCATCGGGGAAGAGCCGATTGAAAGCTTGAGAACCGATATTTGGCTACTTAAAACAAGGAAAGCCCCCGGCGAGCAAAATACCGGGGGCTTTGTCTATTTCCCTTTCGATACCAGCTGGTACTTTTGATAGAATAGCACCACATTGACCGAGGCACAGCATGCGGCTAACACACTTTTACACAGCACTACTTTTTGCAACTCTCCTCGCCGGTATTGCCGGCTGCGGACCGGATGATGCGCGAGGTGGTGCCGGTAAGGGTGCTGCGGATGCGAAGAAGAAGTTGACGCGCGATGAGTTTCGCGCGTTGGTGGAAGGAAAGAACAGAAAGGAAGTTTTAGAAAAGGTCGGCAAACCATCCTCAACCAAGATTATTGTGAGCGGCGATGAAAAATGGCATTTCGACCAATTTGTAACCGACCCAATAACTGGAAAAACCCAAGATGCGGAGATCTGGTTTGACAAAGGCGAAGACACTGCCAAAAATCTAACATTTCCCTAGGCATTGGCTACTGATGTAATGAATTGGTTCTTCATAGCACCAAAAAATAGCATTATCCCCCAAATCCATTATAGCCTGCCACTCGCATGCCAATATTTGTGACTCGAATAAGCGGGACAAATTCCAGTACTTTTTGCAGGGCCGGCTTTTCCCATTCTCTCTTGATTTCATTGACCACGACATTGCCGACCGCTTGCCTAGCCTGGACGCCGAGATTTTTAAGAGCTTCCGCCATCTGGCCAGGTAAGGCATCCAATGCCTTCGGAATCGATTTCAGAATTTCAGGCAGGTTTTTCAAAACGTCTTCTAACGTAGCCTTCCCCTCGTTGATTTTTTTCAATTCTGCAAGCATATCAATACCCACATCCTCGATCTTTCGTTGAGGCTGTGCCCCACTCGTTGCAATCGCTGCCTGCAGCGATAGATCCCGGCCCAGCGACTCAATGCTCTTGAAAGCCGGATTTTGGGCAGCCGCGAGACCGACAGCCTGGCCTTCCGGCTTTTTCTGGTGCGCCTTGATAAGCCCGTCAATGAACGAAGTTGCACCAAATTGCTTAGCGATCATTGCGGCAACCAAGATCATGGTGCTCGCGATTTTCTTCATGCCGGATGCAAAGTCGTCAAAAAGCTGCTTCAGTCCTTTATTCGCGTCGGCAAAATCCATCCCGGTAAGCCCCTTGAACAGCGCGCCCGCGAGTTCAACAAACGCCCGGAATATTTTCGTCCAGTAATCGACTATGACAGTGAACATTTTCGCCAGGCCACCAAGAGCTGTCGCCAGCATATCCAAGACTGGCATCATCGCATCCATGACAGTTGCAGCTAGGCTGATAAACGCTGATACCAAAGGCGCAATCGCTTCCATAAAAGGCCGAAGTATTGCAGCGAACTTTTGAGCAATCGGCAGCACTACATCCGCCACCTCTTGAAGAAGCGGCACGATCGCTTGCATGATTGGTTCAAGGGCAGTGCCTATGACCGCATTAAGATCTTGCAGAACACGATTGAATTGAACCATGATCCCAGGGTTCAGCGCACCGACGAATTGGCCAATTGATTCAGCCCCGCCGATCAACGCTCCACCGATTTTGGCCATAGGTCCGGCAACCATTGCGGCTACTGATTGAAAAATGCCGCCGAGTGCCCCAACCGCTTCGGATCCGGTTTTTAAGCCGCCCGCTCCGTGCCCGGATTGCCCACCGCTGGAAACACTTTGAATCGATGAGAGCACATTGCCAAGAATGCCACCGCCTAAAGCAATGATCTTGTCACCGAGCCAAGTCATTGACCCAGCGAGTTTGATCCCAGAGAATTTTGCGGCTGAACCGAGAGCACCACAGAGCGCTGCACCACCTCGCGCGACACCAGCGGACGTTGAACCCAATGCGGATGCCAGCGCGCCAAGCGAAGCCCCGACCGCAGCCCCTATGTTCGTTGCAGCGCCCCCAAACGCAGCGCCAGCCAGCGCGCTGAATTTAACGACGTTGGTCGCAACTGACTGGAAGGCGCCAGCCATCGCAGTGATCGCAGGAGCAACGTATGGCTGAACGGTGGCAAACAACTTACTCACGCCAGCGCCTACACTATTGCCAAAGTCCTTGAGCTGGCCGACCATATGTTGGAATTCTGCGGCGACTTCTTGGGCCCCAAAGGAGAGCGCTTTTGAGAAAGCACCGAAAGGCGCCTGGATCCTTTTGACTAATTTTTCCAGTGCAGCGACGGCGCTGTAGAACTTGAAAATGCCACCTGAGGATGACCGAGGCGATGGGTTGGGCGGGCCGGCACCCAGCGCTGTTCCGATGGCTCCAAGTTTAGAAGACTTCGATACTATTGAGTCGAGCGCCGCATGGTACCGGTCCATCGCTTTGGATTGCGGGATCACCGTTGACTGTATCGCATTGTTTAGCCGCGAAAACAGTTCGGAGCTCACCCGCAATTTTGACCCAAGGTTCTTCGTTTCCTTGTCGGTTGCATCAGCGGACTTTTTGACGACCCCGAATGCCTCATCCAGAAGATCGTTCTTTCGAAGGTCGGTGGCGGCCTGGTTTGTCTTTTGAGCAAACTTCTCGACCGCTTTGCCGGCTTCTTCCCAAAGGGCGTCGAGGTCAGGGTTATGGCGAAGCTCGTCACTCATTTTGAAGTCTGACCTGGCCCCCATTCTCTGGACCAAAAAACGGCAAACTTAAGCTACAATATTCCACCTTTAAATGTCTTTTGTGTCTGTAGTCCAAGCATGTTGTTTCGCCACACGGCCCTTCACGGGAGGAGGG
>Ga0208492_1000970_pt1 | contig 20722 bp, 17 predicted proteins | sample Subbioar_CSW14AB_FD_184820 | JGI IMG/M metagenome (GOLD analysis project Ga0208492, IMG submission 184820) | Serpentinite rock and fluid subsurface biosphere microbial communities from McLaughlin Reserve, California, USA - CR12Mar_CSW14AB (SPAdes) | ecosystem: Environmental > Terrestrial > Deep... | reverse complement strand
CCATTATTCACAGCGATATCAAAACCATTGAAACCAATGGAGGCGGTAGTGCCCGATGCATGATAGCTGAGATTTTTCTTCCGCTGAAATAATAGCAAGTTCAGGGTAAAAACCCTAAGACTTTTTGAATTCCAAAAATGTCACTGGGCAGCAAATGACAATCGAACCCCCTCTGAAAAAGAGCGGGGTTTATAATTTAAAACTGACTTTGCTTTTTCTATTTGCAAACCTGATCTTTTAGCCCTGATTACAGGTTCTGGAAATGTACTGCTATCAACAGGTGTAATCAGTTTTTCGTCTAGTGACAAAACTTTTGCCACCTGAACTGCCATCTCGTAAGGCGTAATTATTTCAGGACCGGCCAGATGAAAAATTCCAGCGTGATTCTCAGTAATGATCGTTTGCACTCCAACACAAATATCCATTACATATGTAGGTGTTCGGAATTGATCATTCACTACTTTGATTGTTTTACCTTGCTGTAGTTGTTGTTCTACCCATTGAATAAAACTTGGCCTTCCATTCAGATGTTGAGGACCATACATAAAAACAGGTCTTACAATAACGGCGGATGGAATATGCTTCCTGACCCATTGCTCTGCCTGCCACTTGGAAACACCATAAAAATTGAGTGGATCTGGTGTGTCATCTTCCCGGTGTGGTCCATTTTCTCCAAAAATAAAATCCGTTGAAAAATAGACAAACCTGGCATTTACTTTTAGCGCAGCTTCACCCAAATGAATGGTTGCTTCTGTATTATTCGCTATACATTCTTCTCTTTTGCAATCACACTCATCCGGTTTACTCATGGCTGCAACATGAATAATCCAATCAGGTTGGATAGCTTCAACCAGTTGCGCCACCGAACTAACATTTGTTAGTTCACATGTATGATAATTTATTCCTGAATGAGCTATCATACGAGATGAACCACGTGAAACTGCAACTACAGGAAACCCTTGATCTGCAAGGAATACAGCCAAATGCTGACCTGTAAAACCATTAGCTCCTGTTATCATTATTTTCATATTACAATGCTACGAAAAAACCAATACGAACACTACAAGGCAATGTGACTTCAAATTCGTATTTTTGAAACTCCGTGTAAGGTATACACATTACTTACGTTTTATAAACGGATCTATTTATCACAGAGATTGTAAAACATGGGCAATAAAAAAGTCAGTAAGATTGGAGTTTTAACATCAGGGGGAGACGCCCCAGGCATGAATGCCGCCATTAGAGCAGTTGTAAGAACCGGATTATACCATGGATTGGAAGTATTTGGCATCATGCGCGGTTACAGTGGCATGATTGACGATGATATTTTTCCAATGAACTCCAGGTCGGTTGCCAACATAATTCAAAGAGGAGGCACTGTATTAAAAACAGCGCGTTCCATGGAATTCATGGAACATGCAGGCAGAAAAATTGCTTACGAGAACTTAAAGAAAAGAGGGATTGATGGTCTGGTAATCATTGGCGGAGATGGTAGCTTTAAAGGGGCTCAGAAATTCAGCAATGAATTTGACATTCCTTGCATAGGTTTGCCAGGGACTATTGATAAAGATATCGCAGGAAGCGATTTTACCATTGGGTTTGATACGGCTGTTAATACAGCTGTAAGTGCAATAGATAAAATCAGAGATACAGCTGATGCACACGACAGACTTTTCATAGTAGAAGTTATGGGAAGAGATGCCGGATACATTGCCTTGCACAGCGGTATTTCAACTGGTGCAGAAAACATTCTGATTCCCGAAACGGAAACAGACATTGAAGCCTTAATAAGTTCATTATCTGAGCAGGAAAAAAGAAAAAAACTAGTTAATATCATTGTTGTTGCTGAAGGAGATAAATACGGTGCCAATGAAATTTCCAGTATCATCAAAAAAAGACTCCCTCAAGCAGATACAAGGGTATGTATATTAGGCCATATACAAAGAGGTGGCTCCCCTACTTGCTTAGACAGATTAATTGCTAGCCGTATGGGATTTGCTGCAGTTGAATGCTTATTGAATGGCACTAACAATGTAATGGTTGGAATATTAAATAACCAACTACACTATACCCCACTGGATTTAGCAATTAAAGCAAAACAAAAAATTTCGGAAGATTGGTTAAAGATTGTAAGAATTCTAGCCAGTTAATCCCCCCTTAAAATAAACCAAAACAATGTCAAAGAATTTAGAGAAGTATCTACACAAGAACATGGACAAGGCAGCAGGTGTAAAGCACGTGATGCACAAAACAAAGATTGTTGCTACGGTTGGACCGGCCTGTGATTCATACGACCAACTATTAAATTTGGTGAAAGCCGGAGTAAATGTCTTCAGATTGAATTTCTCTCACGGAAGCCATGAAGATAAGTTAGCCATTATTGAACATATCAGGAACATCAATAAAACACAACCTTATAATATTGCTATATTGGCCGATTTACAGGGGCCTAAGTTAAGAGTTGGTGAAATTGAGAACAACGCATTGGATTTACAAGTAGGTGATATCCTAACATTCACAAACGAAAAATGCATTGGTACAAAAGAAAAAATTTATGTTTCTTATCCTAACCTTGCAGGCGATGTAGTTATTGGGAATACCATCATGATTGACGATGGTAAGATTGAAGTAAAAGTAACAGGTATCGAGAAGAATGGTGATGTTAAGGTTGTGGTAACTTTAGGGGGAATTCTTTCTTCTAAGAAGGGATTAAACTTACCCGATACTAAAATTTCTTTACCTGCTTTAACAGAAAAAGATCTAGCTGATCTTGAATTCATCATTGAGCAACAATGCGATTGGGTGGCACTTAGTTTTGTGCGAAGTGTAAAAGACATCGTTATCTTAAGAAGTAAGCTAGACGAAAAGAAAAGCAAGACGAAGATTATTGCTAAAATTGAGAAGCCAGAAGCACTGGTAAATATTCGTGATATCATCATTGAAAGTGATGCTATCATGGTAGCTCGAGGAGACTTAGGTGTTGAATTACCAGTGGAACAAATTCCTTTGATTCAGAAAGAATTGATTCGCAAATGTATTCACAGAGCAAAACCTGTTATTGTAGCTACCCAGATGATGGAAAGTATGATAGACCGGGTTAAGCCAAACAGAAGTGAAATTACGGATGTGGCTAATGCCGTACTAGAGGGTGCTGATGCTGTGATGTTAAGTGGCGAAACAGCTGCTGGACAGCATCCGGCATTGGTTGTTGAAACCATGCGCAAAATTATCGCAGAAGTGGAAAAAAATGAATACAGATACAATCGTTCAGAAGATTTGAAACCTCAACCACACTCTCCGTCTTTTTACAGCGATGCAATTTGCTATAATGCAGCAAAAATGGCAGAAGACGTTTCCGCCAACGCTTTAATTGGAATGACCCAGAGTGGTTATACCGCTTTTATGCTAAGCAGTTATAGACCTTCATCTCCCCTATTTATTTTCACTAAAGAAAGATCCCTGGTTAACCAATTAAGTTTGAGCTGGGGAGTAAGGGCGTTTTATTATTCTGAAGAAGAAAGTTTAGATGATATTGTTGCTGACCAAATTGATATTTTAAAACAAAGAGGTTTTTTAAAGACAGGAGATGCGGTAATTAATACTGGTAGTACACCAGTAGATCAGCATTTACCAACGAACCTGATTAAGCTAACGCGTGTAGTATAACTTCTGATTTTATTTTTTATCGTATTTTTTAAATAAAAGATTCCTCGTTCAGGGGAATCTTTTTTATTTTTAAGCCTCATCGATTAATTACAATTATGAAATACTTATTTCTTGCCATTTCATGTTTATTTATGCTCTCTTCTTTTGCACAGCAAAGCCCCATCATCCCTCAACCAGCCGAATTGACAATGGGTCAGGGAACTTTTACTGTTGGCAAGAAAACCATCATTGTTACAAAAGGTGGTGGACTCAATAAATCTGCATCCTTTTTACAGGCTTACATAAAAAAAATGTATGGTTTATCACTACCCATATCACAGAGTGCGAAACATCAAGGCAATATTGTATTGTCCTATGCGCGTTCGGATTACAGCATTCCTGGAGCTTATACGATGGAAGTTAATAATGACGGTGTGGTAATTGTGGGTGACAATGAAGCAGGGGTCTTTTATGGTGTCCAGTCCTTAATTCAGCTATTCCCATTCAGCAATGGAAGTAACCTGACCATACCTCAATTATCGGTAAAAGATCAACCCAGATTTGCTTACAGAGGCATGCACTTAGACGTAGCAAGACATTTCTTTCCGGTAGATTTTATAAAAAAATATATTGACTTCATTGCGATGCATAAAATGAATACCTTTCATTGGCATCTTACAGAAGACCAGGGCTGGAGAATTGAAATCAAAAAATACCCGAAGCTAACTTCAGTTGGTGCCTACAGAAATGGTACGACCATTGGAAGATATCCCGGAACAGGCAATACCAACACCCGATATGGTGGCTACTATACTCAGGAACAAATTAAAGATGTGGTTAAATATGCCGCAGACAGATATGTGGAAGTGATACCTGAAATTGAACTACCCGGACACTCTTCTGCCGCGATTGCCGCTTACCCAGAGCTAAGTTGTTTTCCTGATTCAAGCACTAAAGTTCCGGCAAAAGTAGCCTGGAACGGATCAAGAACAGGAAAACAAGTACAGCAAACCTGGGGTGTTTTTGAAGATGTTTTTGCTCCTACCGAAACCACATTTAAATTTTTAGAAAATGTATTTGATGAAGTAATTCAGTTATTCCCCTCTAAATATATTCATATTGGAGGTGATGAATGTCCAAAAGAAGCATGGAAAAAATCTTCTTTCTGTCAACAGTTAATCAAAGAGAAAGGCTTGAAGGATGAGCATGAATTGCAGAGCTACTTTATTCAAAGAGTAGAAAAATATTTAAACAGTAAGGGGAAGCAAATTATTGGCTGGGACGAAATTCTGGAAGGTGGTCTTGCACCCAATGCAACAGTAATGAGCTGGAGAGGTGAGCAAGGTGGCATTGAAGCTGCCAAACAAAAACACAATGTTATTATGACTCCTGGTGGCTGGATGTATTTTGATCACAAGCAAACAAAAAATGAGGATTCTGTTACCATTGGAGGTTATACAACTGTTCAAAAAGTATACAGTTATGATCCAATTCCAAAAGCTTTAACTGCAGCAGAAGCCAAATATGTTTTGGGGGCTCAGGCAAATGTGTGGACAGAATACATGACAAATACTTCAAAAGTTGAATACCAAATTTTTCCAAGAATGAGTGCGCTTAGTGAAGTTTTATGGACGCCAAAAGAGAAAAAAGATTGGAACAATTTTGAAAAAAGACTGCAGCATCAGTTTAAGCGATATGATTGGATGGGAATCAATTATTCAAAAGCATACTTTGACCCCGCCAATAACAGCACAGAAAATGCCAAAAAACCTTAAAAAACCGCAAAATATATCTCAAAATCCTGCTTTTCGAGAAGCTTTAATGTAAATTAGCCATGCAAAATCGTTTAACAATGGTCGATTCTTTCGAAAAAATTGAAGTCAAAATCTATCCCACGCCAGCAGATGGCTCAGTTTACGCAGCTCAAGTTATTGCTCAATTGATAAAAGATAAGGCCGCTAAAGGAGAGAATGTTGTATTGGGGTTGGCCACTGGCTCTACTCCTATTAAAATGTATGCAGAACTGGTTCGTATGCATCGGGAAGAAGGATTGAGTTTTACAAATGTGATTACGTTCAACCTTGACGAATACTATCCAATTGATAAAGAAGCTTACCAAAGCTATTGGAGTTTCATGCATCGCAATTTGTTCAATCATATTGATATTGACCCTAGCAATATTCATTTACCCAATGGGAATGCTCCAAAAGAGGAAATGAAAAAATACTGTGCTTCTTACGAACAAGCCATTGAAGCGGCTGGAGGTATAGATTTACAGGTTTTGGGAATTGGACAAAATGGTCATATAGGATTTAATGAACCAGGCTCTAGTATATTATCTAAAACCAGACTGGTTAATCTGGAAAACAGTACCCGATTGGCTAACTCTTATGAGTTTGGTACCATCACTAAAGTGCCCAGATTAGCTGTAACAATGGGGATTAGCACCATTTTAAAAGCAAAGAAAATTATCTTGTTGGCTTGGGGAAATAAAGCGAGCATTGTTTCAAAATCCGTTGAAGGGAATGTTACGGAAAGCATTCCGGCCAGTATTTTGCAACAGCACAATGACTGTACGTTTATTATTGATCAGGCCGCATCTACCGAACTTACCCGTATCAAATCTCCATGGTTAACCGGAGACTGCATCTGGACAAAACAAATGATTAAAAGAGCCGTAGTGAACTTAGCATTGAAATTGAACAAATCTGTGCTTAGTCTTACTTCGCTTGACTATACGGAGAATGGATTATCCGATTTGTTGGTGGAGCAAGATGATGCTTACGAAATTAACTTACAGGTATTCTACATGCTGAGAGATACCATTACAGGTTGGCCTGGCGGAAAACCCAATGCAGTAATTCCTGCACACCCTGAAAGATCAGAACCGCATCCGAAAAGATGTTTAATCTTTTCTCCACACCCGGATGATGATATCATTAGCATGGGAGGTACATTCATGCGTTTACACGATCAGGGTCATGAAGTTCATGTTGCTTATCAGACCAGTGGAAATATTGCTGTAACGGACGAATTCGTAACTCGATTCATAGATTTTGCAGTAGGATTTGAAGAAATGTTTGGTGTAGATAACAGCAAGAGTATTGAGCAGTTAAGCTCGGCCGAACGCTTTATCGCTTCAAAGAAAAAAGACCAGATGGATACCAGCGAAATCAGGGCTATCAAAGGATTAATCAGAAGAGGCGAAGCAAAAGCAACATGCAGATATGTTGGGCTTCCGGAAGGAAGATGGCATTTTATGAATATGCCATTTTACGAAACAGGAACCATAGAAAAAAAGCCTCTGGGCGAAGAAGACATTCTGCTTACCATGGAATTGCTCAGAAAAATAAAACCACACCAGGTATACTGTGCAGGAGACTTAGCCGATCCTCATGGTACACACCGCGTTTGTCTGGAAGCCGTTTTTGAAGCACTCAGAAGAATTAAAGCTGCCGGTGACGACTGGGTTAAAGATTGCTGGGTATGGTTGTACAAAGGTGCATGGCAGGAATGGGATATTGCAGAAATTGAAATGGCCATCCCAATGAGTCCAGACCAAGTAAAGAAAAAGCGTTTTGGTATTTTCATCCATCAATCTCAAAAAGACATGGTTCCCTTCCAGGGCTCTGACAATAGAGAGTTCTGGCAACGTGCAGAAGACAGAAATGCCAATACCGCTAATTTATATGCAGCATTGGGCATGACGAAATATGCGGCCATGGAAGCATTTGTTCGTTGGCATTACTAGCCCTACTTTTGCGGCATGATGAAAAAAAACTGGGTAGGATTCCTTAAAAATAAAGCTTTCAGAAATAAGCTTTCCTTAGGAATTCTGGTGCTGGTTATGCTGGTAGCCTTTCTACCCTATTATTTTGCTTTTATAGAAGCCAGAAAGGGAATTATGCTCAATGATCTTGTATTGGATTATATAGACAGTGCCAATGTTTCTATACCCACATTCATCATTATTTGGTCAATCAGTCTTGGTTGTTTGTTTATCAACCTACAAAACCCTGCAAGAATGCTCCAGATGTTGTGGGCATTTAATGTACTGTCTTTATCCAGAATACTGAGCATTTACCTGGTACCCTTGGAACCACCTGTTGGTCTCATAGAATTAATTGATCCGATAACTAATACCATTTACGGAGCCCGGTTTATTACAAAAGATCTGTTTTTCTCTGGTCACACTGCAACCCTTGTTACGTTTGCATTGTGCATGCATAAAAAAAGCCATAAAGTGATTGTATTTTCAGGTGCAATAGCAGTCGGAATCTTGGTATTAATTCAGCATGTACATTACACAGTTGATGTTATTGCTGCTTTTGTTTTTCCCTTTCTATTGGTCCCCATTGCCAGAAGAATTTGTAAGCCTTTTATTTAAGTGCATCAATTGCTTTTTCAACTGAACGATGTACCCAACCTTTTGAATGGATAAAACGCTGGAAAAGCCAGATGCCTGTAATGGCGCATGATATACCTGCTAATACATCCAAAACGTAATGATGACTGCTATATATTGCAGCAAACCAAATGCCAATCATGATGGTTCCGAAAATCCAGTTGATTGGTCCCAATTTATTTCGAACAGCATAATACAAAACAATTAAGGGATAAGAAGAATGCAGTGAAGGCATTGCAGCAAATACATTTGAACTCTTTTCATACAAACCTTTGAAAATTTCCACTCCAAAGTATTCATCAAATCGGTGTAGCCCAGCGGTGTTCCCTTGGGTATTCGCAATGAAATCAAACCCGTATTGTTGTACATACCAAGGTGGAGCTGCCGGATATATGTAATAAATACAGAATCCTAAAAGATTAACCAATAAAAAAGTAAGCGAAAAATAAAAGAATTCTCTCCTTCTGGTAAAAAACAAAACACCGGCAAAAATGAGGGGTACAGGAATCCAGCTTAAATAAAATAAACCAGCAAGTACATCCAATAGGTTATTATGATTCAATAACCAGAATTCATTGGGAGTAACCACTTTTCCCTGATAAGTAAATCCGAATATACTTTTTTCTAGATTGTATAATTCCCGAATACTAACAGTATTGTATTCATAATTTGGAAATGCTTTCATGTAATCAAAAATGATCCAGAAAACGATGAAGACGGTAAACCCAAGAATAAACTTCCTTGTGACTGCCGATAAGTAATACATGAAATTAAACAAACCAACCAGCACCAGTTGATCTGTTTTAAATCCAATCAGGAAATAAGACAATACCAGATAGGCAATAGAAAAAAACAAAACAAGTATGGATGCTTTTATTTTCTTTGACTTAAACGGCATAAAAAACAATTAAGGTTTAAATCTTTCCATAATAGGCTTGTTGGTAGCTGCTTCCTTCCCCTTCATTTCAATATACCTGACATTGGGATTAAATAAAGTGCCTCCGGGATCAATCTGAATGTAAACCCTTTTTATTTCAGATTCCTTATTGTTAATGAGGGTATACATTTTATAGGTATTGTCTAGAAGAGATTTTTTAAGCGTAAATTCTTTCTTTTTGTAAGCAACCAGCTGAATAGTAAAGCTTCCATCCCTGTTCTTTCTTGAAATGGTACCATAGGCAAATGCTTTTTGAATAAAATTCAATTCTTTGCGCATCCCCCCTTCCGGATAACGAATCCAGAAAACTTTTACTGGGGTACTCTCATCCAGTTCCCCTTTGTCATTTACATTTAGAGAATAAATAATCGTATTGGTATTGGTAGTTCTTTGTAAATAGAATAGCTGATTTTTAATGCCAACGGGTACAGGAAATGTATCCTGCGGATCCGTATTGTACATCATTTTATCTACACCTTCCCTATTTGCAGCAATGCCACGATTGACCATGCTGAAGATTCCAGTTAAGAGAATTAAAAAAACTAAAAATCGCTTTCTCCCTAAATTCACGCTTTACCTTTTTTTAATTTAAAATTTATATTCTTTATAAGCTTTCTGCCTTTGCAGAAATATTCGACTCAATTATTACAACCCAAGATTCTGTTTGTCCTTCAGATCCAATGCAGCTTTTGCATCCAGTAATCTTTTAAAAGCAGTATAATTGGTAAGCACGGCCATTATAGTCAGCGGAATAGTAAATACCGAAATGGTTTCAAATACCTGAACAGTTGTCCCTGGTAAATACACTTTAAAATCTCCACCGATAAAGTAAGAAGTTATACCACAAGCAATAGCTGTAACTCCAATTGTGATTACTCGTTCTGGTCTTTGCATCAACCCTTCCTTGCATTCTACCCCCAGCCCTTCAGCTCTTGCACGGGTATAACTAACCATTAAAGAACCAATCATGGCAATAAATGCAAAAAGAGAACTATAAAAATAATGGTGTGAAATCAGATAATAACAAATCCCTAGAAACAAAACCAATTCACTATACCGATCCAAAACAGAATCGAACAGTGCACCAAAAGAAGAAGACATTTTCCCCAATCTGGCTACCTGACCATCGAGCATATCAAAAACGCCAGCAAATAAAACCATTGCCCCAGCCCAGCCAATATAACTCAACTCTCCTCTATGTCCTTTTTCTGCACCTTCAATAAAAATTGCAGTTACCAGAATATTTAGCAGAAGACCAATAAAAGTAACTGCATTTGGCGTAAGTCCCAGCTTTATTAAGAATTTAACAAAGGGATTAATCACAACATAAATCATCTGTTGTGCTCTATCTCTGAATTTCGGATTCGACTGGTTCATTTGTAATTGTTTTTTTCAAATTGTAACATTGAAGAATTCAAATTAAAAATCAAATCTGAATCTGGTTCTGATACCGTAAGGAGAAATTCCCGGGTTATCTAAGTAGCTTAAACGCTTAACAAAGTCAACACGTAAAATCTTTAGAATATTTTCTACCCCAACACTAGCTTCCATATATGGCTTTGCCGGATCAAGTGCAAAAGTTGTGGTTGCGCCGTTAATTGTTGGATACTTGAATAAATTGGGATTCAGTGTTGGATTGTTTTCATCTCTTACACCTCCGTACAATATTTTGAATGAAGCCACTTCTCTGAATTTAAGCTTTTTTAACAAGGGCACTCTGTTAAAGACAATTCCCATGAAATGATGTACCCAAGTAAATGATGCGTATCTGTCACTCACGAATTCCAGGAAGTTCATCATATTATAGGAATTCAACTGATAGGCAAAAGTCTGGTTGGCTCTGTGTACCGTAAGCAATGGGAATGGCAATTGACCAAAAATATATCCACCTTCTAGCGTTGCATCCGCATATCCCAATCTTCCCAGATAGTTTCTTTTTTCTATTCTCAAATCCAGCTTCTGGTAGTTGTATTGACCACCCAGCAATCCTTTAACACCCGCGGCTGCGCTTAAAGTAAATATGGGGTACTTAGTAAAAATAGGAATACGATATACTTTACCCTGATAAAATTTTTCATTCGGTGCATAACGGATTTGTCCGTTTATTTCAGTTGTTATTACGTTCTGAATATTTTCATTATTGGCCTTGGTATAGGTTAAAATACCTGCAGGTTGTTGATGCCAGTTCTTAAAACCAATATTGAATGATAAACGATTCTTGAATTCTTTTACATATTCAAACTGATAGGTATTATTGTATAACCAGCGTTCGTTGTTGCCTCTTTTAAAAGAAAGCAAAAAGTTATCTTCTTGCACAAACTCTAAATCTTGTCCGGGAATTTTAGTATCACTCTGCGCACTTATTCTAATATAATTGAGTGGGAAGGTATAAATAGACTTATTGTTGAGTGAATAAGTTGCACTTAAAAAGCCCTTCCATTGTTTGTCATTAAATCCATAAGCACCATAGGTTTCAAAATACAGTCGTTTGCTCATGGCTGGAGTAGTTCTACCACCAACACGTAATCTGAATCCTTCTACCGGATTAAAGCTATAGAATGTATTTACCGGTCCAATTTCAACAGGTCCTAAATTTCCATATCCGGCAAATAATAAAGTAAATAAAGCCAGGGTCCTTCTGAAAGAAGGCATTTTCTCCAGACTATCAATATTGCTGTACACTTTTGATTCTGGCACAGACAAGGGATTATGTCTTCGTGAAACCCAGAAACTGTCTGGCATTTTCGATATTACAGCCTCATTTCTAACAATTGCAGGCCCCTCGAAAATGGAGTCTGCCAATGGCTTATTGGTAGTGAACCCCTTGTAAGAAACGGTTCTTTCACCAAAGAAACCACCACTGGTACTGCTCTTGCTCAAACCCATGTCGGCCATCAGATTGCTCTTGACTACATGGTACTTTTTGTCTTCTCCTCTCTCAAATTCCAAATCGGCATGTAATTCCTTAATCCAGTTAATATTGGCATTTCTACTAATGAACATATTTATTTTCTGAACGGCATAGTTGCCATCTAACGTAATAAACATGTTGCCTCTAAATAATAGGTCATTGGTATTTCGCGGCGTAAAATACAATTTCACCAACTTGGTTCCATAATCATCAGTGACAGTATCTCTGATATAGTACATGTAAAAAGTAGGTGCAGCATTTGCGATTGGACTAAGGAACTGATAGGTAAAAATGGGAATATTATTCTCGTAGATATCTACATTTTCATATAATCTGTTCAGCAACGAACTCAATCCATCGTTATCAATATAACTTCCGAAATTAACTTTCTTCTCGCCCAAAATAATGGATTTGGAAGCAGAAGGATCCTTACGAAGATATTGCTTGGACAAGCGTTCTTCCATGTAAATAGGAATCAGGGATTTGCCGCTTAACTTAGAGCTATCTCTGTTCTCGAAGAGAAAACTATATTTTTTTAACATACGAGAATTAGTAACCTTATCATTGGCAGAGCTTAATGCTGCATTTATTTTTTCGTACTGCTCGTACTCAACATAATCATAACTTGCTACTTTATTGTTATCCCTGTTCTCAATTACTTTTCTAATAAGTTCTACAGCCGGATTGTCTTTGTTTCTATACTTTGCCCTTTTATTGGTTGATACAGTTACATTAGTTAATAATGAAGGGTCTGGTCCTAATTCAATATTCAATTCCTGCATCTTAAATCGATTAACCGTAAACTGAACCTGTCGGAATCCAACAGAAGAAACAACCACTTTATTTATGCTCGTATTGGTAATAATCATGTAACGTCCAAGGCTGTCTGTAACTACCCCTCTTCCCTTCAAAAAATAAACACTTACCCCTTGCAAAGGCTTCTTGGTTATTGAATCAACAACAATACCCTTAACCACAGTTTCCTGAGCGCTTATTTGATGAACAAATAAAATGCTCATCAGCATGATGATTAACTTAAACCCGAATCTGTCTTTCATAGACCTTTATTTAAATACAAATTTTCCCTGCAACAGATAGTTATAAAAGATTCCAACCAACAGAGAAATTAAAATTTTTGAAAAAATATAATTAGCATGAACAACCTGAATCATTAGCGTCATTCCTGCAATGTTTAAAATGAAATTGCCTACCCACACCAAAAAATAACGGAAGGCCTGCACAGAAACCGGTTTTGATCCCCCCGTAAATACCCAGTTTCTACCCAAAAGAAAATTAACAACCCCACCGGAAATTGTTCCAATGGCTGCTCCCAGCACCGCATATAACCTGAACCATTCAACCATCATTACGGTCATCAAAAAATCGACCAGCGATGCAATTAATGAAGATGCCTGGGCTTTTATGAATGCAGTTTTTACCATAGTTGTAAAAGAAGAAATAACTGCAGAACAATATTACTATAAATGCCCGCCAGCACATCATCTCCCATCACCCCCCAGCCTCCCGGCCATTTTTCCAACTTGCGAATCATCAAAGGTTTGAGAATATCAAAAAACCTAAAAAGTACTGCGGCAAATAAAACATTTACCACCGAAACTGGAATAAATAACAATGCAACCAACATTCCTGCTACTTCATCAAGTACTACTTTACTGCTATCTTTTCCCCAATTTCTTTCTACTTCATTTCCAGCCCAAACACCGTATAATGTTACCACTAAAGTGACTCCTAACACTATCGGGGAATCAGGTTCAGCTACTGCAACAAACCAAATAATTGCTGTTGCAATAGCTGCTACTGTTCCTCCACCTTTTTTTATATATCCTATTCCAAAAAAGCTGGATAATATCTCATGTAGTTTTATCATAGTGCTTCTACTACATCCTGGTAGTAATCCAATCCAAGATGAGTAATCAAATCCTCACCCATGATATGTCTCAATGTATTTTGCAACTTGATTAATTGTTTGAAAATATCATGTTCAGGTCTTAATCCTGGCAAAGTCTGTGGAGATTTAAAGTAAAAAGACAACCACTCCTGAATACCACTCATATTAGAACGCTTGGCAAGATCCATAAACAATGCTAGATCTAATACAATAGGAGCTGCCAAAATAGAATCACGGCAAAGGAAGTTGATTTTAATTTGCATAGAATAACCTAGCCAGCCAAAAATGTCGATATTATCCCAGCTCTCCTTGTTATCACCATGAGGAGGATAATAGTTGATTCTAACTTTATGATACAAATCGCCATACAAAGAAGGATTTACTTCTGGTTGAAGAATATCTTCTAATACACTCAACTTGGAAACTTCTTTTGTTTTAAAGTTATCAGGATCATCCAGAACCAAGCCATCCCTGTTACCCAAAATATTGGTAGAGAACCAACCCTTAACACCGAGTGCTCTTGCATGTAAGCCCGGTGCCAATACCGTTTTCATTAAAGTTTGTCCTGTTTTGAAATCTTTACCGGCAATTGGAGTTTGTGTTTCTTTTGCCAATGCTTCCAATGCAGGAATATCAACGGTTAAGTTAGGCGCTCCATTTGCATAAGGCACTCCCAGTTTTAAAGCTGCATACGCATAAATCATACTTGGAGCAATGGCAGGATCATTGTTTTTTAATCCCGCTTCAAAAGCAGCTAAAGTTTCGTGTACCGCACTGGTTTCAATATACTTTTCTGTAGATCCGCACCATACAATAACAACACGACTACACCCATTATCCTTTTTAAATTGTTCAATATCATTTATTACCTGCTGAGCCAGATCCCATTTAGAACTACCTTCTTTAATATGAGTTCCATCTAAGTTCTTGATGTATTCTCGATCAAAAACCGCTTTCATGGGCTTAATGGCTTCCAGCTCTGGTTTAACGGCATGTAACAACATAGGTTCAAGAACTTTTGCGTTCATTGCTGCTTCAAATACATTATCTGCATACACATCCCATCCACCAAAAACAATATCAGTCAGATTAGCTAATGGAACAAAATCCTTGATTAATGGATAGCGATTCTCGGTTCTCTTTCCCAAACGAATATTACCCATCTGCGTTAAAGCACCAACGGGCTGTGATAAACCTTTATTGACAGCAATTACACCTGCAATCATGGTGGTGCCAACGGCACCTAAACCTGGAATCAAGATACCGAGTTTCCCTTCTGCATGGGCGATGTTTTGTTTCATAATTCTTGCGCTTTATATATTAATAACAGTTATTTACTATTTTGCTTAAGTCCATTTACGAACAAATTGGAGATAGCTCCAATTCTATGTTCCAGACCTACTAACTTATCGTTGAAAAAATCCCGTTCTATTCCACGTATACTGCTAACTACTACAGAGGGCAATAAATCCATTTCCTGTTCAATTTCCCGGTTAAACTCCCCTTTTTCAATACCGTATGTTAAAATAGACCGGATCAGTTTGGTTTCCAATTGCGAATATTCATTAAATAAAACCCGTCCGCAGGGAATTTGTTCAACGAATTCTCCACATACCAAGCGGTATAGATTCAACATATTGCTAAGAACCTTAATTCTTGTAACAGCAAAAACCTTTAATTTTTCTTCGGCAGAATTTACGCTTTCAACGGCAATTTGGGTTTGCCTGAACACTTCCTGCAATTCGCGCTGTAGCACTTCCTCAAAAATTTGCTCCTTGCTTTGATAGTAGTAATATAATGTGCTTTTGCCCTTACCCAATGCCTTAGCAATGTCTTCCATAGTGGTCTTTTTAAGGCCATATAGCTGGAAAAGCTTTTGGGCTTCCCGTAGGATGTCTTCCTTAAAAATATCTTCTTTTACCATAAACTTTTAGACCAAAATGGTTTGAGAGTCCAAAATTACAATAAATGTTGGTACATTGATTATTTACTTAAGAATTATTTATGAACATGACTGATTCCTGACAAATCCTTACTAAAAAAGCCACCATAACAAGAGTTACAGTGGCTTTTAGTGACCGCGTTAGGATTCAAACCTAAAACCTTCTGATCCGTAGTCAGATGCTCTATTCAGTTGAGCTACGCAGCCATTCCGTTAACGGGCTGCAAATATAAATCAAACATTATAAATAGCAAAATAAGTTCGCTTGTTTTACTCCAAAATAAACTCTTTCCTAATCAGATTTCCATTTTGCTGGACACCTTCAACTACAACCCTATGCATTTTACTTCTGTCATTGTTATAATAACTGATTGTGTATTCAGGCTGTTCCTTACTTAAGTACAACGACGAAACCCAATGGAGCAATTTGCGTTTATCAATTACTGATTTCTGTTTTTCAGACTTGTATTGAGGTCCGTTAAACGGCAGATAACTGGTAAACCCTTTAATAGGAATTTGTGTAAGCTTAGACCCTTTGGGAATGTAATTGGCTTCATCCCCGAGTTTGGTATAAATAGCAATTGCTCCATTTGGCGCTCCCATGGCTGCTCCTAAAAAAGGGGGCTTGAAAACCTTTATGAAAGCAATTTCATTGATGTTAAGGGTTAAAATAGTTTCAATATCTACATTAACCTGATTCAGAAAAAATTTAAGCATATCCTGTTGAGATCTCCAAAACAAGCGGGGCATACTTTTTTGCCCCATAGAATCGGTGTCAAAAAATATTTGCAGCCCCGGTACTTTGCCCTTTAAAAACTCAAAAATATTGGGAAAAGAAATGGCATTCGGAGTCATCATATTAAAGCCGATTGCATCACCACCCTTAAAAAGCCCGGTTGTGTATTTATCTTCCAGAACCTGCAGCGGACTTTTGCTTGTACTATACACCACTACTTCATTCTCAGCTGGTACATACATAGCAAGTTCCCTGGCTTTGGGGGATTGAAACCTTAACTCAGGCAAAGGATAGCCGAAATCATTCACATAGGTTGGTGCATCTGTAAACAAACCCAATTGCTGATATTGCAAAGCCAACTTTTCCCTTTTCTTCTGACGGGTATCCAGTTGAATACCTAGTGTAGCAGAATCATTAATAACTAAACGATCAACCAAAAAGGTTCCGCTATCTGTAACAGGCACCTGATCAATTACCGGAACAGTACCTCTCTTCATTAAAGAAAAAGAAACCATTGCATTATTTAATGCTGCCGGGTCAGATTTGATTACACCTTTTACCTGAACAAACGCATCAGTATAGGGAGGTGCTTTTTGAACAATAGTCTGGTTACCTGTCTTGAAGTCTTTTAAAATGTTGTAAATGCCTGGTATAAACGTTTCTTCCTCAACTATTGAAACAGAGAGATTTAAAAAATCACCAGTTTTATTTACCAAAGACCATTCAACCTTACCTTTTGCATCTAACGATTGTTTATTTTTTTTAATTTCCAGCATACCTTCTGTTTGATGGGTCGATGCTGTACTGTTAAATGTATTTATTGCTGAATCGGGTGTAAGATTGCCTGCACCAGATTGATATATAGCTACCACTTGATCGCAATAACGAAATTCGGGTAATTGATTAATGGAAACCAGCGTGTATGCCCTCATTCTAAGAAATGAAAACTGATACTCTTTAGGAATAACAAAACCAATATCAGCTCCTCCTTTCTGAGCCAGGTAAATCTGATGCTCAAGTAATAATCCTTCTGGATTATACCAATCTACATACACATTTACAGGCTGCATCAATAGCCTGTTATTTTGGCGAATGTATAACTTACTGTATATCTTCTCACCTACTCCGTAAACAGATTTTGCCTGATGAGCATAGATGGATTGGAAATTAAGTTGCTGGGCAAGCAATGAAAAAAAACTCATCCATACAATCATCAGTAAATACAATCGTTTTATCATACTATTATTCTGGAATTATTTTTAATTGCGTTCTATTACCTGAACCGTCGAATCCATATAAAATAACTTGTTCAAGTTTAGGATTGAAGTCACTTCTCCCCTCTTTCATTTTCAAGAACAGCCTGGTCATAATAATTGTTTGATTCTGGATATGGGCTTCAACAAACGCTTTCCCATCCTGTCCAATTTTCATCAAAAGACTTAATCCGCCGTAGGAAACCAGTTTGAGCTTATATAATTTGTCAGCAATTTTACTAGCATGAATGCCATAGGCCAGCTTTCTTTGAATAGCCGTCAGGGGCTTAATAATACCTCCATCTGTGTAAACAACCCGGTAAACCAACACAGGATCTTTTTCATTTAACATTTTGTCAATGGTAAAATTAGCATCGTACACGTATGTATTATGATTCTTGCTGTGCTGAATAATGAATAATCTATTTTCAGTGGGCGCCGGAATCGGATAATTCTCCTGAGCATTGGAAAGCGTATAGAAAAATAGAAAAAAGCATAAAAAGCAAAATCTCATCACCAGGAATTGTGACGGTAATTTACTAAATAACAGACACATCTTTTCATATAAATAAACCTTCAAAAAAAATCCAATATATCATTATTCAGTAATTTAGAGTATGTCTACATTTCAGAATCCAGATATCATTAGAGTACTTGATTTATCGCTCGATTTAATACAAATCATCAATTTAGACGGCAAAATTCTTTTCTGTAGTAAATCTTCAGAATTGATATTGGGATATCCCGCAGATTCTATAACAGGCACTTCTATTTTAGATAATGTAGTTACACAAGACAAGGCTGCAACGAAAGAGGCTTTTTTAGCCGTAAGGGAAAAGGGCAAAATTTACAATTTTGAAAATAGATTCCTAAATAAAGACAATATTGAAATTTATTTATCCTGGAGTCTAATATGGGATGAGCAAACCAAAGACACTTTTGCTATAGGAAGAAATATTTCTGAGCTCAAAAACAATGAAAAACATTATCGTTCACTAATACAAAATATCAATATTGGTATAATCATTCAAAAACAAAATGCCGAAATTACTCTATGTAATCAGCCTGCACTGGAAATGCTTGGCCTTACTGAAGACCAATTATTAGGTAAAACTTCTTTTGATCCAGATTGGAATGTGATACACAGTGATGGCTCCCCCTTCCCAGGCAATGAACATCCCGTTCCCGTATCAATTGCTACACAAAAACCGGTAAGAGATGTGGTGATGGGGGTATATAGGCCTATGACGCACGATAGGGTGTGGCTCTTAGTGAATGCAGAGCCACAATTTGATTTATCTGGAAACTTTGACCATGTCATTTGCACCTTCAGCGATATCACAAAAGAGAGAAAATCCTTGGTTCAGAAACAGGAAGAATTACTAGATATATTAGATAACACACCTGCGTTCTTTGCCACATTTGATTTAAATTTCAAATTCACATATGCCAATAAAGCGCTGTTAAGAAAGATTGGCTTGGATGAATCTACTGATACCAGCCAAATTGATTTAAGAAATTTTAAAATTCTAGATGCTGCTTTTACTTTAGAAGAGTTATTAAATATTTTGCTAAAAGAAGGCAGTTGGATTGGCTCTAATACCTATGTCAATTTAAAAAACAAAGAAGTTACCGTATGGCAGGTCGTTTTATTGCATAGAAACGAACAAAATGTACCCACGCATATTTCTGTAACCGCAATTGACATATCTGCTAACAAAGCGTTGGAAAAGGAAATTGAACTGAATAGAATTAAGTCTGAATTTGTTACTAATGTATCTCATGAATTCAGAACACCATTAACCATATTCAGAACCAGTATGGAAATACTGGATATTTATTTGAAAAAATTAAAAATTGAACTACCTGAAGAACTTACCAAACGATTACAGGTAATGGATAAAGAAATAGACAGGCTTACTTATGTAATTACAGAGTTCCTTACTGTTGGAAGAATGGAATCGGGTAAAATCACCGTCAACAAAAAAGACATTTCTATTATTCCAATCATACAAAATTCTATCAACAGAATAGCATTAATGAATAAAGACGAGCGCCAGATTGATTTAACTATTACAGGTGAACCCTGTAACATGTTGCTCGACGAAATACTCATGATGCATATTCTTGACAATATTATTGCTAATGCAATTAAATATTCAAAAGATAGAAAGGCACCTGAAATCATGGTTAAGTTTGAAATAGACAGCACTAGCATTATTGTAAAGGACTATGGAATTGGCATCCCTAGTCAGGAAAAAGTGAAACTATTCAGTTCCTATTTTAGAGGATCCAACACTAAAAATATCAAAGGAAACGGGCTGGGATTGGTATTGGTCAAAAACTTTGTAGACATGCAAAACGGGAAAATATCACTTGAAAGTGAAGAAAATGTAGGGACTACAATAACTATAGAGTTTCCGTGCACAAAACATAATTAATGCGTTCCGCTTTCTGTTTTCCAAAGTTTTAATTTCTTCTTGAGCACCAATTCTCTGCTACTTTTTCCAATCATAATGTTAACCCAGCCTGGTTCAAAAACTGTTTTTCCCTCTTTATTAATCAATTGAAAAAATGTACTGTCCATTACAAAATCAATTGTCTTTTTTTCCCCGGGCAAGAGTTGTATTCTTTTGAAATGCTTTAAAGACAAAACTGGCGTCGCAACCGAAGAAAGTATATTATTAATATACAACTGAACCACTTCTTCTCCAGCCACTTTTCCTGTATTCTGTACATCTACAAACACTTGTATACTCCCTGTTTCATTAAGGCTATCCAAACTAAAACGAAGGTTACTATATGCAAATTCTGTATAGCTTAATCCATAACCAAAAGGGAATAAGGGCTCTCCACTTAGATCATGATAATCATCCCCCCTACCGGTTGGTTTATGATTATAAACCAATGGCACTTGCCCTTCACTTACTGGAAAAGTAATAGGTAATCTTCCTGCAGGATTTTTTTTCCCAAATAAAATATCT
>Ga0208492_1000969_pt1 | contig 20744 bp, 19 predicted proteins | sample Subbioar_CSW14AB_FD_184820 | JGI IMG/M metagenome (GOLD analysis project Ga0208492, IMG submission 184820) | Serpentinite rock and fluid subsurface biosphere microbial communities from McLaughlin Reserve, California, USA - CR12Mar_CSW14AB (SPAdes) | ecosystem: Environmental > Terrestrial > Deep... | reverse complement strand
ACTACCGCGAAGAAGAAAACCACACCCCCGCCGACTACACCAACCCCCGCTACCTCGAACAACGCCGCCGCGCCCGCACCTCCGCCACCCAGGCCGCCCGCCTCCTCCTCCGAATCGCCGACCACCGCCACATCAAGTCTCGCGTCCCCACTCATGCCTCGATGCCCACTGCCTTGATGCCTTCTTCCAACCCGACCCCACCCCATCAGACCCAACTGACCCAGCAGTCCCATCAGACCCACTCCCCGAAACTCCCCACACGCTCATTCTCTCTGCCACAACTCTCGACCGCAGGCTCCATCCATGAGCCCATCGGCACCATCCACCGCCCGCCGAATCAATCACCCGCCGCGCTCCTCGAACGCGCCGGTCGCCTCCCACACTCCACCCACCCATCACCGCAATCCCAGTGATGCTCTTACGATCCCCACATGCCCACCATCTTCACCCGCATCATCAAGGGCGAAATCCCCTGCCACAAGGTGTACGAGGACCCGCACGTCTTCGCCTTCCTGGACATCGGTCCCCTCTCGTGCGGCCACACGCTGGTGATCCCCAAGGAGGAGACGGTCACGCTCGACGCCCTCAGCGACGACGCGTCCGCGGCCATCGGGCGGGCACTCCCGCGGATCTGCCGCGCGGTGCTCAAGGCCACCGGGGCCACGGCGTTCAACATCCTCCAGAACAACGGGGCCCTCGCACACCAGGCCGTGCCGCACGTTCACTTCCACATCATCCCGCGCTACGAGCAGGCAGACGCGGCCGGGCTGAGTGTGGACTGGGAACCCGGCAAGCTCGACGCGGCGGAGGGCTCGGCGCTGGCGCGGCAGATCGCCGGCCTCATCTCCGGCTGACTTCAGACCCAGCCCACGCCGGGATGATGCCGCACCTGCGGATCCCCGCCGTGGTCGTGATACTCAACGCCCACGACGTCGATGCGAACTCTGTTCCAGCGGTTGGCACGCTTGAGGTGCTTGGCGATGGACGTGAGCTTGCGGCGCTTGTGGGCCGTGACGCTCGCCTCGGGCGCGACCGTGTTGGAGAGCTCGGGCGCACCCTCTCGCCGCAGCCGGGTCTTGACCTCAACCAGGACAATCGTCTCTTCGTGCTGGCACAGCAGGTCCGCCTCGCCCATCGGAACACGGAGGTTTCGCCCGATCACCTTGAACCCCAGCCGCCGCAGGTGCATCGCCGCGGCCTCCTCCCCGATCGCGCCCAGCTCGCGGGTGGTCGCCTCCACGGGGAGCAGCCGCAGGATGCCCACTTTCCGCAGCACGTGCTTGACCAAGTGTGCCAGTCGCGTGAGGGGCAAGCGTTAGTTCTCCCTGGGGAGATAGCGGTTCTCGGCCACCGCGAGCAGCCGCTGCGTCATCTCGTCGGTGGAGGTGACGGTCGCCTTGGAGCGGAGCCGCGCGATGTACTTCTGCTTCTCGGTGTGCGTCTTGAGGGCCTTGAGGTACGCCTCGATCAGGATCTGCTGGTCGTACAGGGCCTTGTACCCATCAACGATCTCTTCCAGATGCAGCCACGCCGCGTAGTTGCCGTACGTGATCGGTCCCACCGTCTTCCCGACCTCCACCGTCTGCGCCGCCTTGTTCAGTTCCGCGTTGCCGTAGAACTCCATCGCGCCCCGCTCGCCGGTCAGGACCTTCTCCTCGAGCCCGCCCTCGCTCGGGTTGTTCGCGTTGACGGACTGCTTCGCGAGCTCCTCGAAGGGCGTCTTGCCTTCAGCGAGCGCTGTCGTGAACGCCTCGATCGCCTCGGGGTTGCGCTTCGAGATCTGCACGAGCCGGAACCTCGCCTTCGGCGGCGCGTTGTACTCCTCGGGGTGCGTCTCGTACCACTGCTTGATGTCGCGCCAGCTCACGTTCACACGGCTGTTCACCGACTTCTGGAGCTGGAACCCGACCAGCTGCGCGACCTCCGCCTCCTGCAAGTAGTCCTGCACCGTCATGTCCTGCAGCTTCTGCGACGCGGCCGTCAGGCTGCCGCCACTCTTGCTCGCAAGGTCATCCGATACACGGTCCAGAATGCGGAACAGACCGACGCGCTGGTCAGGAGTCAGAGTGGACATCGCCTCAGCCCGGAGCAGTTCCTGCTCGATCATGGTGTTGAGCCCGGTGCGGATGTGGTCCTCCGCCACCACCCGCCACTGCTGCCGCCAATCCCGACCGCCCTTCTGGCGAAGCTCCTCAGACTTGGACCGGAAAAACGCGGACCGCGTGGAAAGGAACTTCGACGCGTAGACCGGCTTGCCGTTGATGTCGCCGATCTTGGAATCAACGAGCACCGCCTCACCCGACGGCGACACCGGCCCCGACGCCTTGGGCGGGCCCGCCGACGCCGTGACATTGATCACACCCTCACTCGCCGCGACCGGGCCGGTGACGACCGGACGCTCAGGCGGTTCCGAGATTCGAGCCGCGACGCTCGGCGCGGCGGGCACAGAGGACGACATGCCCCCACCCCCGAAGTCCGCCGGCGACAGCCGCTCCGACCCTTTCACCACCCGCCCCGAGGAAGACCCACACCCAGCGAGGGCCACCAGCACGCCCACGCTCACCACCGTTGCTATCAATCCATGACGTCCCATGCAAGTCCCTCAGGCGTCCATCGCCAGCCCGAAGAATACACAGTTCACCGCCTTCATGGGCCCGAGAACCACCCCCGGAATCGGCCCCCTACCATCGACGAAAAGGAGCAGGTATGGCCGGCGAAGAACCCAAACTGATCATCGACACCGACTGGAAGAGCCAAGCCCAGGCCGAGAAGGAGCGGCTCGCCCAGAAGTCCGCCGCCGCGGCTCCCAAGACCTCCCCCGCCTCAACCGGCGGCCCCGGCGGAGCCCCCGGCGAGGGCGACCTGCCCCAGGAACCCGGCTTCCAGGACCTCGTCGGCCTCCTCGCCACCCAGGCGATGTCCTATCTCGGCTACTACCCCGACCCGCAGACCGGCCAGGCGATGATCTCCCTTGAGTACGCAAAGCTGCATATCGACATGCTCACCGTCCTCGAGGACAAGACCAAGAACAACCTCACCGAGCACGAGCAGAAGCTCCTGACCAAGATCCTGTCACAACTCCGGATGGACTTCGTCGAGGTGACCAAGGCCGTGTCAAAGGCGGTGCAGGAAGGTCGGATCAAGAGCACGGGCGCAGGTGGTCCGGCAATCATGACAGGCGGGAATCCTGGCATGATCCAGCCCCCCAAGGCGTAACGGCTTACCGAGTCGGCACGCGCGGTAAGGCTGGCAACACGCGGCGTCCTGCCGCTCAATGATCGCTGGCATCCGCCCGATTCATTGGACGCATGAGCCTCACCACCGAGAACGGCGGCCTTCCCGGACCCAACGTCTTCTCGGGCGGGCACGTCATGCCCAGCCCCGGCCCCCGCTGGCCCTCCAACTGGGCATCCCGGGGCCTCATGGCGCTCATCGGCCGCTCCGCCCGCGCATTCTCGGGCCTCGCCTCGTTCGCCCGCCCCGCCGCCCCCCACCTCGGCATGCACCGCATGGACGAGTCCAACTGGCCATCCCGCCCGCTCCGCTTCGGCGTCATGCAGCCCGGCGCCTGGTCCCGGTTTCTCACCCAGTCGCAGGGCCTCTTCGTGACCGAGTGGGTGACGCTGGACGACGGCGCCGACTGCCGCGGCCACATCCTCGACGCCGTCCTGCGCCGCAGCGGCGACTCGGGCATCGAGCTCGATGTCTGCGAAAATCCGGACCACGACGCGGCGTGGTTTGACTGGGGCACCCCCTGCCCGCTGAGCTACCCGGCCGTGTTCCCCACGCGCCTCGACCCCGCGCGGCTCACGCTCCCCTCGATCGACAACGACGACGCCCGGCTCGTGCGGGCCGTGATGGAGTCCGCGGCCCTCCTCTCCCGTCATCCCGCGCGGATCACCAGCGACGACCGCGTGAATGGCCGGCGGGCGATGCAGGGCACCACCGACGCGCCGGGCGAGATCGACGTCCTGTCGGTGTCGATGCAGGCGCTCGCGTACTACCTGACCTATGCCCCCACCTCGGCCGCGAGCCGGGCCGCGTCGCGGGTGCTGGGGTCGTACCTCGCAACCAGCCCGGCCTGGCCCGATGACCGCTCCCGCATCCTGACCATGGACCACGCCGCCCGCATCAGCAGCGACGAGGTGCAGACCATGCTGCGCCTGGGCGCGGTCCGGCTCAGCATGGCCGAGGACCACGCGGGGATCGATGCGATCGAGCGGGCCGACCGGATGCTCCGCGACAACCAGATGGTCTCGACGACCTCGCAAGAAGCGTTCATCACTGCCGAGCTCGAGCACGGGCAGCCCGGGCCGCTGACCATCGGCCGCATCGCCGCGGGCATCTGCATGTTGGTGTCCACGATGCCGGCGAGCCGAGTTCCCTACTTCCGCGACGACCTGTTCGAGGACATGCGGTTCTGTTCGCTCCTGATCGGGCGGGACCAGGACCGCAAGCTTCTGATGGAAGTGTTCCGGATGCTCGAGCGCGTGCGGCGGGCGGAGAGCTACGGGCTGCCCGTGGCGACGGTTGCGCAGGTTCTTGAGGTAGCGGGCGAGGTCTCGCCTGCTCCTGCGGTCACGAAGGCGGCCGCGAGCAAGGCCAAGAAGCCCGCGGCGAAGCGCAAGCCACGGACGACCACGAGCCGCAAGAAGGCGGCGTGATCAGCCGGCGAGGTCGAGGCGGGGCGGCTGGTCGTCGGGCTTGGACTTGCCCTCGGGCGTGTAGCCGCTCTTCTGGTGGTCCTCGCGGGCGTCTTCCTGTTCGTTGGAGCTGAGGCCCCTGACGGTGCGGTCGAGTTCGACCGAGTCGGCGCCGGTGACGACTTCATCCTTGGCTTTGACCTGCTTGCCGCTGGCGGTCTTCCCGGGACGCGGAGCGCCGCTCCGGATGTCTCCGGAGCCGGGCACGCCCGGGGTTGGGCCGATCGGGAACATACTGAGGTATCGACGCGTTCGGACGCGGACCTTCAAATGGCTGAACCTGTCCGCATTCTGAGGGCGTGAGGGCTGGTTTTACCGGTCAACCGGCGGGGCGGAGGTCGATCAGCTCGGCTTCGACGCGGGCGGTGCCTTGCCACTGGTTGAGCTTGGGGGCGATGAGCACGTCGATGACGCGGCCGGGGGGAACCTCAGCGATGCGGTCGGCCCAGTTCCAGCCGACGACACGGAGCCAGCGGGTGGAGGCCGCGGTGCTGGCGATCTGCATCACGAGGTGCTTGTTGTTCTTGCCCATGGTCTGGGCGCGGCCAGCCACGCGCGCGGCGGGGATGCGGAGACGGATCGAGGGGTTGTCGCGCCCGAAGGGGGCGAGCTTGAGGAGCTGCTGGACCACCGGCGGAGAGAGGTCTTCGACCTCGGCATCGGTGTCGTAGCCGACGGAGGCGGTGAGTTCTTCGACGGTGATCCGCTCGTTTGCGTGCGCGGTGAAGGCGTCGACGAACTCGCGCATGCGGGCGGTGTCGAGCTTCAAGCCCGCGGCCATGTCGTGGCCGCCGAAGGTCTTGAGGTGGCCCGCGCAGTGCTCGAGGCCGGCGTGGAGGCTGTAGCCGTCGATGGATCTGCCGGAGCCGTGGCACTCGCCGTCGTGGTCTCGCATGAGGATGGCGGGGCGGCCGAAGCGTTCGACGAGGCGCGAGCACACGATGCCGACCACGCCCGGGTTCCAGTCGGCGTGACTGAGGACGATGGCGCGGCGGTCGTCCTTGTGCATTCCCTCGCGCTCGACGAGTTCGCACGCTTCCTCGAAAATCTGGCGTTCGACGCGGCGGCGCTCGTCGTTCTGGCGGGTGAGCTCTTCGGCGATGGCTGTGGCTCGCTCGCCGGTGGCGGTGGTGAGCAGTTCCACGGCCTCGCGGGCGTGACCCATGCGGCCGCAGGCGTTGAGGCGGGGGCCGAGCTTGAAGCCGACGTCTTCTTCGCCGACGCTCTCGCCGCCGAGGCCGGAGGCTTCGACGAGGGCGCGGAGGCCTTCGAGCTTGCTGTGCTTGATCTTGCGGAGGCCGTGGAAGGCGATGACGCGGTTCTCGCCGACGAGGGGGACGATGTCCGCGATGACACCGAGTGAGGTGAGTGCGAGGAGCTCGACGAGCAGCTCGCGAAGCGGCTCGCTGACGCGCTGGCTGCCGCAGTGGAGGGTGCAGAGGCGCCAGGCGAGCTTGAACGCGACGCCCGCGCCGCAGAGTTCGCCGAAGGGGTAAGCGGAGCCGGGCAGGCGCGGGTGGACGAGCGCGAAGGCGTCGGGGAATCCGCCCTCGCCGGGCATGTTGTGATGGTCGGTGATGATGAGGTCTACGCCCGCGGCCTTTGCGACCGCGGCGGGACCGGCGGCAGTGATGCCGCAGTCGACCGAGACGATGACCTTGGCGCCGGCCGCGGCGAGTTCTGCGATGGCTTCGGAGTTGAGGCCGTAGCCCTCGTCCTGGCGGTGCGGGACGTAGGAGCGGACGGTGCAGTCCGGGGCGAGGGCCTTGAGGGTGTGGTAGAGGATGGCGGTGGCGGTGATGCCGTCAACGTCGTAGTCGCCGTAGATCACGATGGGCTCGCCCGACTTCGCGGCGGCGAGGATGCGGGCGGCGGCGCGGTCGAGGTTTGGCACGAGGGAGGGGTCGTGGAGGTGGCGGAGCGTTGGGTTGAGAAACGCCTCGCAGGCGGAGGCTTCGGTCAGGCCCCGCGCGGCGAACACTCGGGCCAGGAGGGGCAGGCCGGACCCGGCCGCGTTGCCGCCCCGCCGCTTCCAGCGTTTGAGCAGCCCGCGTACCGTGCCCGGTTCAGAAACGCATTCCGTTGCCATCGGCCCTCTCACTCCCTCGAGGCTCCATCCATGGTCAAGCTCACCAAGATATACACGAAGACGGGCGACGACGGGACGACGGGGCTGGTGACGGGGGCCCGTGTTCGGAAGGATGACCTGCGGGTGGAGTGCTACGGGACGGTTGATGAGACGAACTCGGCCGTGGGGTTGTGCGTGATCGCGGCAAGCGACAGTTCGCCAACAGCCTCGCAGGGGGGGCGGATCGGGGAGGTGCTGAAGGCGATTCAGCACGACCTGTTTGATCTGGGAGCGGACCTCGCGACGCCGTACACGGCGAAGGAGCGGGAGCACCCGGGGACGGCGCTGCGGATTGTCGAGGCGCAGACGCTGAGGCTGGAACGAACGATTGATGAGTTCAATGACCACCTTGCGCCGCTCACGAGCTTTGTGCTGCCGGGGGGGACGGCGCTCGCCGCGAATCTGCACCTGGCGCGCACGATTTCGCGACGTGCGGAGCGGCTTGCGGTGGCGCTGCTGGCGCGGGAGCCGGAGGGCGTGAACGGTGAGGCGATCAAGTACCTCAACCGGCTCAGCGACCTGCTGTTTGTGCTGGGGCGGGTGGCGAATGACAATGGGCGGGGGGATGTGTTGTGGGTGCCGGGGGCGAACCGGACGAAGTAGGCGCGGGGGCGCTTCAATAGGGCAAGGAGCATGGCATGGCGAAGGGTGAGTTCCTCAACAACTACCAGCAGAAGGTTGTTCGCGGCTACTACGAGAACCGCGACACGATCTTCGTCGGCAAGCTCTCGGCCATCGTGTCCGACCTCGCGATCACCAAGAGCGAGAAGGAGGTCGGGCGGCTGTGGGCGAAGGCGAAGGAGTTCTTAGGCAAGACGACCGCGAACCCGGCGCGGGTCCAGAAGCTGCTCGCGGAGAAGAACCTGGAGGCGCTCGCTCAGATCGTGAATGAGCTTGCGAACTCGAAGGGGGATGTGTCGAAGGGTCCGGCGGCGAGCGCGGGATCGGGGACCGGGACGGGGACGGGGACGGCGAACGCGGATGGAGCGAGCTCGGGCGGGGAGCCCGGAGCGGCGGTTGCGGGGGTGATTCCGCCCGAGACGCTGAAGGCGGCGCTCACGGCGTTCAAGAAGCGGCTCAAGCTGACGATCCTCAACGACGAGTCGCGGCTCGCTCCGCGGCCGATGACCGGCGGGAAGCGGTCTGAGATTTCGGCGATCATCCCGCCGGACCAGTACCGGCGCGAGGTGTGGGACGAACTGGTGAAGCAGAACAAGCTGCGCTACACGGGGCAGGGGTTCTTTGAGCTGCTGCCGGGCGTGTGAGCTGAAACTCGACGGAAACGCGGGGAGGCACGGGTTCGCGGCGGATTGCCGTGTGTCAGCTGCGTGCGAGAGGGCGATGGTCTCGCTGCGCAACCGGTGCGGATTGTGAAGGTTGCGCGCTGAATACGCGGGCGGCAGGCTGCCGAAGTTGACTCCGGGGAAACCACCGCTAAAACATCTGTTTGAATGGCGCGTTTATCTCCAGCCCCGGCCCCTGCGACAGTCAAAGCAACGCCGCTTCCCGCCGCGCCTGATTCGACAGCCGACACCGCGGCACAGAACACCAAGGCACGGCTGCTCGAGGCCGCGGGAGAGGTGTTTGCGGAACGCGGCTTCAAGGACGCGACCGTGCGGGAGATCTGCACACGTGCGGGCGCGAACATCGCCGCGGTCAACTACTACTTCCAGGGCAAGGACTCGCTGTACATCAGCGTGATTGACTACGCGCAGGACCACGTCAAGCGGGCGAGGCCGATCCGCATCGACCCTGACGCGGAGCCGGAGGAACAGCTTCGGCAGTTCCTGCTGGGTTTTGTTGCGCGGGTGCTCGACCCTGCGAGCCCGGCGTGGCACGCGAAGATCATGCTGCGCGAGATGGTGGAGCCTTCGGCGGCGCTCGACAAGGTCGTGAATGACACGATCCGGCCCACGTTTCAGGGGCTGTCGATGATCATCGCGAAGATCGTGCCGGGGCTCAACGAGGAGCAGCTGCGGCTGTGTACGACGAGCGTGCTGGGGCAGTGCTTGATGCACCGGCACTGCGAGCCGGTGCTGGCGCGGTTGTTTCCGTCGCAGGCGTGCCCGTGTGTTGAGAGTCTGGAGCGGCTGGCGGGGCATGTGTACCGGTTTTCGATGGCGGGACTGGTGGCGGTGAGGCGGGAGTTGGAGGAGCGTGCGGGCAAGGGCGCTCAGGAGCACGACCCCAAGGCGGGTCGTGCCACCCGGCGTCGCACCACCGCAGAATCGCGTCAGAAGGGGAAGCGCTGATGCTGGGCGTTGCGCTTGCCATGCTCTTCCGCGACAAGGCGAAGTTCTTCGGCATCATCATGGGCGTGACGCTGGCGTCGCTGGTGATCACGCAGCAGGGGGCGATCTTCCTGGGGCTCATGTCCCGCACGTATGCCGCGATCAGCGACATGGGCGACCCGGACATCTGGGTGATGGATGCGAAGGTTCAGTTCATCGACGACATCAAGCCGCTCCAGGACACCTCGCTGTACCGCGTCCGCGGTGTCGAGGGTGTCGCGTTCGCGGCCCCGCTCTATAAGGGGATGATCCGGGCGCGCCTCGACAACGGGCAGTTCCAGAACTGCGTTGTGATCGGGCTGGATGATTCGACGCTGACGGGCGGGCCGCCCTCGATGATCGAGGGCCGGCTGGAGGACCTGCGGCAATCCGATGCGGTGATCGTGGACCTGGTGGGCGCGACGGAGAAGCTGTGGAAGCCGGGGCCGGACGAGGCGACGCCGCGGGTGCCGCTGGCGGTGGGCGACTCGATGGAGCTCAACGACCGGCGCGGGATTGTCGTTGGCATCTCCAATAACACTCGCTCATTCCAGAGCCAGCCGACGATTTACACGACGTACAGCCGGGCCAAGAACTTCGCGCCGGCGGAACGGAAGATGCTGTCGTTCGTGCTGGTGAAGGCCGCGGCGGGTGCGGATATCCCCGCACTGTGCGAGCGGATCAGCGCGGCGACCGGGCTCGCGGCGTACACGCGGGATCAGTTCAAGGCCAAGACCGTCACGTACTTCCTTGAGAACACGGGCATCCCGATCAACTTCGGGATCGCGGTGGCGCTGGGCTTCATCATTGGGACTGTGATCACCGGGTTCATGTTCTTCAGCTTCACGCTGGACAACATGCGGTACTTCGGCACGCTCAAGGCGATGGGGACGACCGACACGCGGCTGCTGGGCATGATCATGCTCCAGGCGCTCGCGGTTGGGGTGATCGGGTTTGGGATTGGCGTCGGGCTTGCGTCGTGGTTTGGCACGGTTGTGCCGAAGAAGACGCCGCTGGCGTTCGTGATGCCCTGGCAGCTGCTGTTTGTGTCGGCGAGCGCGGTGGTGGTGATTTGTGTCCTGGCCGCCACGCTCAGTATCCGGAAGGTGATCAAGCTCGAGCCGGCCGTGGTATTCAAGGGATAACGCATGACAAGCGCTCCGGGGGCCATCCTGACCGCAGACTCACCCCTCAGCGAGGAGATCGTGGTCCGCTGCCGTGAGGTGACGAAGACGTATGGGTCGGGGCAGTCGGCCGTGCGGGCGTTGCGGGGGGTGGATGTTGACGTCGCGAAGGGCGAGCTGCTGATGCTGGTGGGGCCGTCGGGGTGCGGGAAGACGACGCTGATCTCGGTGATCGCGGGTGTGCTTGATCGGGACGGGGGCGAGTGCTCGGTGCTGGGGACCGACTACGCGAAGATCGGCAATACGGAGCGGACGAACTTCCGCGCGAGGAACGTGGGGTTTGTGTTCCAGGCGTTCAACCTGATCCCGACGCTGAGCATCGCGGAGAACGTGGCGGTGCCGTTGCTGATTAATCGGGTGAAGCGGGCGCAGGCGGTGGAGCAGGCGGCGGCGCTGCTGGCGCAGGTCGGCCTGGGTGACCGCACGAAGGACATCCCGAGTCGGCTGTCGGGCGGGCAGCAGCAGCGGGTGGCGATCGCGCGGGCGCTGATCCACAAGCCCAAGCTGCTGGTGTGCGATGAGCCGACGAGCGCACTGGACCACGCGACGGGGCAGCGGGTGATGGAGCTTCTGCGGAGCATCGCGGCGGGGCACGACCTCTCGCTCGTCGTCGTTACCCACGACCAACGCATCTTCGAGTTTGCCGATCGGATCGCGGAGATGGACGACGGCCGGATCGTCCGCGTCTCCACCGGTCAGGGGCATCAGATCGCGGCGAACCACGTCAACTCGGCCATTGGGAAGTAAGGGACCACCATGCTGCGCACGTACCTCATCCCGATTCTTGCGATTGCCGGCGTGCTGTTCGCCGTGGTGACGGTGGTGAAGGGCTCGCGCCCGCCGGTGGCGCAGCCGCCGGTGATTGAGCCGCCGCGGGCGCCCTTCGCATCGTTTGTGGCCGGCTCGGGGCTGGTGGAGGCCTCGTCGCAGAACATCGCGATCGGGTCGCCGGTGGGCGCGCTGGCGGTCAAAGTGAATGTCAAGGTTGGGGACCCGATCAAGGCGGGGGATGTGCTGTTCGAGCTTGACGCGCGGGAGCAGCAGGCAGAACTGGCGGCGCGGAACGCGGCCGTGAGTGTTGCGTCGTCGCAGCTAGCGAAGCTGGAAGCCGGGACGCGGCCGGAGTTCATCCCTACGGCCCTCGCGAAGGTCGCGGAGGCGGAGTCCTCGCTTGCGGACACGCGCAACCAGCTCACGATGTTCGAGAAGCTGACGGACCCCAAGGCGGTGAGCGCGGACGAGCTTTCGCGCCGGCGGTATTCGGTGCAGGTGGCGGAAGCGCGGCTGGCTCAGGCGAAGGCGGACTTGGCGCTGCTTGAGGCGGGGACGTGGGCGCCGGACCTTTCGGTCGCGCGATCACAGCTGGAGCAGGCGCGGGCGCAGAGTGCTGCGGCGCAGGTCGAGGTGGACCGGAGAGTGGTTCGGTCGCCGATTGATGCGAAGGTACTTCAGGTGAACATCCGCGGCGGGGAGTTCGCCGCGGCGGGCTCGCTTTCGACGCCGCTGGTTTTGATCGGCGCGGTGGACCCGCTGCATGTGCGGATCGATATCGACGAGAACGAGGCGTGGCGGGTGAACGCGGGGGCGAAGGCCGTGGCGTTTGTGCGGGGCAATAAGGACCTGACGACGTCGCTCACGTTCGTTCGCTTCGAGCCGTACGTGATTCCCAAGCGCTCGCTGACCGGTGACAGCATGGAGCGCGTGGACACGCGTGTGCTCCAGGTCATCTACAGTTTCGACCCCCAGTCGCTGCCCGTGTTTGTCGGGCAGCAGATGGATGTGTACATCGAGGCCCCACCCTTGTCGAAGCAGGCTGCTCCGACGATCCCCGGGACCACGCCAGCATCCGCGTCAAAGGAGATTCCGCGGTGATTCACGCTCGCAAGCTTGCCTCCCTCTCGGCCTCCCTCTCGGCCTCCCTCTCGGCATCGCTCTCTGTCCCCGCCCTGCTCACGTTGCTCGCCGGCTGCACGGTCGGGCCGGATTACACGCCGCCGAAGCGCGAAGCGCCGGGGGCGTATTCGTCGCTGGACCAGACATCGGAGGCCGCCCGCAATGGGCCGCTGAGCTCGACGCCCGTCGCGGGACAGCCGCTTTCGCAGGAGGCGCTGGCCACCTGGTGGCGGAACTTCAATGACCCGGTGCTTGATTCGCTGATTGAGCGGGCGGTGACGCAGAACCTTGACCTTAAGGCTGCGACGGCGCGCGTGCGGGAGGCGCGGGCGCTGCTGGGGGTGGCACGCTCGGGGTACTACCCGACGGTCGGCACGAGCGCGTCCGCGTCGCGGTTTCGCAACAGCGAGAAGACGGCTAGGGGGGCCTTTGCGAATGCCGACCGCGAGCACTCGCTGTACGACGCGAGCATCGATGCGTCGTATGAGATCGATGTGTTTGGTGGCGTGCGGCGGGGAGTTGAGGCCGCGGGGGCGGGGGTTGATGCGCTGATCGAGGACCGGCGCGACGTGATGATCTCGCTCGCGGCCGAGGTCGGCCAGGCCTACACGGACCTGCGGGGATTCCAGCGGCGGGTGAACCTGAGCGAGCAGATCGTCCGGGCTTCGCGCGAGACGGTGGAGCTCACGCGGTCGCGGTTTGATGCGGGGCTGGCGGGGGACCTCGAGGTCGCGCAGGCGCAGGCGCTGCTGTTTAACCGTGAGGCGCAGCTGCCTGTTCAACAGGCGGGGCTGCGGACCAGCGCGCACCGGCTTGGGGTGCTGCTGGGGCAGGAGCCGGGGTCGTTGATTGCGGAGCTCAATCCGCCGACGGTAAGCCAGCCGGACGCGGTGCCGCCGAGGGTGCCTTCGCCGCCGTCGGAGGTGCCGGTGGGGCTGCCGTCGGAGCTGCTGCTGCGTCGGCCGGACATCCGGCGGGCGGAGCGGAATCTCGCGGCCGCGACGGCGCGGATCGGTGTGGCGACGGCGGACCTCTACCCGCGGTTCTCGCTGACGGGGGCGTTCGGGTTCCAGGCCGGGCAGGTGGGTGATCTGTTCGATGCGAACGCGCGGCACTGGACCATCGGGCCGTCGATGCGGTGGAATATTTTCACGGGCGGGGCGGTGCGGGCCCGGATTCAGGCGGCGGGGGCGGTGCAGGAGCAGTCGCTGTACGCGTACGACCAGACGATCCTGCTGTCTCTCGAAGAGGTTGAAAACTCGCTCACGAACTTCATTCAGGACCAGGCCCGCCGCAGGGCGCTGCAGAATGCGGTCGCGGCGAACGAGCGGGCAGTGGGGTTGTCGATGGACCGGTACCGCAGCGGGATCGGCGACTTCCTGACAGTGCTCGACACGCAGCGGGAGTTGTACGACACGCAGGATGCGCTGGTGCAGTCTGAGATCGGCGTCACCCGCAGCCTGGTGAGCCTGTACAAGGCCCTCGGGGGCGGGTGGTCGGAGCAGGAGCAGGCCCAGAACGAAGCGCCGGCTGAAAATGCTGGCGGGAACCCCGGAACCGGGAGCGAGTCTTAGCGGAATAAGGTGAGTGTCGACGAAACCCCGTGCAACCGCTGGTGGGCAACACCGCTGATCCGGGTACGATTCGGCCTCTGGAGAGACCCTATGTCCCTGTTTACACGCGACTCCGCCGCGCCCCGCGCCAGCCGTCTGTCTACGCCCGCGCCGATGGAGGGCCTCGAGGCCCGCAACCTGCTCAGCGCGCCCGTGCCCACCGTTTCCGGGATGTGGGGGGACGGTGCCACGATGTACGTTCGCGTTGACTGGGCGAATGTCCAGACGAGCACGATCGGCAACGGCGACCTTCAGCTCAAGCTGACGACACGTGAGGCGATTACCGGGACGCTGGTCGCGGCCCCGGTGCTCTTCAACGGCAAGCAGCGGGCGGTGTACAAGTTCAACGCGTACGACAACGCGTGGGGCGTGACCGACAACGGGTCGTATACGGTGGTGTCGCCGCTCGGGCAGGTGATGAGCCCCCAGGGTGATCCTGTCGCGAGCCAGCTTCTCGAGACGCGCAACCTCTTCTGGGCGACGCCCAAGGCGCGCGTCGTCAGCAACACGATGCGTCCTACCGACTGGCTCATCGTGGTGCAGTACGACACCTTGGGGGGTCTCAACCAGTCCACCATTGACGGCTCCGACCTGACGGTGGCTTTGGGCGCCAATGGGGGGGTCGCCGTCCACCAGATCCTGAATATCAACTCCAACACCACCAAGGTGGTGTACCGGATCGCCGCGCAGGATGGCGCGTGGAGCTACACGGCCAACGGCACGTACCGCCTCGCAATCGGTTCGGGCAAGGTCAAGGACAACGCCAACCGCAGCGTGACCCCGCACAACTACCGCGACTTCGGGCTGTGGTTCGGCACGCCCAAGGCCTTGGTCCAGACCGACACGGTGAACGAGAACGACTGGGTGATCCCCGTCAAGTTCTCCGCGATCTCGACCAGCAACATCAACCCGGCGGGGCTGGTGACGCTTGGGGCGTTCACACTCGTCGGGCCCAACGGGTACAGCCAGCTCAGCACGACCGGGCAGCTCTTCAGCAACCCGGACGGCTCCTACACGGCCCACTTCACCTTCCCGGCCGCGGGGGGATCGTGGGACTACCGCGACAACGGCGTCTACACGCTGAAGATCAACGCCAACAAGATCAAGGACACCAACGACCGCTTCATCCCCGCGTACGACCTCAAGGCGTACACCAGGAACTTCAGCGCGCCCAGCGCCGAAGTCCTGCTCCCCTCCAACCCGACCCTGACCCGCTGGGACATCAACGTCCGGTTCCTCGACGACACATCCATCAACCGCAACACCATCAACATCAACAGCATCACGATCATCGGGCCGGGCGATATCGAACTGCCCAAGACGCTGGTCTCGATCAGCGGGGCCGTGAACGGGGCGGTCCAGACGGCCCTGTTCCGCGTCAACGACGCCAATGGCTTTGAGAACGGTGTGTACCGGATCATCCTGAACCGCGACGGGGTGCGCGACGCGGCGGGGAATTTCGCGGCCCAGAACCAGATCTGGGAGTTCACGATGAACTTCTGATCGGGCGGGGCCGAGCAGAACTCGCCGGGGCAGCCTGATACGCTCCGGCCATGGCTCATCCTTCCATCGACTCGACGCACGACCAGAACCTCCGCTCCTGGGTCGAGTCCGCCAACGACCCGGCGAGCGACTTCCCGATTCAGAATCTTCCGCTGTGTACGTTCGAGGCCACGCACGCGGGGCAGGACGGGCACGCGCACACCCACGACCACCTCGGTGTCGCCATCGGCGACTCGATCCTCGATGTCTCGATGCTCAATGAGGCCGGCTACTTCGCCCGCGAGGACGAGGAACTGGCCGAGTTGCTCAGCTACCCCCACTGGGCCGGGCTGATGTTCCCCGCGTACGGGGCCGCGGCCAAGCTGCGCAAGGCCGTGCAGCACTTCCTCAATGCCACCACGCACGCCTCGCAGCCCGTGAAGCGCCTCCGCGAGAAGGCCCTCCGCAAGCAGTCCGAGGTGCCGCCCGCGATGCCCGTCTCCGTGTTCAACTACACGGACTTCTACGCCAGCATCCACCATGCGAGCACCGTCGGCGCGATGTTCCGCCCCGACAACCCGCTGCTGCCGAACTACAAGCACGTGCCCATCGGGTACCACGGGCGGGCGTCGTCGCTGGTTCCCTCTGGCACCCCCATCAAGCGGCCGCTCGGGCAGCAGTCCCCCCCCGACGACAAGCCCGGATCGGTCCCCACTTTCGGCCCCAGCAAGATGCTGGACTACGAGCTTGAGGTCGGCTGCGTGATCGCCCCCGGCAATCAGCTGGGCGAGCCCATCGCCATCGGCGACGCGGGCCGGCACATCCTGGGCCTGTGCCTCGTCAACGACTGGTCGGCCCGCGACGTCCAGAAGTGGGAGTACCAGCCGCTGGGCCCCTTCCTCGCGAAGAACTTCGCGACCACGGTGTCGCCGTTCCTCGTGACCGCCGAGGCGCTCGCGCCCTTCCGCTGCCCCGCGTACGCGCGCCCCGCAAGCGATCCAAAGCCCTTGGACTACCTCGCCGACGAATCCGACCAGGCCCACGGCGGCTTCGACATCACCCTCGAGGTCTACCTCCAGACCGCCGACATGCTCACCCGTGGCCTCGCCCCCCACCGCCTCAGCACCGGCCGCGGCTTCCGCGACATGTACTGGACGTTCGCGCAGATGATCGCCCACCACACCAGCAACGGCTGCAACTTCCAGCCCGGCGACCTCATCGCCAGCGGCACCGTCAGCGGCCCCACGCCCGACTCCCGCGGCTGCCTGCTCGAGCTGACCTGGGACGGCACCGGCCCTGACGGGAAAGCCAAGCCGCGCAAGCCCATCGAGCTCCCCACCGGCGAGAAGCGCACCTTCCTGGCCGACGGCGACAGCATCATCATGAAGGCGTTCTGCGAGCGCGAAGGGTTCCGCCGCATCGGCTTCGGCGAGTGCCGCGGCACGATCAAGGGCTGATCACCGGCGCGGCTTCTTCTTGGCGGCCTTCTTGATCGGCTTCTTTGGAATCTTGCGGGCTTTGGGCAGGTACCGCGCGAGGATCCCCTCCGCGACACGGACCGACGTCTCCGTCACGTTCTCAGTCTCGCCCAGCTGGTTCAGCTGAGAGACACCGGCGATCACGAGCTTCATCTCCCGCATCAGGCCCTCAGGGTCCTTCGCGCCCGTTTCCCGGGCCAACCGCAGGATCGTCGCCCCCAGCGCCGCCCGGTGCGCCCGCAGCGCCTGCCGCACCTCCCCCTGACCCGAGGCGTACTCGCACGCAGCCCGGGTGAAGATGCCGGTTGAGTTCCGCGGGATCGCCATGATCTCGTCGCGGGCCCTGAACATGGTCAGCAGCCTCTCGACGGGGTCCGTGATGCGACCCTCCTCGAAGAGCCCGTTGAGGGTCTCCGGCCACACCTCGTCGCGCCACCGGAGCACGGCCGCGACGAGGGCGTCCTTGCTCTCGAAGTGGTTGTAGAACGTGGTCTTGGTGACACCGACGGTCTTCAGAATCTGGTCAATACCGACCGCATTGAAGCCCTGCTGTAGGAACACTTCGTAGGCGGCGCGGACAAGCCGTTCGCGCGTTTTGGGCATGTCTCACTCTACCCGGTCACCGGGTGGGGTTGACCAGTAGTCAACTGGATAAACACGCGATCTTGCCTTCTATCACCGCCTCTGCCGTGCCCAATGGACTCCTCGGCCGTGCAGTGCGTGTTTGCGATCAGGCAGGGACTCGCTACCCCCCAGCGTTCCCTGCCCCGCATGCACCGCTGCCGGCCGAGGTTTTTTATTCCCAGGTTCGGCCGCCAGCGAGGGAGCCGCGGAACTTGGCCTCCAGGGCCGACTCCTCCACGTGCGTCTCACCGAGCGTCAGCGGCATGATGAGGCTGAACATCGAGCCGCGCCCGACGTCGCTCACGAGCTGAAGCTCGGACTGGAGAATCTGGGCGAGCTCCTTGGAAATCGCCAGCCCCAATCCCGTCCCGGTGTGCTCCCGGGTGTGGCCGCCATCGAGCTGATAGAACTTATCGAAGACCTTCTCCTGCTCTTCGCGGGGGATGCCCGGACCGTTATCGATCACGCTCACACGCACGCGGTCCTGCCCGCCCTCGGGGCCGCCGCTGCCGCGCAGCCGCTCGGCCCGCAGGGTCACCTGCGGCTGCCGCCCGGTGCGTTCCATGGGCTCGACAAACTTCACGGCGTTGCTCAGGAAGTTGAAGATGACCTGCTGGAACTTTTTGACGTCCGTGCTGATGACCGGGACATCGTCGCTCACCTCGAGCTTCAGCTGCACGCCCCGCTTGTCTGCGATGGGCGCCAGCAGCCCGACGAGCCCCTCGCAGGCGTCGCGCAGGTTCATCCGCTCCACCGTCAGCTCCACACGCCCCGCCTCGATGCGCGACATCTCCAGCAGCGTGTTGATCAGGTTGAGCAGGTTGCGCCCTGCGGTCAGGATGTTCTCGAGGTACCGGATCCGCTTCAGCACCGCGGGCGTCGAGTCCCGCTCAGCGTCGGCCTTCGCGACCTCCATCAGCAGCTCCGCGAACCCGATGATGGAGTTCAGCGGCGTCCGCAGCTCGTGGCTCACGTTGGCGAGGAACTCGCCCTTGACCTTGGCCGCGTGGTAGAGGGACGAGTTGCTCTCCGCCAGCTCGTGCAGCTTGAGGTCCAGGGCCGAGTTGATGGACCGCAGCCGGTCCTGCCCCACCTGGAGATCGTTGAGCATGGAGTTGAACGTCTCGGCCAGGTGCTCGAACTCATCGCCCGTTTTGATCTCCGAGCGGATGGCGACGTTGCCCTCCTGCACGCGCTGGGCCGTGTCACGCAGGGCCCTCACCGGTTGCAGGATCAGCTTCTGGGTGATGATGTACAGCACGAGCAGCGCGGGCAGCAGCACCCCCGCACCCGCGCCCAGCAGGTAGATCGTGTTGGACAGCAGCAGCCGCGTCGCCTCGACGCTCCGCCTCTCCAGCACCAGCAGCCCCGTCAGCCTGCTCGCACCCGACCCGCCCGATCGGTCAGCCTTCGCGTACCGGTACTCGCGCGTGGTGCCAGCCCAGTACGCCTCCTGCAACTCGGTCTTGGTCGAGTCCTCTCGAAACGCGGCCACCGCCCGCGCCAGGAAAGGGTCCGCCTTGGCCAGGTCCGCCGCCTGATCGACCTTGAGCCGCATCGCGATGATGCCGCCGCGAGAGAGCTTCACACCATACTGCTCGAGCGAGGGGAGTGGCCAGGACCGCCCAGGGATCGACGGGATCGGCAGCGGCCCCGCGCCCGCTTCCGCCGCCTCCGCACGCCCCAGGGCTTCCCACGTGATCGCCATCTGGTGCGAAATGTCCTGCTGCCCGGCGTCGATCAGCTTGGTCATCCGCAGCCACGGCACCGTCAGCGCGGCCAGCACCACGAGCACAATCGCGGTGCCGAACACGAGCAGGCACTTCTGGGCCAGGGAGAGTCCACGCCACATGCACCGAGTGTACGTGGAACGGGGTCGAGAGCGTTCAGCCCGCCAAGATCGGTCGTCGCCGGTAGGTCAGTTCGACGTCGTCGCCCACAGGCCGCGCCCGCCACAGCTGGAACCGCCGGGCCGACTTGAGCTGCTCGGCGACGCGCCCGACCGCGACAGACTTTGCCAGCTCGTCGCCCAGCAGCATCGGGGCCAGGTAGATCACGGCCTCGTCGATCAAGTCCTCTTCCACGAGGGACCCGACCAGCCCCGGCCCCGCCTCCACCATGACGGTCGCGACGCCGTGCTCCGCTGCCAGGAGCTTCAGCAATGCCTGAAGATCGATCCCCGAGCCGCTCCCAGCCCGCGGCCGCGCCGGCACCCCCACCACCTTGACCCCCGCGGATCGCAGGGCCGCCACCCGCCCGCTCGCGATCTCCGCCCCGATCAGGCTCGCATCGCAGGCAACGAGGGTGGGGATCTCATTGGCGGTCCGCACCAGGGCCGTGTCCAGGCGCAGGTCCAGGTCCGTGTCCGCGATGACGCGCATCGGGGTCCGCCGGACGCGCACCCCGCGGGGAGTCAGGAGCGGATCATCCGCCAGCACTGTCCCGATCCCGGTCAGGATCGCGTCCACCCGCCCGCGGAGCCGATGCACCCGCGCCCGCGACTGCTCGCTGCTGATCCACTTGCTCTCGCCGGTGCGCGTCGCGATCCGCCCGTCGATGGTCTGAGCCCACTTCGCGATGGTCCAAGGCAACCCCGTCGCCAGCCGCCTCAGGAAAGGCGCGGCAAGCCCCGAGGCAAGGCGGCTCTCCGGCGTCATCTCGCACAAAATGCCCGCGTCCCGCAGCGTCGTCGCCCCCCCGCTCTTCCCGGGGTTGGGGTCGCTGGCCGCGTAGACGACCCGCGCAATCCCGGCGTCGATCAGCGCCTGCGTGCAGGGTGGCTGCTTGCCGTGGCCGTTGCAGGGCTCGAGCGTGACGTACGCCGTGCTCCCGCGCGGGTCGTTCCCCTGCCGCTGGCACGAGGCCAACGCCTCTCGCTCCGCGTGCAGCCCGCCGAAGCGCCGGTGGTGCCCGACGCCAATCACGTGCCCGTCCTTTACCAGCACGCAGCCGACCAGCGGGTTGGGCTCGACGCGTCCAACCGCGCGCAGCCCCGCCCTCGCGGCCAGGTCCAGCATGCGTTTGGCCTCAGACACGCCGACCTCCTGACCTCAAACCCAGCGGAGCAGCACCTTCTTGTCATCATCGGACATCACGTCCCCAATGTCCTCGAGCCAGCGGTGGGCGTCGTTGCGGTAGCCGGCCGTGGGCTTGACCTCGGCGTACCCGCGGGCCGCGCGCAGCGAGTTCCAATACTGGTTGTACCGCATCATCGAGAGCTCACGCGTGAACTTCGCGACCATTGACGCCAGCGCGATGGGAAGGTGGATGGTTTCACCCTCGACCAGGAACGAGACGCTTGCCCGACGCTCGCGCCCGCTGGCGTCCTTAGCCGTCACGGCGTAGCGGCTGCGGCCCTCGGATTCCTCA
>Ga0208492_1000968_pt1 | contig 20768 bp, 18 predicted proteins | sample Subbioar_CSW14AB_FD_184820 | JGI IMG/M metagenome (GOLD analysis project Ga0208492, IMG submission 184820) | Serpentinite rock and fluid subsurface biosphere microbial communities from McLaughlin Reserve, California, USA - CR12Mar_CSW14AB (SPAdes) | ecosystem: Environmental > Terrestrial > Deep... | reverse complement strand
GGCCGGCGGGGAGCCAGGCGCTGAGCTGTCCGGCGGAGCCATCGAGGTCTGCGGGGTTCACGCAGGCGGCGTGATTGCCCGTTGTCGTCGCAACGCCAAAGAGCGACTCGCCGGAGGGCGGAGCTTCGGCGCGGAAGGCGGAATAGGCGATGATGCAGCCCGTGCTGGTGGAGGCGGCGCAGAGCGGCAGCGTGCGGAACGTGCCGCCGACGGCCTGGCCAATGGGCGTCTCGACAGCGCCGCCGACGAGGATGGCGGAGACCAGCTGGCTGCGGATGGGTTGTGCGTCGATCTCGGACGCGATGAGGCGGGTGAGGATGCCGGCGCCCTGGTCGTGGCCGATGAGCACGACGCCACGCCCGGCATTGTCTGTCGCGAGATAGTGCTGCCACGCGGCCTTCACGTCGGCGTAGGCGAGTTCGCGATCGGTGGCGACATCCTCGCCGCGGCGGAGGGCGTAGAGCGCGGTGAGCGTCACCTGCCGGTAGGCGGGCGCGTAGAGACGGCAGGCGGCGCCGAAGCGGGCGAGCTGCTGGCGCACGATCTCGCGCTCTTCCGGGCCGAGCGTGGTGTCGGCGTTCGGCGAGGCATCCTGCGAGATGGTGGGATAGACGTAGAAGCAGTCGATGGGGGCATTGGCGGCGGGCGTGAAGATTTCGGACTTCAGCGTGCCGTCGGCGGAGACCGTGGTGACGGAGGCGTCCTGTGCGCAGGCATCGTCGCGGCCGGGGCGGCAGAGCCAGTGGCTTTCGTTCGCATAGTCGAGCGGCGTGACCGGGGCGATGGCGGGAGCAAGCTCGGCGGCGGCTTCGGTGGGGGACTCGGTTGGCGCGGGGGCTTCCTGGCTGCACGCGCCAAATGAGAGCGCCAGAGCGAGGGCGGCGAGACATCGACGATACATCGCGGCTTTCCCTCTCAAACCGGCGACGGCCAGTGTGTGCATTGTGACGCGTGTTGGCGCGGGGTCAAACACATCCGCGCGATTCACTTCCTCGCGATTCTGGGCGCAGTTGCCCTAGGCAACGCATTCCCCTTGGGGCAGGTTGCCGGCCAAACAACGCAGCGGCGGAAAAGTCGCGCGGTTACGGGAGGATATGCATGCGTAAGGCCCTGCTAGGCGGTGCTGTCGGCTGTGTTTCGATGCTGGCGCTGATGTCTTGCGCGACGCCGGAGGCTGTCGCTCCCGAAGCGCCGGCAGCGCCTGTTGCACAGGTTGCGCCCCCTGCTCCGCCGGTCGTGCCACCGCCTGTCGCTTTGGCGGCGGTGCATCCGGGCGAGGCGGTGTACAAGCAGAGCTGCGCGGCGTGCCACGACAATGCGGAGGCGACGCGGGCGCCTTCGCGCGACAACCTGAAGGGCATGAGCTTCCAGTTCGTCAACTACGCGCTGACCAACGGGAAGATGAAGGACATGGCGGTCGGCCTGTCGGCGGACCAGCGCGCGGCGGTGGTGAGCTATGTCACGGGGCGGGACACGACCAAGACGGTCGACTGGACGCCGAACCTGAAATGCACGGGCGCGCGGGCGGCTGTCGATCTCGGAGGGCCGAATGACGCGACCTCGACGCACTTCGGGTTTGACGCCAACAACACGCGCAAGCTGACGGCGAAACAGGCGGGGCTGAAGACCGAGGATTTCGGCAAGCTGGAGCTGGCGTGGAGCATCGCCTTCCCGGATGCGACCATCATGCGCTCGCAGGGCGCGATTGTTCACGACAACCTGTTCTATCCGGTGGCGGAAGCCGGGAAGCTGTATGCGTTCGACCTGTCGGACCCGAAGAAGCCGTGCGTGCAGTGGATCTATGCGACGCCGGGCGAAGCGCCGCTGCGCACCAGCGTGGCCTATGGGGTGCTCGGCGACGGAACGCCGCTGCTGGTGTTCTCCGGCATCGACTCGACCGTGCATGCGGTGGACCCGCGCACTGGCAAGGCGCTGTGGACCAAGCCGGTGGGCGAGTACTCGCACTCGATGACGACGGGCACGCCGAGCATCCTGAAGGATCGCGTGATCGTGCCGGTGGCGCAGTTCGAGATTTCGGTGGCGGCGGACAATGCGCACGATTGCTGCACCAACCATGGCTATGTGCTGTCGCTTGATCCGAAGACGGGCGCGCAGCAATGGCGCTATGACACGATGGAAAACGCCAAGCCGCTGCGCGATCGCGGCGATGGCAAGATGCTGAAGGGCCCGTCCGGCGCGCCGATCTGGAACTCGCCGGTGGTCGATGAGACACGCGGGCTGGTGTATTTCGCGACGGGCGAGAGCAACTCGCCGCCGGCGCACAAGAACACCAACGCCGTCATCGCCATCGACCTGAACACGGGCAAGGAGAAGTGGAGCTTCCACGCGACGCCCGCCGACATCTTCAACTCGGGCTGCGGACCGAACCCGAAGGCGGAACAGCTGAACTGCGTGAAGAAGCCGGAGACGGTCTATCGCGACGTGGACTTTGGCGCGTCGGTGATCCTGGCGAAGAACAGCGATGGGAAAGAGTTGCTGTATGCCGGGCAGAAGTCCGGCTCGGTGTGGGCGTTCAATCCGGACAACGGCAAGGTTGTCTGGCGCAAGGCGCTGGGCACCGGCGGTGCGCTGGGCGGCGTGCACTGGGGCATCGCGTATGACAACGACACGGTGTTTGCGCCGATCACGAGCGTAGGCGTGGCCATTCCGGGCGAGTGGGATTTCGATCCCAACATCAAGTCGGGTCTCTATGCGCTCGATGCAAAGACGGGCGCGATCAAGTGGCAGTTCAATCCCGAACCGCCGGCGGGCGTACAGCCGGGCCGCCGCGGCTACCTGCCGGCCTTGTTCTCGACAGCGCCGACCATCGTCGATGGCGCGGTCGTCGCGGCGGGTCTGGATGGCACGGTCTATGTGCTGGACAAGGCGACCGGCAAGCTGCTGTGGAGCTATGCGACCGCCAAGGAGTATGACGGCATCAACGGCGTCAAAGGCAAAGGCGGCTCGATCGACTCGAACTCGATCACCGCGATGAACGGCCTGCTGCTGGTGAACTCCGGTTACGGCATGTTCGGTCAGGCGGGCGGCAACATGCTGCTGGCGTTCAAGCCGAAGGAGTGACCCTGATGGCGCCTTTGCTTGAACCGTGATTGTCTCACGGGGCGAGCAAAGGGGACCGTCATGGGAGTTCGTCGCTATCTTGCAATGATTGCGGGCGCCGTGCTGCTGGCTGCACCGGCGGTGGCGCAACCTGACTTCGCCGCGGCGTTTCAACGGCTGGATGCGAACGGCGATGGCGTGATTGCGGTCGGGGAGCTGCGTCATGAAGGCGTGGACGCGCCCACGTACGCGCGACCGATAGCCGGTTATGTGACCGACGACGGCTATGTCGTCGAGCTGTGGCACACCCCATTTGGCGTGAGGGTCTCATCAAGGGCCGGCATGACGCTGGCGGCCACCAAGGCCCGGCAGGACATGATCTTCTTGCGTGATGTGCCGGTTCGCGTCGCGCCATGGTTGATGCTGGCTGGAAATCCGGAGCTGAGAACGATGACGGCCGAGCGCTTCGAGCGGGAGCTGCAGGCGTTCGCCGACAAGACGATCACAGGGCTCGACCGGGACAGTAATGGAGGCGTCAGCACGGTGGAAATCGACAGGATGCTTCTGGATGTCATCGAAGCGCATGCACGCGATGCGAGCTTCCAGAACGGCCCGGGTGGCGACGCCATGCGCGCTCACGCCCACAAGCTGCGGCGCGAGTATTATGCGAGCCTCGACCTCGATGGCGATGGCGCGTTCACGGCGGACGAGATGCTGGAGAGCGTGCTGACGCGCATGGTGGCGGCATACGCGTTGCCCAAGCCGTGAGACTGGGCCGACAGCAATGCCTTGCCGGCGGGAACGTGCTGCTGGCGTTCAAGCGGAAGGAGTCAAACTCGGGCGGCCGTCCAGCGTAGCCGGTTATGGCTTGCGCCTGAGATCGCTTCGTTGGATCGTCGCGGCATGGTTGGGGTCCGTATCGTCTCTGCTGTCTTGCTTCTCGCCGCGCTCGGCGGGTGTGCGCTGGCCAGATCGCCGGAGCAGCCGGGGCTGGAAGTCCTGAGTGCGGCATTTGACCCGGAACGCACATTCGCCGGCGACATGAGGGAAAGCAGCGACGACGAATTCATCCTGACGGTGTGGGCGGCCGCGCGCGACAACTATGCGCCGTCCTACAGTCTTGCGATTGTTTATCGCTGCATCCCGCCGGCGCCGCCATCGGAAGAATGGACCTGCGGGTATTTCGCGCGGATGCTCCGCACCGGCACGGCGACGGAGGACGGTTTCGGCACGGGCCTCGCCCTGTACGGCCACGCCAGAGAAGCCCCGAGCGCATCGGACATGAGGCTCTCTCTTGATCGCGCCGAACTCGAATGGCTGGAGGCGGATGTCGCTGCATGCCCGAAGGGCATTTTTGCGATGGATTCGATCCGGGTCGCGGACTGGAACCCGGATATTCATTACATGCTTCAGGAACGGGAAGATCGCTCGCTTATCCTCCATCCAGCAGAGATCAGGGTGATGATGTTCGGGTCCTACACGCGATCGACATATCAAGGCTGGGTGCTGGCCAATGGCGTTCCTGCCGCCGTGCGCAACCTTGTTGAGACGCTGGAGCCGTGCTGGAAGCCAGCAACGTCGCCGCGACCCTGGCGACGGTCCGGCGATGTGTGGGTGGAGTGATCGTCGAGGTGCAGCGCGCCGTCAGCCGGCGAGCCGCTCCTTCCGCAGCGCGGCCCGCCTCACCTTCCCCGCCTCGTCGCGCAGCGGCTCGTTCACCCACTCGAACGCCCTTGGCGTCTTGTAGCGGACGAGGTGTTGGCCGAGATGGGCGAGGAGCGTTGCTTCGTCGACGGGACCGTCCGGACGGTCGATGATGGCGTGGAGGCGGTTGCCGGTGTTGTCGTCGGGCAGGCCGATGACGGCGGAAGAGCGGACGCCGGGAAAGGCGTCGAGCGCGGCCTCGACTTCGGCGGGATAGATGTTGGCGCCGCCGACGATGACCATATCGGAGAGGCGGTCGGCGAGATAGAGGAAGCCGTCGGCGTCCATCCAGCCCATGTCGCCGAGGCTTTCCCAGCCGCCGTCGATTATCTTCGCGGTGGCGCCGAGATAGCGGTAGGTGGTGCCGGGGCCGGCGAGCGGGCGGAGGTAGACTTCGCCGATTTCGCCGGGCGGAAGGGTTTCGCCTGTTTCGCCGACGATCTTCATCTCGCAGGTGTCGACGGGCTTTCCGACCGAACCGCGATGGGTGAGCCAGTCCGTGCCCTGGATGGTCGTGGAGCCCTGCCCTTCGGTGCCGCCGTAGAGCTCCCAGATCACCGACGGGCCGAGCCATTCGATGAAGCGCTCCTTGAGCCAGGCGGGGCATGGCTCTGCGAGATGCCAGAGCGTGCGGAGGCTGGAGAGATCGAAGCCCTGGCGCACGTCTTCGGGGAGCGCCCAGATGCGGCGCATCATGGTGGGGACCATGTAAACGGTGTCGACGCGCAGGCGCTCGATGGTGCGCAGCGTCTGTTCGGCGTCGAAGCGCGTGGTGATGGCGACGGTGCAGCCCTTGAACAGCGCGTACATCGCCCAGAGGAAGGGACCGTTGTGGTAGAGCGGGCCGGGCACGAGCATCACGCCCTGGTTCTCGATCTCGAGGATGGGGGTGTCGGGATCGTAGGCGGCGGGCGCCTTGGAGACGATCAGCTTGGGGCGGCCGGTTGAGCCGCCGGAGGTCATGGCCTTGAGCGAGATGGCGGTGCGTTCGGGCAATGGCGCATCGGAGAGGCTGGCGTCGGGGCTGAAATTTTCCGGGACGGACGGCGTGGTGGCGTATTCGTTGGGCGCGCAGCCGACGACGAGGGCAGGCTTTGCGAGATCGACGATCTGGTCGCGTTCGAGCTTTGGCAGCTTTGCGGAGATCGGCTGGGGCGTGGCGCCGAGTTTCCACGTTGCGAGGCTGGCTTCGATGAACGCGATGCCGTTGGGCAGCGCGATGGTGACGAAATCATCCTGGCCGACGCCCAGCGCTTCGTAAGCGCGGGCGAGGCGGTTGGTGCGGGCTTCCAGCTGGGCCCACGTCACCTGCGCGCCTTCATGGTCGATGGCGACGCGGCCGGGCTGTTGATCCGCCCAGAAGGCGATGATGCGTGACAGCGAGATCATAGGCATGGAGGTCTCCGAGCGGGCGTGCGGGATCGTTCAACGGCTGCCGAGCGTTGGCAAGGTGTACCTGCCCTGAGGCGCGGTCAGTGATTGTTGGCGAACACGACGCCGACGATCACGGCGGCGTACTGGACCGCGGCGGCGGCGAGGACGTGGCCATGCCAGACGGCGCGGCGGAAGTGGAACTTCTTCATCAGGTAGAAGATCACGCCCGTTGAATAGACCACGCCGCCGATGCCCAGCAGCAGGAGCGCGACCCAGCTGACGCCGTCGAGCATCGGCTTGAGCGCGATGAGGACGATCCAGCCGAGCGCAATGTAGAGACCGACCCAGAACTTGCGGCCGAGGCCAGGCAGGAAGAGTTTGCCGGCAACGCCGAGCAGCGCCAGCGTCCACACGGCGGCGGTCATGCCGATGGACCAGGCGCCTTCGAGGTTCTGCGTGGTGAAGGGGGTATAGGAGCCGGCGATCATCAGGAAGATGGCCGCGTGGTCGAAGCGGCGCAGCACCGGGCGCCAGGACCATTTGCCGAAATTGTAGGCCATCGAGCAGCCGAACATGGTCATCAGGCCGACCGTGTAGATCGCCACGGCCGCCGTCTGGCCCAGCGAGCCGAAGCCCACGGACAGGCCGAGCAGGATGCCGCCGCCGAACAGCGCGAAAGCGAGACCGACGATATGCACGATCAGGTCCGCGCACTTGGCGGCGGAGGTGGGATAGTGCGTGGCGGGTTTGGCGATCATGGGGGGATGCTAGCGGGCGCGTGGGACGGCGGGAAGCTGGGGCGGTGTGCAAAACTGGCTGCGGATTGTTGCGGGCCGGCATTGCGATGCCGCGGTGCGTCGTGGGTTAGGTGTTGACGCGGGCGTCACCCGGGTGGACATCTCGGGGCAGCAAAACGGTGTCGTGCGTGAGACGCGGCCCGGACGCGGGAGGGTATACCATGCTTCGCAAGCTCGCTTCGGCGGTGGCGCTGTCCGTTTCGGCTATCGCACTCGCATCGTGCACGACGCCGGTGGAGGCGCCACAGCAGACGGCAAGCGCCGCGCCCGAGCAGGTTGTGCCTGCCGGGCCGCATCCGGGCGAGGCGGTTTACAAGGCCAAGTGCGCCGCGTGCCACGACAATCCGGAACTGACCAAGGCGCCCTCACCCGCCACGCTGGCGCGGCTGACGCCCGGGCACATCACCAACGCGCTGATGACGGGGATCATGATCCCGCAGGCGGTGGGGCTGTCGTCCAAGGACGTGTCGGACGTCTCCAACTATCTCGGCAAGGGCGGCGGGCAGGACGACAGCTGGACGACCGCAATGAAGTGCACCGGCGCGCGCGCGACGCCGAAGCTGGACGCAGCGCCGACGGTGGCGACGTTCGGGTTCAACACCAGCAATACGCGCACGCTCGATCCGGCGAAGGTGGGGCTTGCGGGCAAGGACCTGACCAAGCTGGAGCTGGCATGGGTGGTGGCGTTCCCGAACGCGATCACGATGCGCAGCCAGGCGGCGGTCGTGGGCAACACGATGTTCGTTCCGGTGGGCGAGAGCAACAACCGGCTGTTCGCGTTCGACATCTCGGACAACGCCAAGCCGTGCATCCAGTGGATCCATGAAGGCAACCAGACGCTGCGCACCAGCGCGGGATTCGGCACGCGCAAGGATGGCAAGAAGGTCGTCATGGTCGGCGACATGGGCGGCTTCGTCCATGTGATCGACGCGATGAACGGCAAGGAATTGTGGGCCTCGCACATGGGCCTGTTCCCGGCGTCGATCTCGACGGGAACGCCTGTGCTGGTGGGCGACAAGGTGATCGCGCCCTCCTCGCAGTACGAGATCATGCTGGCGGGCCAGGACAGCCATGAGTGCTGCAAGATCCATGGCGGCGTGGTTGCGCTCGATGCGATGACGGGCAAGCGCGTGTGGGAAGGCCACACGATGGAACAGGCCAAGCCCCTGCGCGATCGCGGCGATGGCAAGATGATCTGGGGTCCGTCCGGCGCGCCGGTGTGGAACTCGCCGTCGATCGATCTCAAGCGCAACCAGATCTATGTCGGCACGGGCGAGGCGAACTCGGCGCCGGCGCACAAGAACACCAACGCCATCATTGCGTTCAGCCTGACGGATGGTGCGATCAAATGGTCCCACCAGGCGACGGCCAACGACGTATATAACGTCGGCTGCAATCCGCGCGGCGGCGGGCTGAACTGTGCGAAGGAACACGAGACGGTCTATCGCGACGTCGATTTCGGCGCCTCGACCATCATCGCGAAGGCGCCCAACGGGAAAGAGCTCGTCCTTGCCGGGCAGAAATCGGGCACGGTGTGGGCGATGGACCCGGACACCGGCGCGGTGGTGTGGCGGCGCGACATCGGCACGGGCGGCGCGATGGGCGGCGTTCACTGGGGCCTCGCGGCGGACGACACGCATGTCTATGCGCCGATCTCCAATGCGGGCCGACCGATCCCCGGACAGGACGTGGCGGATTCGATCAAGCCGGGCCTGTATGCGGTGAACCTCAATGACGGGTCGATCGACTGGGTCTTCCACGTGACGGGCGCATGCACGGCGGAAGAGAAAAAGTTCGTGCCGCGTTGCGCCGGTCTTTACGGCCTCTCGGGCGCACCAACGGTGATTGGCGACCACATCATCACCGGCGGACTCGATGGGCGCGTCTACATGCTGGAGCGCAAGACCGGGAAGCTGGTCTGGCAGTACAGCACGGCGCGGGATTTCCAGGCGATCAACGGCGTGGCTGGAAATGGCGGGGCGGTGGACAACGCCTCGATCGTCGCGGCGAACGGGCTTGTCATCATGAACTCCGGCTATGGCCTGTTCGGCCAGGGCGCGGGGAATGTGATGATCGCGTTCAAGCCGAAATCGTAAGGGCGGAGATACCCATGCTGAAGCCGATCGCATCGGGCCTCGCTCTTGCAGCGGCGCTCGCCCTCTCCTCCTGCTCCACGCCCACAGAGACGGCGGCGAATGATCCGCTGGTGATGGCAGCGCACAGCGGGGATGCCACGGCGGCATCGAAGGCTGCCGGCGAAGCGGTCTACAAGCAGCATTGCGCGGCGTGCCATGACAACCCGGACGCAACCAAGGCGCCATCGCGCGAGGCGCTGGCGCGGGTGTCGGCGCTCAACATCACCAATGCGCTGATCATGGGGAAGATGGTGGCGCAGGGCGCGCCGCTGTCAGCCGTGGAAGTGTCGAACGTCTCCGACTACCTTTCGGCGGGCGAAGCGAATGCGACGGGTTGGATCGCGCCGAATACGTGCACGGGCGACCGGCGCGTGCCGAAGCTGACAGCGAAACCGACGGTGTCGGGGTTCGGCTTTGACTATTCCAACAAGCGCGAGCTGAGCTTTGCGCAGGCGGGGCTGAAACCGGGCGACCTCGACAACCTCGAAGTCGCCTGGACCATGGCCTTCCCGCAGGTGGGCACGATGCGCGGTCAGGCGGCGATCGTGGGCGACACGTTGTTCCTGCCGATGTCGGACAACAACCGCGTGTTCGCGCTGGATATCGGCGGCGACAAGCCCTGCGTGCAGTGGGTTTACGATGGCGGCCGGGCGCTGCGCACAAGCGCGGGCTATGGTGAGCTGTCGACGGGCCAGAAGATCGTGATGGTCGGGGACATGGGCGGGTTCGTTCATGCGCTGGATGCGAAGACGGGGCGCAAGCTGTGGGAGACCAATGTCTCCTTCTTCAAGAACCAGATGGTGACGTCGACGCCGGTTCTCTACAAGGACCGCGTCTATGCGCCTGTCTCGCAGTACGAACTCGCGAGCGCGATGGCGGATGCCTATGTGTGCTGCAAGGCGCGCGGGGGCGTGACGGCGATTGATGCGAAGACCGGCAAGAAGGTCTGGGCGCAGGCGACGATGCCGGAAGCACAGCCGATCAAGGACCGCGGCGACGGTCAGTTCATCTGGGGACCGTCAGGCGCGCCGATCTGGAACTCAGCGTCGATCGATGTGAAGCGCAACCGGCTCTATGTCGGCACGGGCGAGGCGAATTCGGGGCCGGCGCATCCGAACACGGACGCGCTGATGTCGTTCGATCTCGACACGGGCAAGATCCTCTGGAACCATCAGGCGACGGCGGACGATGTCTATAACGCCGGCTGCTATCCGGGGCGCGAGACGAACAAGAACTGCTCGGGCCCAACCGTCTATCGCGATGTGGACTTTGGCGCGTCGACAATCCTTGCGACGGCGCCGAACGGGAAGGAGATCGTGCTGGGCGGACAGAAATCCGGCTCGATGTGGGCGATGAACCCGGACGACGGCAAGGTGGTGTGGCGTACGGCGCTGGGCCATGGCACGGCGATGGGCGGGATCCACTGGGGCATCGCGGCGGACGACACGTTTGTCTACGCGCCGATCTCCAACACCGGTCGGCCGGTGACCACGGACCCGGCGTATGATCCGAACCTGATCAAGCCGGGGCTGTTTGCGCTCAATCTCAATGACGGGTCGATTGCGTGGTCCTTCTACACACAGGCCGATTGCACGGGCGACCGCAAGGCGCGGATGCCGCAATGTGCCCGGCTGTTCGGGCTTTCGGGAGCGCCGACGGTGATTGGCGACTATGTCGTGAGCGGCGGCCTCGATGGGTGGCTTTATGTGCTCGACAAGAAGACCGGCGCGCTGAAGTGGAAGTACGACACGGCGCAGACCTATCAGGGCGTGAACGGCGTTGAAGGGAATGGCGGGTCGATCGACGCGGCCTCGATCATTGCGACGCACGGGCTGCTGATCATGAACTCGGGCTATGGCATGTTCGGCCAGGCGCCGGGGAATGTGATGATCGCGTTCAGGCCGAAGAAGTAAGGCCTAGCGCTGGAGCAGGCCGAGTTCGGTGAGGGCCTGCTTCAGCACCAGCCGCCCGTAGGCTGTGTTCATGTGCCAGGGGTCCGGGGTTCCGTACTTGTTGGGCGTGAAGCCGGCTTCAATAAAGCTCGCGTCGGGCAGGATGACGCTGGCGCGGGTGGCATCCGCGAATGCGCTGATGATGTCGATCTGCCGGCGGTAGTACCAGTTGAGGAATGACCAGACGCGATCGCCGTATTGTGCGGCGAGATTGCTGCCGCGCTCGCCCGTGACCTTGTAGGCGGCGATGGCGCGGGTTGGCAGGGGGCTGAGCTGAATGATGATCTGCCCGCGGAAGACGGAGCGGATCCGGCGGATGGCCTCGACGTTGGCTGAGGCCTCCAGGGCGTTCTCTATCGCCCGCGTCATCACGGTTTCGGAGACGAGTTGGCGGTTGGCGCTCCGGTCATTGACCATCGCGCCGAGCGCCAGCTGGTTGAGGATATGGCTGGGATCGCCATTGCGGTGAGATGGCAGGCCTGCTGCGCTCACGACCACGGCGTCAAAGGTTTCCAGATCAAGCCCGTTCGCGGCGGCGCCAGGAATCGTGGAGAAGAGCTTCTCCTTCCTGTCTGGCACGGCGAACAGGCGGGCGCCTTCGGCGTGGACATGCGGACCCGAGCCGCCGGGCATCACGAAGAAGTCGACATGCACGCCGGCCGCGCCATCGCCGGTCGCGAGGGCGCTCTTGAGCGCGGCGGCGTGGGAATTTCCAACAACGCAAAGTCTCAACGCGCCGTTCCTCCGGGGCCGGAAGCGGCCTAGCAGAGGGGCGCCGGTTCAACAACGCGGGGCGCCAGGACCGCCGGGCTCCTGCCCGGCAGCGCGACGCGAAGCGACGCGATCGCGCAGCATTACATATGTTCGCTGCTACGCAGCGACTGCCGGGCGGGAGCCCGGCGGTCCGCGCTTGCCCTGCCCTGCGGGCGCGCCTAGGACCGTTGCAACGGAGGCGCGCCATGGCGGACGAAAAAGACAAGCTGGGCTCCGAAAAGCTGATCAGGGATCAGCCGGCAGAGATGCCCACAGAACAGGGGCCGCTGGCTGTCTACAAAGGTGCGCAGCCGCCCGCGCCAAAATGGTTCGAGGATGCGGTCGCGGCGCAGTACGAGACGGCCTACACGACCTGTGAGGGCGCCAAGATCCACTATCAGAGCTGGGGCGACCGCTCGAAGCCGGGACTGCTGCTGGTGCATGGCAACGGGGCGCATGCGCACTGGTGGGACTTTGTCGCGCCTTACCTGCTCGAAGAGTATTTCGTCGTCGCCATGACGTTCTCGGGCATGGGCGATTCAGACTGGCGTGAAACGTATGTGATGGACACGTTCGCGAAAGAGCAGCTGGCCGTGTGCGAGGCGTCTGGCCTGTTTGCGCATGCGGAGAAGCCGATCATCGTGGCGCACTCCTTCGGCGGCTTCGTCACCATCCTGACGGGCGCGGAGTATGGCGACCGATTCGGCGGCATCGTGATCGTGGACTCGCCGGTGAACCCGCCGGACCGCCAGCGGCGCGGGCCGCCGCCTGTGCGCGGGGGCAAGGTCTATCCGACGCTGGAGGCGGCGCTGGCGCGTTTCCGCCTCGCGCCGCCGCAACCGTGCGAGAACCATTATGCGATGGACTACATCGCGCGCTGGAGCCTGAGGAAGGCGCCGCTGGCGGACGGAACAGGCGATGGCTGGGCGTGGAAGTTCGATCCGTCGATCTGGCAGCGCTTCTCGGTGAAGCGGCCGGAGCGGGAGCTGCTGCGCGAAATTCGCTGCCGCATCGCGCTGTTCAAGGGCGACAAGTCGATCCTGTGGGATGCGGACGTGCAGGACTACATGCACAAGCTGCTGAACCACGAAGTGCCGTTCATCGGCATTCCGGAGGCGCGCCATCACGTGATGCTGGACCAGCCGCTGGCCTTCGTGGCGGCGCTGCGAACGCTGCTGCAGGAATGGCGGCATTCGACGCCGGACAGGGTTGCGCCGGGCCGATAGGCGATTGTTCGGCTGCCTTTCGGTTATTTCAGCGTTTTTTTAGAGTTCTGCGGCCCTCTGACCGCTTTTCAGGGCGTTCCGATACGGCTACACCCCGAACCGCTTGAGATTCATTTCCGTGTGGAGATACCCGCAATGGCGCACGCCGAACCCGCCCACAAAGGCCCGATCGTGACGCCGCCGGCCCACACAGACGCCTACATGGACATGGGCGCCCGTCGCGGCATGTGGAAGGCTTTCGGCAGCTTTTCGGCCTGGGGCAGCCTGCTGGTCATGCTGGTTATCGGCTACGCCACCTTCACGATCACGATGCACATCCCGTGGATTGGCGCGCTGATCGGTTTTGCTGTGTTCGGCATTCTCGCCGGCCTGCTGATGAACATGGGCGGCGCGTGGATCGCCACCGTCATCGGCCTGTCCGTGCTGGCCGTTTTCATTCAAGTCCTGATCTGGCTGGGCGGGCTTCTGCTGGGCTAAGACCCACTCCTTTCCAAAGGGGGATAAATGAAGATCGCGGTCCTGAGGGAACGACGGTTCAACGAGACCCGCGTTTCAGCAACACCGGACACGGTGAAGAAGCTGACCGGGCTGAAGCATGCGGTGGCCGTCGAGAGCGGCGCCGGGATTACTGCCGGGATTCGCGACGAGGATTATGTGGCGGCGGGGGCCACGGTCGGCCCGGCGGCCGACGTGCTCAAGGGTGCGGACATTGTCTTCAAGGTGCGTGCGCCGGATGCAGCCGAACTGGCGACGTATCCCAAGGGCGCGGCGATGGCCGGCCTGCTGGAGCCGTACGCTGCCAAGAAGGAAGCGGCGGAGTATGCCGCCGCCGGGATCACCGCCATCGCCATGGAATTCGTGCCGCGCATCACGCGGGCGCAATCGATGGACGTGTTGTCGAGTCAGGCGAACCTTGCGGGCTATCGCGCTGTCATCGAGGGCTCGCAGCTGTATGGCCGCGCGCTGCCGATGATGATGACGGCGGCGGGCACGGTGGCCGCCGCGAAAGTGTTCATCATGGGCGCAGGCGTCGCGGGCCTGCAGGCCATCGCGACGGCGCGGCGTCTTGGCGGCATCGTCTCGGCGACGGACGTTCGCCCGGCTTCGAAGGAACAGGTCGCCTCGCTGGGCGCGAAGTTCGTCGCGGTGGAGGACGAGGAGTTCAAGGCAGCCGAAACGGCGGCGGGTTACGCCAAGCCGATGTCGGCCGAATACCAGGCCAAGCAGGCAGAACTGGTCGCCAGCCATATCGTGAAGCAGGACATCGTTGTCACCACCGCCCTGATCCCCGGCCGGGCCGCGCCCGTGCTGGTGACGGAAGCGATGGTGCGGTCGATGCGCCCCGGCTCGGTGATCGTCGATCTTGCGGTGTCTCAGGGCGGCAACTGCCCGCTGTCGAAGCCGGATGAAGTGGTCGACGTGAACGGCGTGAAGGTGGCGGGGTTCACCAACCTGCCCGGCCGGATCGCGGCGGATGCCTCGGCGCTCTACGCCAAGAACCTGCTGGCGCTGCTGCCGCTGTTTACCGGCGAGAACGCGGCGTTCGGGCCGAAGTGGGACGACGAGATCGTGAAGGCGGCTGTCCTCACGCGCGATGGGCAGGTGGTCCATCCCGCGCTGAAGGATGGCTAGCGATGTCGAAGGCCATCGGCCTCATGCTCACCATCACCGGCCTCATGCTTGGCTGGTACTCGGTGCAGATGATGTTGGGGCCGGGGCTGACGCCGCTGCCGGTGTTTATCGTGGCGGCGATAGCAGTAGCGATGATTTCCGTGGGCATCCGGTACATCCTGAAAAGCCCGCGCAAGACAAAACAGAAAGAGGGATCCCAATGATGAAGCGGATTGCAGCCCTCGCCGGTATCGCCCTGATGCTTGCGGCGCCGGCATTTGCTGACGGTGGCGGGGCGGAGCCGGACGGGCTGATCTTCCGTCTCGCGATCTTCGTGCTCGCGATCTTTGTCGGTTACTATGTTGTCTGGTCGGTGACGCCTGCGCTGCACACGCCGCTGATGGCCGTCACCAACGCGATCTCCTCGGTGATCATCGTCGGCGCGCTGATCGCGGCGGCGGCCGGGAGCGGCCAGGAGATGACGACGGACCTGTGGCTGTCCAAGGGGATGGGCGGCGTCGCGGTGGCGCTGGCCGCGGTGAACATTTTCGGGGGCTTCCTCGTCACGCGAAGGATGCTTGCGATGTACAAGAAGAAAGACAAGCCGGCTGACGCCTCGGCCAAGAAAGCGGGGCACTAAGCCATGAACGCGAATATCGCAGCCCTGCTCTATCTCGTTTCGGGCGTTCTTTTCATTCTCTCGCTGCGGGGCTTGTCGAGCCCCGCGACGTCGCAGGCCGGGGCGCGCAACGGCATGATCGGCATGGCGATCGCCATCGTCACCACGCTGTGGATGCTGTGGGATGGATCCGGTGGCCTTGATCTGGCGACGCTGGCCATCATCGGCGGCGGCATCGTTGTCGGCGGCATTGCAGGCGGGATCGTGGCGCAGAAGATCAAGATGACGGCCATGCCGCAGCTGGTGGCGTTCTTCCACTCTCTGGTCGGCCTTGCGGCCGTGCTGGTAGCGGCGGCGGCGCTCTATGCGCCGCAGGGCTATGGCATCGTCAACACGGACATGATCCCGCAGATCGGCGATGCGATGCCGATCAAGCTGGCCTCGATCATCGAGCTGTCGCTGGGCTCGGCCATTGGCGCGCTGACCTTCACCGGATCGGTGATCGCGTTCCTCAAGCTCAACGGCAACATGTCGGGCGCGCCGATTATCCTGCCGGCGCGACACCTGATCAACATCGCGTTCGCGGTGGCGATCGTGGCGCTTGTGGTAGCGATGGTGCAGACCAATGGCACGCAGCCCTGGATGTTCTGGGCGCTGACGGTGATTGCGCTGGTGCTGGGCATCACGCTGATCATCCCGATCGGCGGGGCGGACATGCCGGTGGTTGTCTCCATGCTCAACTCGTATTCGGGCTGGGCGGCGGCGGCGCTGGGCTTCACGCTGGAGAACAACGCGCTGATCATCACCGGCTCTCTGGTGGGATCGTCGGGCGCGATCCTCTCCTACATCATGTGCAAGGCGATGAACCGCAGCTTCATCTCCGTCATCCTCGGCGGCTTCGGCGGCGAGACGGCGGCGGCCGCTGCAGGCGGCGGCGCGGCCAAGCCGGTGAAGATCGGCTCGGCGGACGATGCGGCCTTCATCATGAAGAACGCCTCGAAAGTCATCATCGTGCCGGGCTACGGCATGGCGGTGGCGCAGGCCCAGCACGCGCTGAAGGAGATGGCGGAGAAGCTGAAGGCGGAAGGCGTCGACATCGAATACGCCATCCACCCGGTGGCGGGGCGCATGCCGGGGCACATGAACGTGCTGCTGGCCGAGGCGCAGGTGCCGTATGACGAGGTGCACGAGCTCGAGGACATCAACTCCTCCTTCGCGCAGGCCGACGTGGCGTTCGTGATCGGCGCCAATGACGTGACCAACCCGGACGCGGAGACCAACACGGCCAGCCCGATCTACGGCATGCCCGTGTTGAAGGTGTGGAACGCCAAGACGGTGTTCTTCATCAAGCGCTCGCTCGCGAGTGGTTACGCCGGCGTCGAGAACCCGCTGTTCTTCCGCGAGAACACGATGATGCTCCTCGGCGACGCGAAGAAGATGACCGAAGATGTGGTGAAGTCGCTGTAGGGCGACAGAAGCGGCTCAGTATGGACAGCGCGTTGGGCAATCGGCGCGCTGTTTGCTTTTCAAACGGGCTCGCGCGTGCGCGCGGCCAGGTAGCTGGCGGCAGCCTGAACCGTCATCGGTGTTGGCTTCCGCCCGATGGCGAGGCGGACGAAGAATATCCAGGTGGACACGGCAGTGACGACCCCAAAGGCAGCGTAGCCCCAGGCACCGGGGCCACCGCTAAGCCACATCGCGCAGAAGCCGAATAGCAGGGACACGATCAGCGAAGCGAAGAGCGCGTAAAGACGCGCGAAGATGGACTGGCCGTGCTGGACCCTCGCATCGGGGCGCAGCTCCGCGAGGGCCTGCATCGCGGCCGCAGCGGCCTGCCGGTAGGTGTGGATGTCTTCGCCGCCGGTGATCGCGTTGCTGATGACCGAACCGAAACGCACCGACCTGCCCTTTCGCATGTGGAAGGTGAGGCTTTCCGAGCGCGTCTGCGTGCCGCGGAGCTCCTTGATGTCGACGCGGGCCACGTCGGCGAACGTGGCGTACCATTCGCGCTCTCGTACTGCGCCACTCTTGCGCTTCGGAATGGCGCGCAACAGGAAGCCGGCAGGGTCGATATTGACCCTGTAGCTCGTCAAAGGCGTGCCACTGAAGAAGAAGTGCGATTCCCCACCCATGGCCGCAGACTAGGCGGCGCAGGTTTCAGAAGGAAGACACGCGGCCGTGTGGTAGGATCGGCCAAAATGCAGGGGAGGATTACATGGGGATTCTGGTCGACAACATGCAGTGGGTGCTGCTGGTGTGCGGAGTGCTGACGGTCAGCCTCGCGCAGGCGGTGGTGGCGCCGCGGGCGACGATGCGGGCTTATTTCGGCGAGGCGCCGGAGAGCAAGGCGACCGACCTCCTGATGCGCAACTGGGGCGTGCTGGTGGCGGCGGGCGGCGTGTTCCTGATCGTGGCGGCGTTCGTGCCGGACGTGCGGACGGCGGCGCTGATCTTTGTCGGGCTGACCAAGCTGAGCTTCATCGTGCTGGTGCTGCTGGCGGGCGGGACGTTTCTCAAGAAACAGGCGGGGCTGGCCGTGATCATCGACGGGATCATGGTGGTGCTGTTCGCGGTCTACCTGGTGGCGACGCAGGGACAGCCGGGCTGACCCTTTCGGCGGCGCCTCATTTCAAAGCGCCTGCGGATTCGGCAAGCGGCGCCCTGCGCTCATGCAGGATGAGGCAGGCGGGGCCTGATTTGGGGCCCGGCTACGCTTATCGATTGCGACTCTCCGGCGAATGCGCGCCGATGGCGGTGACGTGAGTGTGGGCCTCCCCCGGCATGTCTGCCACCCGCACCCTCGCCCGCGCAGGACGGCGCGCAGCTGGAGGATTGGCCATGAGACACCCGGATACCATCACCGAAGCCCCTGCCACCAAGGCGGCGGCGGACACACCCTTGGCGTCGCGCCGGGCGTTGTTGCGCGGGCTGGGCCTTGCCAGCGTCGGCGTGGCGGCGCTGGCGGCAGGCTGTTCCAAGGGCGAGGCGGTGGCGGCGCCAACGCCGGCGGCGGCGGCGCCTGTGGTCGACAAATCCATGGCGATCATGGGGGCCAATGAGAGCCCGTTCGGGCCTTCCAAGAAGGCGATCGCGGCGATGATCGAGAAGGCGTCGCTGACGGCGCGCTATGCCGATGGCGAGGGCGAGGAGCTGAAGAAGCAGATCGCGGCCATCGAGGGCGTGACGCCGGAGCAGGTGTTCCTCGCCAACGGCTCGACGCCGATCCTGGCGGCGTTCGGCGAGATCATCTCGATGAAGGGCAAGGGCCAGCTGGTGACGTCGGAAGCGACGTATGAGGGCGTGCCGCGCTCGGTGAAGGAATACGGCGCGGAGCTGATCACGACCAAGCTGACGGCGGACTATGCCATCGACCTCGATGCGATGGCGGCGAAGATTTCGAAGAAAACCACCGCCACCTATGTCTGCAACCCGAACAACCCGACCGGCAACATGGTCGACCCGGTGAAGCTGCGCGCGTTCGCGATCGAGGCGGCGAAGACGGCGCCGTGCTTCATCGACGAGGCGTACCTGCACCTGTGCGATGACTACAACGCCAACGTCATGACGGCCCTCGTGCGCGAGGGGCATAACGTGGTGATCGGGCGGACGTTCTCGAAGATCTACGGCATGGCGGGCCAGCGGCTTGGCTATGGCATCGCGCAGCCGGAGCTGGCGAAGCAGATGGGCATGGCGACGCGGATGGGCGGGGTGAACCATGCCGGCATCATCGCGGCGATGGCCAGCCTGTCTGACGCCGAGTTCGTGCCGATGATGCAGCCGAAGTTCAAGGCGGGACGCGAGAAACTGTTTGCGGTCGCCAAGGGACTGGGCCGGAAGATCGCCGCCAACCCGCAGGCCAGCTTCGTGTTCTTCGAAGTCGGCATGCCGAACACGGTCTTTGCCGAGAAGATGGCGGCCGAGGGCGTGAAGGTCGTTGGCCGCGCGTGGCCGGGCTATGAAAACTGGACCCGCATCTGCGTCGGCGAGGACTGGGAGATGGAGCGCTGCGAGGCGGCGCTGAAGAAGGTGCTGGCGGTTTAGGCCGACTATTTGCTGCACCGCTTGAAGTCGAAGACGTCCCACGGCTCACCGCCGGGGCCGTCCACGAGTTCGGAATAGCGGATCTGACGGCCGATATCGGTGAAGAGAATGCGCTCGGGGGCCGGCTCATCCGGGAACGGCAGGAAGCCAGGCTCCCCCTTGTTGATGGCGTAGACGACGCCCTCCCACTGGAGGCAGCCTTCGTATTCTTCCTCGGTGAGATCGTCGCCTTCGGCCGTGGGCGAGGGACAGCCGTAGAACAGGTAGCCGACATGGCGGCTGGTTCCCATGTTGGACTGGATATTGCCCCAGAGCCGCTCGCCATCGGGGGTGAACATGTCGATCACGGCGTCGGTCATGCCCGGATACTCCCACGGGTCGCCGTGGCGGAAGCGGATCTCGAAGCCATTGTCGCGCTCGGTGTAGACGGCGTGCTGCAGCTCGCATTTGACTTGGGCGAAGGCGGGCGTGGCGAGCGCCGCAAAGACGGCGGCCGTCAGGATCAGGCGCATGAAAAGTCCCCGGATGGTGGAGGTTTTTCATTGGCGCGAATTGCCGGGGGGCACCAGCATGGAGATGCAGAAATACAGTTAACCGCTGCATTTTCAGGGGTGCGGGACAGGAGGCCTCGCGGCAGCCGGACGCGCTGGCGTTCCAGGGCCATCGGCGGTATAGGCCCGCCCCATGGCAACCACCCCAAAATCCACGACCCTCACCCAACCCAAAGTCGGCATTGTTTCGCTGGGCTGCCCCAAGGCGCTCGTCGATTCAGAGCGCATCATCACGCGCCTGCGGGCCGAGGGCTATGCGATCGCGCCGGACTACAAGGGCGCGGACCTGGTGCTGGTGAACACGTGCGGGTTCCTCGACTCGGCGCGGGCGGAGAGCCTCGACGCCATCGGGGAAGCGATCAACGAGAACGGCAAGGTGATCGTGACGGGGTGCCTTGGCGCGGAAGCCAATGTGATCACCGAGCGCCATCCGGGCGTGCTCGCCGTGACGGGGCCGCACCAGTACGAGCAGGTGATGAGCGCGGTGCATGACCACCTGCCCGCGCCGGATCATCCGTTCGTGTCGCTCGTGCCGGAGAGCGGCGTGCGCCTCACGCCGCGCCATTACGCGTACCTGAAGATTTCCGAGGGTTGCAACAACCGGTGCTCGTTCTGCATCATTCCGGGCCTGCGCGGTGATCTCGTCTCGCGGCGCATCGATGCGGTGCTGCGCGAGGCGGAGCAGCTGGTGAAGGCGGGCGTGAAGGAAATCCTCGTCATCAGCCAGGACACGTCGGCTTACGGCCTTGATGTGAAGTACGCGCCGTACAAGTGGCGCGACAAGGAACGGCAGACGCGGTTCAAGGACCTGTGCGAGGGGCTGGGCGAGCTCGGCGTGTGGACGCGGCTCCACTATGTCTACCCGTATCCGCACGTGGACGACGTGATGCCGATGATGGCGGATGGGCGCATCCTCCCCTATCTCGACATCCCGTTCCAGCATTC
>Ga0208492_1000967_pt1 | contig 20770 bp, 22 predicted proteins | sample Subbioar_CSW14AB_FD_184820 | JGI IMG/M metagenome (GOLD analysis project Ga0208492, IMG submission 184820) | Serpentinite rock and fluid subsurface biosphere microbial communities from McLaughlin Reserve, California, USA - CR12Mar_CSW14AB (SPAdes) | ecosystem: Environmental > Terrestrial > Deep... | reverse complement strand
TTCAACAGCACCGGTACGTTCACCGATGGGAATCTGTTCGACAGCTCCATAAACCGTGGCAACGGCGGCGGCACGTTCAATAATCAAGGGGTTTTCAACAAACAGTCGAATACGACCACCGCCATCGGCGTGGCCTTCAACAATACGGGCACCGTCAATGTCAACGCGGGAACCATGCGTGTGGCGTCCGGGCTTACCAATCAGGGCGTGCTCTCCGTTGCAGCCGGCGCCATTTTCAGCGTCGCCAACCCGACGTTCATCAACGCGGGGACGCTTCAGGGCAACGGTACTTACCAAACAAACAGTGCGACGGCGATACTCAACAACGCTGGCACGCTGGCACCAGGCATCGGCGATGTGGGTGCACTGACCATTGCTGGAGACTACAAGCAGACCGCCGCTGGCATCTTCGAAGTACAACTCAGCTCTCCGTCGAGCTTCGATAGTGTGAACGTGGTGGGCAACCTAATTCTCGACGGGGCGATACACGTTGCTAGCGTTGGCGGATACAATCCCACCAACGATGAAGAATTTGAAGTGATAAGATTCGATGATGGCGTTCTCGATGCTACCGACTTGACCGGCATCTTCAGCCACATTGAGGCATCCGGGTTCACTCCTGGCACTACATTCAAGGCGCTCTATTTCGATCATTCCGTCGTGCTGAAAGCGAGTATCGCACCGGTCCCTCTTCCTTCAAGCGCCATTCTCTTGGTTCTTGGGCTGATGGGTTTGACAGGCGTCGTTCGAAGGTCTGAACTTGAGCGCTGAAAATCCCCCGCCGAGGGCAAGCTGGGGTTGACGTCAATCCGAAACAGCTCGCGCTTGAAGTCGTCGAGAACGTTGAACGTGCGGAATCGGCAACCGGTCCACAGAGATGGTCCCGTCCGTGTGAACACAGGATCCGCATTTGTCAGTGTGTTCAGCGGGAGTTGTTGAACTGTTCCTGGGTTCCGTTTTCTACGCTGCCAGCCGGTAGGATGGGCTTAGCATGAGATACGCCTCGTCCGTGGTGCTCTGGCTATGGAGCATTCCCGGCAGCGTCCTCAGGCTGGAGTGCGGCCGCGCTCGATTGTACCAATCGAGATGTATCGGGATCCCCGTCTTCGCTTCAAGGACACTGTCGTAGGCGTGCAAGTAGATCTCTTCGTATTTCACCGTCCGCCACAACCGTTCGACGAAAACACCGTCGCGCAAAGCGCCCTGACCATCCATGCTCACTTGGCAGCCCCGGCTTTTTGACTTGGTCGGTGAACTCAGTCGCCGTGAACTGGCTGCCCTGGTCGGTATTAACAATGTTCGGCGCGCCGTAGCGATTGAATGCTTCGGTGAGTACGTCTATCGCGTGACATGCCTCCAGGGTGACAGCCACGCAATGCGCCAACACCTTGCGGCTGGCCCAGTCGATGACCACCGTGAGATAGACAAAACCACGCGCCATCGGCACGTAGATCGTGTCCAGGTGCCATACTTGGTTCGCGCGGTCGATGGTGAGGTGCCGGAGCGGGTATGGATAAATCGTGTGTCCAGGATGGCGCTTGCTCGTGCCGGGGCGGCGGTACAAGGCTTCGATGCCCATCCGCCGCATCAATGTACACACATGCTTGCGTCCCGCCGCGGTGCTTTCTCCTTGCAGCTATGGATCCCGACTAACGCCGCCTGACGTTTGACCCGTAAGGCGTGCTCGCGGCTAATCCTTTCTTTGCGCTCCACATACCCGCTTTTTCGAGCGCGCCCGGCAAAAAACTTATTTCCAATGCCTGCCGGCCAATTTTGCATGCAGCGGCTTCAGATCGACTGGATCCTCTTTCACCGTCGCCCGTTTTGCAATGTGAATTGCCCAACTTTAGTAATGCAGTCTATGCAGCGGCCGGGTAGAATTTCTTCCGATGACGACGTTCAATCGCGAGAAGGAATTCGCAATCCACAGGGTTCCAACTGCATGCGGCAAAACAGCAATATCCTAATTTCGGGCGCGAGCGCGGCAGGCCCTAGCTTGGCTTATTGGCTGCACCGATACGGCTTTAATCCCACTGTAATTGAACGGTCACCCGGGCTGCGAGCGGGCGGCTACGCCATCGATTTACGTGGCGCCGCGGTCCATGTGGCAGAACGCATGGACATTCTTGCTGCGGCGCGGGAGGCAAGTACTGACCTTCGCGAAATTTTGTTCGTCGACAGCAATCATGAAACTTTGGCATCCATGGATGCCAATTTCGGTGCAGGGCCAGGGGAGGCCGGTGATGTCGAACTTCTGCGCGACGATCTGGCAAGAATTCTCTATGCGGCGTCGAAAGATTCCGTCGAATACGTCTTCGGCGATTCGATTACGGCACTCACTCAGCACGATAAAGGCGTCGATGTCACCTTTGAGCGCGGTTCACCTCGCACCTTTGATCTCGTGGTGGGGGCCGATGGAACGCATTCCAATGTCCGCAGCCTGGCCTTCGGCGAGGAGAAACGGTTCAGCCACTATCTGGGGCAGCATGTCGCGATTTTCGCAATCCCCAATTATCTCAACCTCGACCGGGCGTGGCACATGCACTACGTGCCAAAGAAAATGGGCGCCATCATGCAATATGGCTCCGGCAAACATACTCGTGCACTGATCATATTCTCGGCGCCTAAATTAGATTATGACCATCGCGATGTGGTGCAGCAGAAGAATTTAGTCGCGCGCTTTTTCGAAACAGAAAAAGGCTGGGAATTCCCTCGGTTAATGGAAGAAATGAAGAACGCTACTGATTTCTACTTCGACGACGTCAGCCAAATCCGTATGAACAGCTGGTCTCAGGGACGCGTGACGCTTGTTGGAGATGCGGCGTTCGGCCCAACGCTCATCACAGGACAGGGCACGAGCATGGCTCTTGTCGGCGCCTATGTGCTAGCCGGTGAGCTGGCGGCAGCGGATGGCGAATATTGTACGGCCTACGCGCACTACGAACAGACGTGCGGTAGTTATATGAAGCAGAATCAAGAAATCGCACTTAAGGCAAAGGAAATGCAGCTTCCCCAAACGTGGGACGAGATTGCAGAACAGAATGAACAACTTCGTGCCATGCGCGCCGCCCCTTCCGGCTCTCCGCCGTCGGATTCTATAGGAGACCTCATTCAAAAAGCGGCGAACGCGATTGAACTCAAAAGCTATGAGAATTTACGGCATTCCTCTACGTAGCGGGGAAGTCGCAAGCTTTACAGCCTAAGTCCGCACGCGCAAAAAAACGCATTTTAGTCAGTGGGGAAGGAAAACGACGTTCCTAGGCCGGCTACACTCGGCGGGATGCACGATCTAAAGGACGAGACGGGTATAAGCCAGCAGCCGTCCCCGAGAAAGCACTCGGCTTCTTCGGGGAACAGCCCTGCTGCCTATTAGGCTGCCGCACCGCTGCGGAGCACGCGACCTGGACGCGCGCCCGTCAACACTCCACGTTCCTGCACGACTTCGCCGCGCACTAGCGTGGCGACATAGCCTTCCACACGCTGTGACAGCCGGGGCATGTCGGCGGGCAGGTCATAGGTGGTACGCGGTGCTGCCGCGTGCAGTGCATTGAGGTCGAAAAGATTGATGTCGGCACGTAGCCCGGGGGCGATCAGGCCACGGTCGGCAAAGCCGAACAGGTCAGCATTCGCCTTGGTCAGTTTGTGCACGACCCGCTCTATCGGAATATGCAGCGGATCGCCTGGCTGCGCATCGCGCGCCCACCGCGTCAACATGTAGGTGTGAACACCCGCATCGATTATGCAGCTCACATGTGCGCCCGCGTCGCTTAAGCCCCAGACGCTGGTCGGATGACTGAGCATAGTATGAACGGCTTGAGGATTCTGATCGGAATAATTGACGCCGAAATGGGTCAGGATCGCGCGGCCTCCCTTACCAAGTAGTATGTCGTAAGCAACGGCCCAAGGATTTTCACGGCGCTGACGCGCGATCTCGGCGATGCTGCGCTCGCGCGGTGGTGTGTAATCAATCGGATCGCCGCCCACATAGGTGTTCTCCCACATCGTGGGATTCTTGTAGATGAGCGAGAAGCCAGTGTCGTTGGGGTCTTGTTCAGCGAGTAGTCGCGCGCGCATGGCCGAATCTTGCAGCGCAGCATAGCGCTGTTCGAAGGGCAGCTTGGCAATTGCCTGATAGCTTGGCATGAAGCGCCACGGATGTTCGCTCTCGAAAGAAAATAAGATAGAAATGGGCCGGCCGGCCACCTGCGGAATGAGGCGGCCACCCGCACGCGCGACGGCTTCACACTTAGCGAGCTGGTTGCGCCATTGCGCCGATTCAGTGTTGTGCTGCAGGAGTAGGAACATGACCGGACAATCGGTGCGTGCGACGATACGCTCCATCATGTCCATGTCGCTGTCGAGCCCACGCGGATCTTCGCCGGCTATGCCGGGATTGACCACCTCGAGCAGCCCATGGCCGCTCGCCTTGACCGCACGCGCCAGCGCGACCAGTTCGTCCTCACAAGCGAAAGTGCCAGGCACGGGTCGACCATCGGACGCGCTGTGTACTGAGGTGCGCGAAGTGGAGAAACCGACGGCGCCTGCGTCCATGGCGGTCTTAACCATCTCTGCCATGCGCGTGAGATCGTCACCAGTGGCTACTTCATTAGCGGCGCCGCGCTCGCCCATTACGTAGGCGCGTAGCGCGCCGTGAGCCAGAAAGGCCGCGACATCGAAGGTGCGCGGTACCGCGTCCAGCGCATCGAGATATTGCGGGAAGGTCTCCCAATTCCATTTCATGCCCGCGCGCAGCGACGCGCCAGGAATGTCCTCGACACCTTCCATTAGGCCGATGAGGAAATCGTGATTGTCCGGCGCGACCGGCGCGAAGCCGACGCCACAGTTACCCATCACGGCGGTGGTCACACCGTGCGAAAGGGATTGGGCGAGATCGACATCCCAGCTGACCTGACCATCGTAGTGCGTGTGGATGTCGACCCAGCCGGGCGCGACGACCAAGCCATCGGCATCGAGTGTGCGCGTCGCCCGCCCGAGTGCCTTGCCGACGGCAGCGATCTTGCCGTCCTTTATTGCGACGTCCGCCACGAATGACGGGGCACCGCTGCCGTCTACGACGCGGCCACCTCGAATCAGCGTATCGAATTGCGCCATAGTTGCTCCCCTTAAAACTTAATACGTTAGATGGTGCGCGCCATTCAGGGATGGTACGCACTTCGTGCAAAGTAAACAGCGGATCATCGCAATTTCACCGGACCGATGAATAAATAGACCTAATTACTTGCCAGGCCCCCACAAACGGGGAGGGGGAAACCTCCAACGAAGATAATTGGCCATGCGCTGCGCCGCGACCTCCTTAACTCGGCGCGCCCTTAGACCTGAAAGGTAATAACGTTTTTCAGCAGATAAGGCATTATGGGGACATCCGAAAAAGACCGCAGCGCTCAATTTTGGATCCTTCCGGCAGTAATTCTGTAAAGCAGCGGAGATGACTTATGGCGCGATTAAATCCAGTTGAAGAAAGCGACCTGACGCCGGGGATGGCTGTGCTAGTGGACCGAGTTAAATTCGATCCAGGCTATTACACCGGGTTGAAAATTTTTGCTCACTCGCAGGAGTTCATTGAGCCCATGTGGACAGCGTATGTCGACATGTTTGAAGGAGGCTTGTTGGATTCAACACTTAAGGAGTTGGTGCGAATCAAAATCGCTCAAAACAACGACTGCTTCACATGACTACGCTTGCGATATCCGTCGGTGATGGATAAAGGTTTGACGGAAGATAAAGTCTCAGAAATTGATAATTACGAATTTAGCGGCATTTTGACGCGACGTGAAAAGCTGGCACTAAAGTTCGGAGAAAAGATGGGAATTGAACATCAGGCCCTTGATGACAATTTCTTTGCCTTATTGCAGGAGGAATTTACTGGTCCTGAAATTGTAGAGCTGTCAATCGTTATTAGCGTTTGTATTGGTTGGGGCCGCTTGCTCTCCGTTTTTCGGGCCGAACAGGCATAAGAAACAAGACAAGTATTTACCAGAGGAGTGATAAAGATGGCTGGACCACCCCCCGTCGATGTAAGGCAGCTAAATCCGGGCATGGCCTCGCTCGTGGAGAAGTTTAAGTTCGATCTCAATTATACCAACGGCCTTCAAATCTTTGCCCATAAGCAAGAGGTGTTCGCGCCCATCTGGTCGGCTTATGTGAATCTTCTTGAAAATGGAAAATTAGATCGAGGTTTGAAGGAACTGGTGCGATTAAAAATCGCCGAAAATAACGATTGCTCCCCGAGTGTCAAAATATCAGGTTCGCAACGACTTCAGGTTCCCTCAGTGAAAGGACTGACCCAGGAAAAGATTGCGGAGATAGGTCGGTACGAAGTGAGCGATATCTTGACGCGCCGCGAAAAGCTTGCCCTAAAGTTCGCAGAAAAGTTGGGCGTCGAACCGGAACGGCTTGACGACGATTTCTTCGTCCTCCTGCGTAAGGAGTTCACGGATCCTGAAATTGTGGAGCTGGCCCATATCATCGCGGCGGGGATCGGCTTTGAGCGATTTGTAGCAGTTTGGGAACCCCGAGTGTGTGCATTGTAAGATCTTCGATTACATAGGCGGGGCTAGCGCCTTCGATGAGTTGGCCCCTTTTCGGGCTTGGCAGGTTTTTTATGTGCGGGGCATATCTTGACAATCGTAAGGAGTCAGTATGCCAAGCAAACGCAAAAAGGCCCAGGCTACCGGCCACGGCGGTGAGTTCGTCGTTCCGCCGAAGCCGTTAGATCAGGTCAAGGGTAGATGACCTTGGCGATGAGCCGGTCGCGGTGTTTGACCCACGGCGTTTCCCCGTATAAGGCGGGCGCGTTTTCTAATCGTGCAATTTGAAGGCAGGCCGCCGCAATGAAAGGCGCATGCTGCGCTGAATGCACTTCTCCCGACTGAATCATCGCAGCAATTGCTGCCTAGCGCTGAGCCGACATCACAACGGGGTTGCCGTATCAGCCGTGACGAAAGCCCCTCGGTGAAGTTTCGCTTTATTGGTCTTTAATGGAGCCCGTGCCGTAGTTTCCCGATGCTGCCTATGTTGACGAGCCACTGTCGGTGTCGCACTGCACACAGCGTGGCCGTCGAGCTTGGCCGTCTGACGAACCAACCTGATTGGCCCGTTCTACGGCCCCTGGCGTGGTTGTCCACTGGAGCCAGTGACGCAGGTCAGATGTTCGCAGTGGTGAGCGTCTCGCTTTGGTTCGTGTCGATTCACATCGTCTGTACAAGAGCGCGGGTTGGTCCTGACGATCAAGGGGATGCCAAGTTAGCGCCCAGACGCGGCAGCCCGGATTCCGTTGTAGGATGGGGCTGGCTCAATCTCAGTTCCACAGCCATGGACCGAACTCACGTGCAGGACTCCGCAGGCATAGATTTACCCGCTTCTTTGCAGTCAGCGCTGCTGAATGCGCTCGTGTCCGATTCCTCCGTAGGCATATGCGTTCTCGACAGCCAGATCCGCTACGTATACGTGAACGCCAAGTTGGCAGAAATGAATGGGATCCCGCGAGAGGCGCACTTGGGCGTTGCCATCGACTCCCTACTGCCGGGGTTCCTCGACCCGATCCGTCACCTAGTAGAGGAGGTCGTCCACCACCGCCAATGGATTCCTGATCTCATTTTAGAGGGCGAAACTCCACAGGCGCCCGGAGTCAAACGGGCTTGGCGAGAAAGCTGGTACCCAGTGTCGATTGATCAAGGAGAATACACCGCCGTCCTGGTGCGTGAGATTACCGACGAGCGCACCCTTTTTTCGAAGCTGGCCGAGGCAAATCGACGAAAAGGAGCGCTCATGGCTACCGTCGCTCATGAGCTTCGCAATCCTCTGGGGCCGCTCGTCCACATTGCTAGTTTGCTAAAGACCTTCAGCGATCCTAAAGCGCATCAGTTAAGCGATATGGTGTCGCGGCAGGTTGGGCAGCTCACACGCATCGTTGAGGATTTGTTAGACGCCTCATACATTCGCCAAGGGCTTTTTAGGATCGAGCGCAGGCTCGTTCGGCTGCGCGAAATTATCGAAGAGGCTCTTTTCAGCGTGCGAGATGTCATGGTTGACAAGCAACAAGTGCTAACTTTGAATTGGGCGGATTTCGATCAGGTGTTTCAGGCCGACCATGCCCGGCTCGTGCAGGTGTTTTCAAATATCCTATCGAACGCGGTCAAGTACACGGCGACCGGCGGATCCATAAAGATTCAGTCGCGGCTAATTGCGGGCAATGTGATCGTCGATGTCATTGATAATGGTCGCGGTATTCCTGAAGACCAACTAGACAAGGTGTTTGAGCAGTTTTCTCGTGGGCCGCATGAGACGCCGGATATTATCGAGGGGCTCGGTATCGGGCTATGGTTAGCACGCGCTCTCGTGGAATCACACGGCGGGACGCTCACGGCGCTGCGCAACTTTTCGGAACAGGGGACAACGTTTCGGATGAATTTGCCTAGTGTGGGCTAAATAAACGGGCCGCAGCATGAGATGGATTAAACAGTAGCCAAGCGCACGTCCAAGATCTTTAAGTTGTACGTGCGTCGTCCCGCGGCGTTCTCTAAGCGCTGCAGACGCTTCTCTATCTCTGACGTCGTCCGCCTCATTGGCCGGTTACGCCACCGTTCGTATGCTTCGGCTTCGCGGATTTGGCCGACTAGCTCGTCATCTGAGTCCAGCCAGAGGCGCGGCATGAACGGCCGGGTGTGTTCCGCTTGGGCGTATTTATTCAAACCCGCGCGCGACATTGGAGCGTGGTCTGCGTCAAATGCAGGCATAAAAAACCCGTAGCTGACGGGAGCGGTGTCCGCTAATACAAGGGTTGTCAGGGCCTAGGGCCGAGATTAGTCGAGCCGCGACAAATGCAAGCTATCGAGGTGCTGGAGAAATAATTCTCGTCAGGCGTACTTCCGAGACTGGAAACTCGAACGCGACGATCTTCAGCACCACCTTGCCTATGGCCAATCCCAGTAAACGCGGTACCTCAAATCTCAGCCGTTCGGAAAGAGCCGTTAAATCAATGTCCTGATCGTGAAGCTTGCCGAGGTTCGCATCTTGATTTCCATGTGCTGCATCCACCACCCAAGGAACTCCATGGAGGCGATTAACATGTAGGGTGATGTTTATCATGTTGAGACCCAGCTCCCGGCCAGGCGGCGCGTCATTTCCAGGCGACCATGGCGGGCATCTGGCGAATCTGAGCGGCCCTAACCTAGCGGACCAACCAGGCAATCAACAAGCGAACCGCCGCTGGGGCCCAGCACTAGCTAACTTCAGTCGGTATACGACTGCTACGCGCTAATGACCAAGCCCAGCGACTCTGGATCCCGAAGACTGCGATGAATCCCACTTTCGCTGCCAACGGGACGTCATCGGTCCCGTTGGCTAAACCAACTATAGCCCAGATCAGTACGGTGAGTGCCGCCGCGCCAAACAGTGCGGATAGCGCATATACGAACACAATGGCGACTTTGAAGCGAGAACGTTGCTGGAGCATAGCCGCGCTCCCGAATGGATTGCCGTTACGGAACGATAGATTGCTGCAAGAATAATCTTGCATCAAGCCGTCGTCGACCTAAGTGCGAGACATTGGCGTCGGTGCACACGACGGCCGAAATAAAGCGCGCTGTTTGAGGCGGAGAATAAATGAAAGGTCCCGCTGGAGCCGTTACGCCCCAGCGGGACCTTTTATCCAAACAGTGGCATCCCGGAGGACGACTTACTGCTGGTTTGGCCCCGATGAGGGTAAAGGTCGGGGATGCGGCCGGAGTCGACCTAAGCGGGCAGAGTGACCAACCGAGCCGCCTCTAAAAAGAGGGCGTGTTGAGCCGTGGAGGCCTCGCCCGACGCTATTAAGGCCATTACCGCCGCCCTACGCGCCGGCGACATAGCTGCCAGCAGGTTCGCGTCAGTTCTTTCGAGACTCGATTTTCGACTATCCGGTGCCGGCGCCATCATCCCGTCCTCAATCGTGGAGCCGAATGACCATCGGCATAGTCAGAAAACTCGTTCAGGGCCCGCACAAAGTGACGCAGCTCGTCGACGTTTAAGTGTAAACGACTCTAAATCTTCCGAAGGTACCTCGCCTTGCGAGCGGACGGGGTGCACCGCAATGAGCTCGACAGTCGACGGGAATGCGTCGCTGACTTCGCGTGCGTAATTCGCAACCTGTTGGTGATTGGCCTTGTTCAAAAGAATCCGAGGGCCAACGGTGGCAGCACGTGGTGACTCAAACAGCAAATCATGAACAGGGGACATGCCCATGCAGTCTACGATAGTAAAACGCTGCCGTTTTTGCAAAATGGAGCTAAGCGGCCGCTTGCTGAAAGACTTAAATCGTGCCGCGGGCGTGCAGATGAACGAAGCAAGGCACCTCACACCGCCACCGTCACGGGTGAGGCGCAGAAGCGTGATAGGTGAGCCAGATCAGCGCAGGTTCAACCGACTCGAAAATTTGCCCGTTTATGATGTTATCGGTGTAGAGCAGGAACTGCCGAGCAACACCATAGATATAGGACCGTTCAGCAACGATAGCCGTTATCCAGCCAGACACGACGGGATCGCGAATGACAAAGCGCTCGAGCTCCTCCATCCATTCGACGCCTGTGAAACGAATATCACAGCGCCGGAGATCGACCATCGTACGCTTTACGGCGAGAACCTCGGGATCGGCTAAAAAGACGGCCCAATGTTCGCGCAATTCGACAACACCGATCGCGCCCGCCCAGATTTCGAAAATGATGCGCCTTTCAGCATCGACGTGATAACTAATCTGGCCCGGGTGCGACTGACCGTGTTGGGCCGTTGGCTTCGATTGGTGCTCAACCATCTCTCCCTCTCCACTCAAGGCGGGAAACTCCGAGGCGGCATTTGGAAATGCTGACAGACGAATCTTACACCTACGGCTCGTACTTAACGATGTAGGTTGCACCAGATCGGCGGCATAGTTTCCTACGAAAGGCATCTATCACCGTTATATCAGGGGTAAATACGGTTACCCATAAGGGGACTGTCACTACGCTCGTCTTTAGCCGAAAGGAAATCCGAAGCCTCCATAGCGAAGTTGACGAGGTGTGCACCGTTCCTATTGTGATGCGTAAGCCATCTGATTTGACACGGTCGTGCTACAAACTGAACGCGCGATGATGCGCCTCGGCGAGTACCGCACAATGTTCCACCGTGCGGAAGCGACCCATGTCTTAAAAGGCGGCTTATAGAAGGACTCCACTACAGCGGTCGGGTCTGTTGCGAAGAAGACATCGAAGCGTACCGAGAGAATTGAGGGCACCTACTCAGCCGCGACGCGCCGCCAAGCTATTAGAGAAACTGAAAATGAGCGCTCCATGTCCGCCCGTCGCACTGTCCGGCTAAGCCCGCCGCAAATTCGCGTAGCCCGTTCAAGATCTCGCTAGTTTTTCGGCGAGCGTCAGACCGTTGACCACGAGCGTCTCGGTCAAGCGGGTGACTTGACCAACGCCTCCTATCATGAGATTCCGGCCGAGTCGTCTTTGGAAGTGTTAAAGGGATAACGGATGAATGAACGGAAGGCGTTCGAAGTCTGGGGTGAGGGCTACACAGCCCTTGGACGCGCCGTCCCGGCTGCACTGCTCGGTGTGGCGGACGCAAAAACGTTCGTCCAAGCGTGCCACATCGTATTGGGTGATCTACCGGAATTTGACTGCGAGAACCTGACCTATTGGGGCTGTCAGCTATTCAGTAATGAGCTAGATGCGCGGAAGAGTCACGGGTAGGTGAGCGCACTTCCAAATCTCCGTCGAGTGCAGCAAGCTGACTAACGAGCACATCACCGGCTCGAGGCATGCTTGTCGTTAGAAGGTCTTAAAGGCTAACGAAAGCGCAGGAGACTTGCAGATCAGAGCGGAATCGGCCGAAAGTATGCCGTGTCCAGTCAACACCCGATTACATACATGTGGGCCCCCATTTTTCGTAGCGGACGCCGGGATTATATGAAGGCGTTCGATAAACAGAGTGACTTGTTCCAAGACCAGGTTCAACGTGCCGGTCGTATGATGTGCAAAGGGGAAAGATGAAACTATTTGAAGGGTTTGAGAAGTTAATCACTGAGCACGGGTCTGTCGCAGCATTAAAGGAGCGTATCGATCTCGTAAAAGAGCAACACGTTATCCTTGAGAGGAAGTGCACCGAGCTGGAAAGCGCGCTAGCAGAAGCTCACGGCGCCCTCGAAGCCGCGCTTGAAGAAAACCGCCTATGGAAAGCTGAAATGGCGCAGCTTGACGGCAGTGTCCTTAGTGATGTGGAAGTGAAAATCCTTATCGCCCTATCTGGTGTGCGTAGTGACCATGAAGGCCTGCCCGTAAGCCAATTATCGCGCGCCTTAACGACTGGCGAACAGGCAACGCTTTTCTACCTCACCGACCTTGAGAAAGCTGGACTGGTAGGAGCAAGCTATAGCTCAATAGACGAGACTGTGTGGAGCCTCGCACAGGATGGGCGCCGATACCTCGTCGAAAGAGGCCTAGCGTGGTAGCGGCCGGGTGGGAGAAATGTGGAAAATAAACAGATCCCAGAGTTTTCCCCGAACTGAAGGATAGGAGCGAAAAAATTTTGAAGAATGAAAGAGAGATATGGGCCGAATAACGAGACTCGACTCGCGGCCTCACGGCGGGACGCTCATGGCGCAGTGCAACTCCACGGAATCGGAAACAACGTTTCGGACGAGTTTTCCAACTATGGCCCGGTAAGTGGGCAGGTAAGACTAGAAGCGGTCTCAAAATTGTCGTGAGAGGATAACTAGGCACCCGAGCTGGGACAAAGCCCAGGAATAGGGCGTTGTATTCATCTCGAGTCGCGAGGCGACGAAAGTTTTGGAGCCATGGGAACAGTCGCTCGATTTTCCATCGCTTTCGGTAACGTCGCAGCGGGCGGACGACGGCGGCTCGGACGGTGTGGGGAAATCATTTCGACGCCACGCTCCTTGAGCCGTTGCTCATCGAGCGGGTCACTATCGTAGGCGCGGTCGCCGATGATCCGTGTGAGGGCGTTCCCAAGAAACGACGAATCGACCGTCTGTTCCACGAGCGTTACTTCGTGGGGCGAAGCGATCGCAATGCAAACCGAGATTGGAAGATCGTGAGCATCTGCAATGGCCATGAACTTGGCCGCTTTTCCGCGCTTCGTTGGGCCAACCAGAAGACCTCTTTTTTTTTTGCGGAAGCGAAGGTCCCGTCGATGAATGCTTCGCTGAGTTCGATCTTCCCTTGTTCCCGAAGGTCGTCGGCCAGCACTTGCAGGGCGCGAACGATCGTTCTTTCTTCAACCCATATCTGGAATCGGCGATGGCGGGTCTGGTACGGCGGATAATCGCGCGGAAGATCGTTCCATCGCGCCCCGGTCTTCAAGATCCACTGAACACCGTTGAGGACATCGCGTGCTGGTACCGGCCGACGCCCGGCTTTGCCGATTCGGTCATCTTCCGCGAACAAAGCAGCGACCACTTGCCAATGCTTTACGGTCAGTTTCATCCCGACCTTAGATCACAAACTGAGATTGCGGTCGATCCCTCAAAGACAGATCTGATTCCAGTAACTTAGATCTACCAAATTTTGAGACCGCTTCTAGCTTGCTTTTGCGACAGCGACCTACCGAATCAGACTATTTCCACAAAACCTGAAAGTTGGTATTGCCGGTGATACGCCGCGCCAATTTACAACAATTTATGAAAATTCGGCCAAATCGCGCCAAAAGTTCAACCTTTGGGGGACAGATGTCGCTAATCTTCGGCGGAGACCTACTTCGGTCGTAGGTTTCTTCGGGCTGGCCCGTCCGTGCGGTGTCGCCTTAGTTCATCGCCCGAACCCCGGCGAAGCACTTACTAATGCGACCCAGGAGCGACGACGTGCGAGCATTTTCACCGGAATCAGCACTACCGCTGAAGCACCATCTCTTGTGGTACGAAATCACGTCAATACTTGGTGAAGGCGGCTTTGGCATCACCTACGCGGCCACCGACCTCAACCTCAACCATCGAGTCGCCATCAAGGAATATTTTCCACGAACGATTTGTTCGCGCGACACGATGCTCGAAGTCCGGACCCCTGACGGTCAGGCTGAATCCCAGTACCAATGGGGGCTACGGAGGTTCCTCGACGAAGCGCGTACCCTGGCCCGCTTCAACCATCCTAATATTGTCCATGTTCGAACTGCATTCGAGCAAAACAAGACCGCTTACATGGTCATGGACCTCGAGACTGGCCGACCGCTAGATGTGGCCTACAACGCTGGCGAGCTTTCGACGGAGGAACAGATCCTTGGCTTCCTTGGCCCCCTATTGCACGGCCTTGCCCAAGTGCATGCTGCTGGATTCATCCACCGGGACATAAAGCTCCAGAACATCATCATTCGTCCCGACTCTACCCCCGTACTTGTCGACTTCGGGTCGGCCCGTAACGTAATCGGCAGCGAATCGAGAGGGCTGACCGCGCTTGTAACGCGCGGCTACGCCCCCATCGAGCAATACGCGCATGAAGGCCTGCCTCATCCTCAAGGCCCTTGGTGCGACATCTATAGTCTTTCTGCAGTCCTCTATGCGCTAGTAATTCGCAGGATGCCGCCCGATGCACTTACTCGTGCTGCGCACCTTTCCGCCGATGCGCCCGATGCCTATGCCTCTGTATCTGCCATGAGGCCACCGGGCTTCTCGCAGGAGTTCCTGCAAGCCATTGATGCAGGACTGGCATTCAGTCACCTCGATCGCCCAGCAACGATCAAAGATTGGTTGACTCGCTTCCCTGCCAATATCTCATTTAATCACTCCACCGTGATTCACGTGGGGCCAACAGCAGAAGCGGCCTCCTTTCCACGCCCGCGCCTCGACACGGAGGTCTCCGAGCGCCCGACCACGGTCCGTTCCTCGGACGGCGCGTACGAGCCTGCTGACATCGCTAGCCAAAAAATCAAAGCTGGCCTGCGGGTGCTCGTTATCGACGATGAGGCCTACTTTCGTTCTCTCCTACTTCGCGTTCTCGAGCGCATCGGCCTTAAGAGCCGACACGCCGCCTCCAACGGGAAAGAAGCCCTCGACTTGATTGCGTCAAACACCGTCGCAATCGACGTCATTTTGCTGGATCTCCGAATGCCTGAAATGGACGGCATCGAGTTTTTACGGGCTCTGCATGACTCGCCCTACCGCCCTGCAATCGTCCTGCTCAGCGGCGTCGACGTGCAGTTGCTTCGAGCGGCCACGGATTTCGCTAGGTCTAATCATCTCAACGTCCTGGGATATGCTAGAAAGCCCGTCGAACCGGAAGTCCTGCTACGGCTTCTCGCCGGCCACGTCGCCGCAATCGCGCCTAGCTCGCAAACTTCGATTGCGACCTCGCGTCGCGTTTCCGAGGAGGAACTCGCCGCTGGCCTACACACTGGCGCACTACTTCCTGTTTACCAACCTAAAATCTCTCTATCCACCGGCAAGATCGTCGGTGTAGAGACGCTCGCTCGGTGGCAGCTCCTCGACGGTAGCATCGTCGGGCCCGCCGCCTTTATACCCTTGGCTGAAACCTCCGGGCTAATTCATGAGCTCACGCTCGCCCTCATGCAAAAGGCCTTTGCCGATTGCGCGGACTGGGCCGCTCAGGGAATGCTGGTTGATCTTGCGGTAAACGTCTCAGCCGCGAGCTTCGCAGACCTACGCTTCCCAGACGTGATAAAGGCACTGGCTGACGCCGAGGGTGTGCCGACAAGTCGGCTCGTACTAGAGGTCACCGAGCGCACGGTAGCCGACGACTTTATCTCAATGATGAATATACTTGTGCGCCTACGGCTGAAAGGCATCACGCTATCCGTCGACGATTTCGGCACCGGGTATTCATCTCTACAGCAGCTTCACAAGCTCCCTTTCACCGAATTGAAGATCGATAGAGCGTTCGTGGCTGGCGCCATAAAAGACAACCGCGCCTACTCCATACTTGAGGCAAGCATTCGGCTCGCGCAAAAACTCGAGATGACCACTATCGCCGAGGGAGTTGAGACTCATAGCGACTTGGAGACCGTTCGGAATCTTGGGTGTGACGTTGCGCAAGGCTTTTATTACGCACGCCCAATGACGAGTGATGCATTCATTTCTTGGGCACACGACCGGTCGAAGGAGTTGCCGTGAATAGCACCTGGATCAACACCGCCACTGACCTGGACTCTCGGCGAATACTTCAATCATTCTCAAAGTATGTGCCGGGCGCGCTGTTCGTCTATCAACGCTATCCCGACTCCACTGCCAAGTTGCATTATGTCAGCGATGGCGCCGAGGCCATCTTTGATGCCAGCGCTGAAGACATCATAGCTAACCCTTCCATCCTGGACGGCTACGTCCATCCCGCAGACAAGGACCTATTCTATTCGTCCATTGAAGATTCGTATCGACGCGCCGGCGGATGGAGGCATGAATACCGCATCGTGCTTCCACGTCGCGGAACACGGTATCTCGCCGCGGAGTCCGACGCTGAACCTCAACCTGACGGCAGCCTGATTTGGTACGGTCACATTTCGGACGTTACGTCGACGAAGGAGGCTTCTAATCTTAAAGAGAAGACCTTTGCGCGGTTCCAGTCGGCTATTGAGCAAATTGGCGACGGCGCGTGGTTCTACGATGTCATCGCCGATCGCTTTTCCTTCTCCAATAATTGGTGGCCGATTCTTGGGTACGACGCGGCGCCTGAGGATCGCAATCAAATGTCCTGGGTAGACCGAATCGACCCCGCACATCAGCAATCGGTGCTCCACACAACTGACGATCTTATCGCCGGAAAAGTCGACGTGTTGTCGTGCGAGTACCGGATCCGCATTTCTGACGGTACCTACCGCTGGCTGCACGCGCGCGGGGCCGTAACGGACCGCACTCCCGATGGCAAGAGTAGAATCCTCTCTGGGACGTTTGCCGATATTTCGGACCGCAAGGAATTCGAAAGACAGATCCGCATTCAGTTACGCGCGATGGACGCAGCGCCGATCGGTATTTTCGTCGCGGACGCGAACGACGACACTTTTCCGTTGCTGTACATGAACCCGTCGTGCCAAACGGCCTTTGGTTTTCCCCCTGGTGAATCGCGGCAGATCGGGGCATCGTTGATCTCTTTCGCTGGCGACCCTGTGGAATTCAAAACAGACTTGGTTTCGTGTCTCGAGACGCGTGAGTCTCTGAAGCACTATTGGTCTGCTTCACATCTCGACGGTAGTGCGTATTCGCTGCGCGTCACCATCACGCCCGCGGACATCGGTTCCGACCAACCGCGCGTCATTGGGATAGTCGAGGATATTACCAGCGACCAATTGACGCGCGACACGTTGGTGCGAGCGCGGGAAGATGCTGTTCAGGCGAACCTCGCTAAGTCTCGCTTTATCGCACACGTCAGCCACGAACTCCGGACTCCGCTACACGGGATCATGGGTCTTGCTGAACTGATGGAACAGGATTTAGAAATGCCGATCAATGTCCGGTCGAGATCTGGGGAAATTAATAAAGCAGCCGGTCACCTTCTGCGCCTTATCGGGGACATCATTGACCTTTCGGCAATCGAAGCTGGACGGCTCGCCCTCTCCGTAGAGTCTGTCGAAATTTCCAGCGTAATTGACGGCGTCATGCAACTAGCACTTCCGGTCGCCAGTCGCAGCTCAGTCGCTCTGTACGCTGACGAGCGTCTTCGGGGCCGGCAGCGCATTACAGTGGACGAAACCCGCGCGACGCAAGTGCTCCTCAATCTCATCTCGAACGGGATCAAATACAACAGACCGAATGGACACGTCGCACTGCGCTTGCTCGAGGGGCGGGAGGGCATGTTGCGGATCGGAGTCGAGGATACCGGCCCAGGCCTCGCTCCCGCCGCGATGGATCAGCTATTCGACCAGTTCAATCGTTTGGGTCGAGAAATGACCGCGATTGAGGGGAGTGGGATTGGGCTTACCATTGCAAAGAGCTTGACTGAAGCTATGGGTGGGACGCTCGGCGTCTCTAGCGTCCCTGGCCAGGGAAGTACGTTTTGGGTGGAGTTTGCTGTCGCGCCTGCAGGGTTGTACGAGCCAACGTCGCATAAACAACCGCCGCCGACCGACATCCTGCGGCTCGAAGGACTACGAGTGCTTGTCGCAGAGGATAACCTACTCAGCCAGTCTGTGTTTCAAAGCCAGCTTGAGCGCCTTGGCTGCAGCGCTACGATCGTGGGTGACGGCGAGGATGCCTTGCGGGAATGGCTCAACCGGCCCTTTGATGCAGTGCTCACGGATGTTCACATGCCCAGTCTCGACGGGCTTGGACTAGCTACCCGGATACGCGAAATTGAGGCACTCGACGGCAGAGCGAGAACCTACATAGTCGGTGTGAGCGCTAACGCGATGAAGGATGCTGAGCGCAGTGCGCTTGTTCACGGGATGGATGCCTACGCCACGAAGCCGCTTACGCTTGAGTCTTTGCAACGCATCCTCGCTACCATATCCGCTTCTGCTTCCGTTCCCGCCTATTCCACGCAGGTCCACCGGGCCGAGGATCCACAGCCACATGAGGAATTCAAGGTGCTCGATACGCGGGTACTTGAGCGCTTGGTCGGAGACGACTCCGGGATCGTGGCGACTTTTCTAGACCGCTTTGCGTTGAGCTTGGAAGAGGATTCGGACGCTCTAATTGTAGCGCTCCGAGCTGGCGCTGAAGAAGAGACGTCGCACCTCGCGCATCGCCTTCGGTCCACTGCTCGGACGGTAGCGGCGTCGGAGCTGGAGTCACTGCTGGAGCAGATAGAACGGAACGCGGGAGAGTCAAAAATGGACGACCGCGAGAGGCTCCTTAGCATGCTTGAAGCGTCCATAGCGAGAGTTCGCGTCGCGCTCGCCGCACAGCATATCGCACTTAGTGGTACCGATGCGCGCGCCTAGACTTCGATTCGTTTTGCGTGATGCGAAATTCATCTGCCGCGATTCACGCCTGAGAGCGACCTTTCATCATTTCCAGCAAATCGGAATGCAACGATTCACTCGACGTCAATTCACAGGCGACTTCAAGGCGATGCTCAGCGGCCGAAACCGTGATCGCGTACCACCTAAAGCACCGCTCCCAGCCTCCGACTCCCGAGTCGGATAATTGCTTCGAGAGATCGGCGGCCGTTGTGAGCGGCGTAGCTAAACCGCTGGACGCTTTACCGCTATGGACCGCAGGACGGTGCTCTCAACCGAGCCGACGAGTGCCGCGGCTTCTACCTCCATATAGAGGCGGCGGCAGCTGGCTGCCCTGCGCGGCCGCACACTCGATAGTCGCGCCACTACGAACTGCAGCCGCTCGCATGGATGGCCTTTCAGTGGATTTCGAAGCGCTCACCCCTTACACGCTCGAGGTAGATCCGGGTTGCCTCTTCCGGCGTCATCGCGGCTGTGATCTCGAGCGGCTTAACGTCCTTGTTCCCTATCTCCACTGTCTGCGGCGCACGGCCCCATCCACGATCAAGGATGGCGCAGGCTGCGGAAACCCCGGCGCTGGCCGAGGCCTTGGGGTTCTTAATGATTTGGATAAGCGTCTTAATCGCTGCCGTTGTGAACTCGCGCGCAGTGATTGCCGCAACGCGCTGGTCGTCGGTCATCCTGGGTCGGCCGCCCGGGTTGGCTGACTGACCGGGCATGAACTGACTGCCTGTTTTGCGCCTGTTCTCAGGCATGCCAGGCCGCCCTGCCCGTCGCCGCCAAGGCATCGGGCGCAACATGCCCACCGGCCACCAGTGCATCGAGGCACTGCTTTGCGGTCCGGCCATGCCCGTGACCTTCCAAATATGCCATGGCGTCCGCCAATGCGCCTGGGCCGGCTAAGGGAACTCTGATTAACCAACCTGATCTGATCGCACAGGTAGCCTGAGGGGCGACGAGATGAAGCAACGGACACTGTCGGGTTTTGAGAAGTACGCGAGAACGACGCGGCGGGCGCGTTTCCTGGCGGCAATGGAAGGGTAGTCCCTTGGGCTGAGCTGTGCGCGGTGGTTGAGCCAGCGTATCCGAGGGGTTGTGTACGTCAAGTTGTGCAAAAAGGTGTCCATGGCTGAGGCCGGCCTAGGGGTCAGGCGGCGAGCCGCACAAACTCCTTCTTCTGCTCTTTGAGCAGATCCATATTCAAGTAGCGGTGATCTTCGAGCCACGCCTCGTGGACCTCGGCACACAGTGCCCGCACCAGGCGCAGGCAGCTCGCCGGATTCGGGAAGATCCTGACTACCCGCGTCCGACGTTTGATCTCTTCGTTCAAGTGTTCGAGCATGTTGGTGCTCTTCATGTGCTTATGGTGCTGCCGAGGTAGCCGGTAGAACGTCAGCGTTTCGCCGATGTTCGCTTCCACCCAGTCAGTCAGCTTCGGATAGCGCTTCTCCCACCGTTTCAGCCAGGCCTGCAGATCGGCTGTCGCCTCTTTCAGGTTGCGCCGGTCATAGAGCCAACGCAGTTCTTGCATGCAATCGTCGTCGGCCTTGCGTGGCAGATAGTCCAGCGCGTTGCGAAGGAAGTGCACATAGCAGCGTTGCCATGCCGCTTCGCCGAGTAACTCGCTGACCGCCCGCTTGAGGCCCGCATGGTCATCCGAGACCACGAACTCGACGCCGTGCAGCCCGCGGCTCTTCAGCGCGCTCAGAAACTCCTTCCAGCTCGAGGTCGATTCCCGATGGGCGAGATCGACGCCCAGCACCTGACGCCGGCCTTCCCAGTTGATCCCAATCGCCACCAGCACCGCCTGTGTCCGAATGACCCCGTCCAGGCGCACCCTCTCGTAGCGGCCGTCCAAGATCAAATACGGATACGGCTC
>Ga0208492_1000966_pt1 | contig 20780 bp, 23 predicted proteins | sample Subbioar_CSW14AB_FD_184820 | JGI IMG/M metagenome (GOLD analysis project Ga0208492, IMG submission 184820) | Serpentinite rock and fluid subsurface biosphere microbial communities from McLaughlin Reserve, California, USA - CR12Mar_CSW14AB (SPAdes) | ecosystem: Environmental > Terrestrial > Deep... | reverse complement strand
TGATCAGCGTTATTTTGATCTTGCATTGTTACCTGACGGCGAAGCAGCAATTATCTGGCTGGATAACCGCGAAAAAATAAACAAGGAAGGATCTACCATTTTTTATGCGGCCACCAGGGGGGATTAAGGTTTCCAGAATGAAACGATCATTGAAACAAGCATCTGCCCCTGCTGCCGCAGAGAATTATTCGTAGACAAAAAAGGAGCCATTCATGCTTGCTTCCGTGATATTATTAACGACAGCATTAGAGACATGGTGCACGTGATCTCGATTGATAATGGACGAAGCTTTTCAAAAAGCCAGCGTATCAGCCCGGATAACTGGGTATTTAATGGTTGTCCGCACACTGGTCCGAGCATGACCGAAAATGAGAATGGTTTGCACTTTGCATGGTACACTGGCGGGGAGCCCGCTGGTGTTTTTTACTGCCATTCAAAGGACAAGGCTGTTACTTTTTCAGGTAAAGATAGCATAAGCAAACAGGCATCCGTGAAGCATCCCCAGATCACAACATTTTCAAGTGGTCAGCTTGGAATTGTATGGGATGAATCTGTAAAATATAGAGAAACATATAATACCAGAATCGGATTTCAATTACGAAACGCCAGAGGCAAAACAGAGAAACAGTTTTTTATTACTGCAGATAACCTGGTTTCCGAATTTCCAGTTATCCTTCATTTAGGTTACGATAAAACGATCGTAACCTTTACGCAGAAACAAGGTACCCGCAACCATGTATATTATAAGCTCCTTGAACTTTAGGGTTATGTTAATCTTACCATATAATACCCAAAAATCTGCCAGGGTTAACCAGGCAGTTTTGAATTGACATATTTACACACGCATCTTTGAAAGAAAATATTTCTTCTGGGATAAAAACAACAGGAGCAGGCTTATCAATATTAAAACAGCAATACCGAACAACATTTCATTGGCTTTTGGCACAACCGTATATGAAAAGGATGCGATTCCCTGGATGCCCAATACGATCTCATTCAGGTAAACCCCTGTCACAAAAACTATCAATGCAATAGACGTCAGAAGATTCACATGGATCAGTCTATAAATATAAAGATAGGATACCAGAAATACCGAAATGATGGCCAGCAGAATTAAATGCAGGTAAGCAATAACGATCGGCCTGAACCCGAACGCGAGCTTGCTTACCCAAGGGATCGTGGATCCTAACTGCAGGAGCAATTTAATACTCAGAGCAATTGCAATGATCAAAAACAGATACCGGCCTGACCTGAAAAGCGAGTCCTTTGAAATTATGCCATTTTTTATTGAGACCAAGAATTTGATCCAGGCGATTACCTGCGTGATAGCAGCGGCAATAACCAGAGAAAATAACCACACCGGTAGATTTGCCCACAGAACTGAAAGAAAATAGGCGGGAATACAAGATAAAAAAAACATCCAGAAGATAGCGTTACTTTGCCTGTAAACAGGTTTTAGCTGGTGAAGCTTAGCAAGCAGAAGGCCCATGCAGGCAAACATGAAGAAACCATTGTACTGGAAGTGAAGATAAAAATACAGTGAGGCAAGGTGTACATTCTGATTAAAGTTATGACTTGCCATCATAAAAGCCAGTGTAAAGGTTCCTAAAGAAGAAATGATGTTAAACCAAAGAGCCGCTGTAAACCAATTGACATAAGGACGATCTGACAAATGCTTCAGATCTTTAAAAAAGTTGTACGAAAAAAAATAAGCGACCAACACAGACATTGTGGAGAAACCAATGGAAATAGCGCCATACCCCTGAAGCATAAAGGAAAAAAGCATTCCATACGAACAGATTAAATTTGCAATTATTAACCTTCTGTATGAAGCCGCCTGCAATGCCGCAAGATCTCTTTGAAGGACACTGGTCATAAGCACAAAGAGCGTGTGTGTGATCCAGCCGATAAATGCAAAGTGTGAATGCGCGTGTTGTAAATGTTTCTGATCAAAATGAGGGAATTCAAATCCTATTTTATATCGCATTACGGTACCAAAGAGGGACACTACTAACAGGTTGAACAGGGAGATCCTGAGCCAGAATTGAGTTTCAAATTTCATTGGACAATTATTAAAATCAACAATAGACCACGAATGTCCTGACGAATTCCGCACATCCCGATGACATCTATCACCACAACGACTGATATTTATCAGCTTGAAAAACCGTCAGTATTCCCAGATTTGTAGGGAAAAGAAATGACAGGATCTGTCCTGAATTAACATGAACACTGGCAATATAAAGAAGAGCACATTGAATATTTTACCGCAACAAAAACTTTCTTTTATTCAAAAAGAATTTACTGACATGTTCCCTTATTTAAAACTGGAATTTTTCAGGTCAAAAGGTGATAAAACAATTAACAATGGAAAAAATCAACCATTAAACCCAGATGTTACCCTGGCGCAGTTGAGTAAAACAAACGACATAAAACCGACTGTCATAACAGGAGATCTCAACGTCATGGACCTCGAGAGAACTTTTCTCGATCAATTTAACATACATGTTAAAGTAATGAGAAGATCTGGAAAATCATGGCTGGAAACCAGCCTCACCAATGAATGGAGTCTGGATTTACAGAACTCGCAGGGAAAAGAAACTAGCAGATTTTCAGAAAAATAATATATGAACTGGCCAAAATTAACCACACAGAAAATCAAGCTCAGGATCTTTGACGCACTGAGCAAAAACCTAAACTACAGAACGGAGAACATTCTTGGGATTCCGGCTACATACCTTGATACTGATGTGTTTTACGACGACGCGCCTTTCTTAAAAGATGCTCCTTTTCTGTCTCTGTTGGTTGCCAATCCTAATCATATCGGGTGCCACACCCTGGAGGGGGAAAAGGAACCTATCTTCAAAGGAAGCCAGGAAATAGAAAAAGATCTGATAAGGATCTGTGCCGAAGAGATCTTCGCCGCCGAGCCTAAAAGTTACGACGGTTATGTCGCGTCTGGCGGAACAGAGGCTAACATAGAAGCTTGCTGGATCTACAGAAACTATTTTGTTAAGGAGCACCATGCTACCCCGGAAGAAATTTCAATAATCTATTCGGAAGACAGTCATTATTCCTTTCCAAAAGCCGCCAACCTGCTAGGCCTGGCTTCACTTGTATTTAAAGTTCACGAAGAAAACAAAGAAATTAACATAAATGACCTGGAGCAGAAACTTTTAGACCAACTTAAGAAAGGAAAGAAGTATTTTATAGTTAATGTTAATCTTTCTACAACGATGTTTGGCAGTGTAGACGATATCGATAAAATCACAAACCTCCTGAACCTTTTGAACATTACCTATAAATTACATATTGATGCCGCTTTCGGAGGTTTTATTTATCCGTTTACCAAAGAAAATAGCAGGCACAATTTTAAGAATCCTAATGTAAGCTCTGTTACTATCGATGGCCATAAAATGCTGCAGGCCCCATACGGAACCGGAATTTTCCTTGTAAGAAAGGACCTGATGCAATTCGTTTGCACCGAAGAAGCGTCTTATGTTCAGGGAAAGGATTATACTTTGTGCGGAAGCCGTTCGGGAGCAAATGCCGCCTGTGTATGGATGATCCTCCATATGCACGGATCTACAGGCTGGACAGTAAAAATGCTTCACTTGTTGGATAAAACATATTCTTTATGCTCGTCTCTGGATGATATGGGTATTGAATACTACCGAAACCCTTACCTGAACATTGTTACCATTAAAAGTAAATATATCAGCGGCGCGCTGGCAAATAAGTTCTGTCTTGTTCCCGACAATCATGAAGATCCGAAATGGTACAAAATAGTCATGATGCCTCACGTGAAGTCCGGGATTCTGGATAATTTTATTAACCAGCTTGAAAACGAAGTGCTTTCTAATCGCCTGAAATAATGGACCTGGTAAGTAAATACAATGTCGCTGCACCCCGCTACACCAGCTATCCCACAGTGCCGGCCTGGAACAGCACGCCCTCGGAAAATCAATGGAAAGAGCTGGTAAGAGAACGCTTCACAAAGACCAATTCAAAAAATGGTATCAGTCTGTATATCCACCTGCCCTTCTGTGAAAGCCTTTGCACATACTGCGCCTGCAATACACGGATTACTGTAAACCACAAGGTAGAGGAACCCTACCTCGAAGCAATTCTTAAGGAATGGCATTTGTATTACGATTTATTCAGTGAGAAACCCAGGATCAGTGAAATTCACCTGGGTGGCGGTACTCCAACCTTTTTCAGTCCACAGAATTTAAAGAGGCTGATGACCGGAATCCTGGACACGGCGGAGGTTTGTGAATCATACGATTTCAGCTTTGAGGGACATCCAAATAATACTACCGCAGAGCATTTGCAAACATTTTACGACCTCGGTTTCCGGCGGGTAAGTTTTGGAATTCAGGATTTTGACCCAAAAGTGCAGGATGTTATTAACCGCTATCAATCCTATGAAAAAGTGGACGAAGTTGTGAAAACTGCCAGGAAGATCGGTTACACGTCCATCAATTTTGATCTTGTGTACGGCCTCCCTCTCCAAAAACTCAACACAATTAACGATACAATTAGTAAGGTAATTAACCTTAAACCAGACAGAATAGCGTTTTACAGCTATGCTCATGTTCCCTGGCTGAGGCCGGGACAAAGAAAATACACGGAAATGGATCTTCCGGCCGGAACCGAAAAAAGAAATCTTTACGAACATGGCTGTGAGCTTTTTATAAAAGCCGGTTACACGGATATCGGCATGGACCATTTCGCTCTAAAAGGAGATCCGCTTTACCATTCCATGCAGAAAAAAAAACTGCACCGGAACTTCATGGGTTATACCGACCACTACACTGAATTGATGATCAGTCTTGGAGTTTCCGCGATCAGCGATACCTGGAATTCATTTGTTCAGAATATTAAAGTGGTAGAGCATTACCAGCAAACCGTAGCGGAAGGAAAATTACCAATATTTAAAGGACATATTTTAAGTGAAGAAGACCAGGTTATCCGGCAACTCATCCTCGACATTATGTGTAAAGGAGAAACCGAATGGAACGAAATTGTTGCCAGAGAATACATAAAGCAGGGGCTGGCGCGTTGCGAAGACCTGCAGCGGGATGGTTTAGTAACGATTCTCGCCGGTAAACTTATTGTCACCGAAACCGGGAAAGCCTTTTTAAGAAATGTAGGAATGTGTTTCGACAACTATTACTGGGCTAAATCCGGAACCAAACCTGTATTCAGCTCAACAGTATAATAAATCAATAAGTTTTTTAGAACATGAGTTCAAAGATTATTCGTGTATTAATGACTCTGTTTGTGTCACTTTCTTTTTTTGCATTCTTGCATTTCTGTGTTCCTCATCCGAAAGGAAATGAACATCAGGAATATCATCATTCTCATCACGAACATAAAAAAGATCAGGAAGCTAACTGTTGTGACAAACCCTGATGGTATCAGAAGTCCGGACATCAATCCATTTTTGGCATTATGGCATCAAACGCTCCATGATCCATTTATTCTCCGGACTTTTCCGTAAAATAATTCTGTCATGCAAACGGCTTTTCCTTCCCTGCCAGAATTCGAACAAAGAAGGGATCAATACATAACCGCCCCAATTGGCAGGACGTGGAACGTTCTTATCGGCAAATTTTTCCAGTTCGTGATCATAAAGCGTATCGACCGTTTGCCGGTCGGCAACTACCTGACTTTGCTGTGATGCCCAAGCGCCAACCTTATTTTCAAATGGCCGGGATTGGAAATATAAATCCGATTCTTCCGGCGGCAAAAACCGGATCTCACCCTGAATTTTGACCTGTCTTTCCAGCTCTTTCCAGAAAAATAAAAGACAAGCATTTGAATTAGATTCAATCTGTTTGGCTTTCGCGCTTTTATAATTTGTAAAAAAGGTAAAACCGCCATAGCTGATATTTCTTAATAAAACAGTCCTGGCATCCGGCATACCGGAAGGAGAAACTGTAGATAAGGTCATGGCGTTCGCATGGAAACTGTCCACTTCCATCGCCTCGGTCAGCCAACGTTCAAACAGTGCAAAGGGATCTTCATTGCAATCTTCTTCTAACAAGGTTTCTTTACCATAGTCCTTACGGACCTCTTTTAATCCTGGAACCGAAAATTCTTTTGGTTTCATATTCATATGATTTAGCATTACAAAATACCTTCAAAAAACTCAATATCATACTGATTAACCTCAGAAGAACAGGTGATTAATATCACTCTCCTATGATCTTAAAAAATACCGTTGCACAGGAGTAAATTGAGGAGGGCCGGGAATTCATAAATCCTGACTTACGATGGCTTGTCAAGTAATCGATTGAGCTTAGAGCCAATACCCGGGGCTGTTGGCCCCGGAAAATCTTCACGGAAACGTGGAGCTTTTCGTTTTATTGAATTTTTATCCGGCAAAAGAATGATAAGTAAGTCCTGTAAAGCCACGCACTTATTGTTACTTTTGTATCCTAAATTATGTTATGACTGAAGAAGTACAAATACACGGCTCAATGTTTTTCCTGTTAAATGAATTTATTGTCGCTAATTATGGCGATAAAACCTGGTTAAAATTGACCAAAAAAGCGGGTGCAGTTTCAGTTTATGACCCGCACAAAAACTACCCGGCTTCTGACATGTTTTTAATTATAAACGAGGCGGCTATTTATACCGGGCTCACAGAAAATAAGATAAAAGAAAATTTTGGGGAACATTTGGTGCCGGGCCTTTTAACTCTGTATAAGTCACATATACGCCCCGAATGGAAAACTTTCGAAATGCTCCTGAATACAGAACTGGTGATGCATAAAGCCGTGAGAAAGCAGGAAAATGAAGCCAATCCACCGGTTCTGAATGTGTCGAGGGTTCACGACAAACTGCTCATTATCGACTATTATTCGAAACGAAAAATGGGAAGCCTTGCTATTGGAATAATCAAAGGCATCGCGAAATTCTATGACGAAAGTGATAAAATAAATGTTATACCTACGAGTGATCAAAATGATGAAAGAGTGCAAATCAGAATAGAATTTAAATAACAAGGGCCTTTTGTTTAAGGTACCGCTATTCCTATTCTAATCGATACACTTAATTCATAACAAACTCCACGTTCGCTTTTAGTTCCACTTCCTTTCCCACAACAGTCTCAAAAGCATCGGTTCCAACTCCAAAATCCTTCCTGTTTAATTTTCCTTTCACTGTAAATCCGACTGAACTTTTCTTCGACATCGGATTCAGCGCTTTTCCATTATAAACGACATCAAACACAATTGGCTTTGTAACGCCGCGAATGGTAATATTACCTTCCAGCCTGTAAGTCTTGTCGCCTACTTTTCTGAAGGCAGTGCTTTTGAATTCTAACCTCGGAAATTTTTCCACGTTCAGCCAGTCGGCGCTTCTCAGGTCCTGATCCCTTTTTTCAACATCGGTATCTATTGATTTTGTATCTGCAGTCATATAAATAAACGCATCGGTAAAATCTTCTTTATCAGATTTCAGAGTGACATTAAAACTCTTAAAATTTCCTTCCACTTCGGAAATAGCAAAATGTGTTGCAGTAAATGCTAACCTTGAGTGGTTCTTATCCACGGAATAATTATTTTGTGTAAAAGCCGTCGAAGGCAAAACCAACGCTATTAAAGCGATAATTACTTGTTTTAACATATTCTTTTATATTTTTTTTATTCTTCATCAAATCTTGTTCCATGAACCAGGAAAGGTTAATTAAGCAGACCTATAATCTCCTTGTTCTGTAAATATTTTATTCTAAAATACCCGTTTTATTTTCAGCAAACGGCATCGGAACCTGGTACTCTACTTTCGGAAGAACATCTGATATTAGAGCACAATTAAGAGAAGGACGAAAGGTGCCGAAAAGTATTTTTAAAACTATAAATTTCAGGATCGGACCATTTGTTTGTTCTAGGTAAGTCCTACCCCATGGCATAATATTTGGTTGGGTATGAAACAAAATAGATCTCAGGTAAGACTTGGGATCACAAACCATTTTAAATTTTAAATTATGGGAATACTCGGAGCATTTATATTAGCGATACTGGTTGCCTTATTATTTTCACCGAATAAAAGCAGAGATTCTATTGCACCACTCATGGTTCTTTTTTTTATTTTATTTTTTGCGGGCCTTTCCGCTCAATTCTGGATCGTTCCTTTTGGGCCAGTGTTATGGGGAGTGGCCTGGTTCCCGGTTTTTTTTATCATCCTGATCTTTGCACTTCTTTTTTCAGTGCCGCCACCGCGTAAAAAGTCATTACAGGGTCAGGGGTCAGAGGTTGATACCACCGTGCCGGTTATTGGTGTGTTTGTCTGGATCTTATTCATTATCCTGGCGATTGCCGCAATAGCAGGCTTATACAATTCTGATATTTTTGAATAGTCAACATAGTGGAACTCATATAAATCAATTTTAATTCTTTAAACATGCAAGCAACCGGACAACAAACTTCACAGGCAACTTTTTTTGTGCCTATCCTGTCTTATCCTTACGACGCGCTGGAACCATTCATCGATGCCAGAACAATGGAAATTCATCATGATAAACATCATGATGCATATGTAGCCAATCTTAACAAGGCGATCGCCGGAACAAACATTGAAAAACTAAATATTGAGGAAATCCTGAAAAATGTATCAAAGTATCCGGCCTCCTTTCGAAATAATGCAGGCGGACATTATAATCACAGTTTGTTCTGGACGATCATGAGTCCTCAGGGTAAAAGAGCTCCGTCAGGTAAACTGGCTGAAGCCATTCACTCCACTTTTGGTTCTTTCGAAGAGTTCAAGACCAAATTCGCGGCGGCGGCAACGGAAAGATTCGGATCAGGCTGGGCCTGGCTGATCAAAAATTCTTCGGGAAACCCAGAGATCACCTCTACTCCAAACCAGGATAATCCTTTAATGGATGTGGCCGAAACAAAAGGGTATCCTATCCTTGGGCTCGATGTCTGGGAACACGCCTATTATCTTAAATACCAGAATAAAAGAGCGGATTATATAAATGCCTGGTGGAATGTGGTCAACTGGCAGGAAGTGGAAAAACGATTTACCTCATAATTTTTCTTCGGAAGATCAGGTAAAATAAATTTCTCGTGTACAGAATATTCGAAAGCATTTGGGGAAAAACTTAAGCATTGTCAGATTCCCGATCAGTGGAATAAAATTCTCACTTTTTAGAAAACCACCCGCTTAATCAGTTTTTGATGTTATCCTGGCTGGTATAAAGATATTTAAACCAGGAAATAACAAATAGTATTCAAATTGCATTCTGTTTCTAAAAATCAGGACGCCTATGTCTTCAGAAAACCCCATAATTGATCGAGCTCCCGGCCAGGGATCCAGAAAGTCCGAAAAAGAAGTAGTGATTGTTACAGGTGGAAGCGGACTAATAGGAAGCGCCATTATTAATCGCCTTGCTGAAAAATACAGACTCGTTGCGTTCGACAAAGGGACAGATACATTACCTCCGGTTGTCGCTGAAATGGTGCATGTAGATATTACTTCTGAAAAAAGCATTTCGGAAGCAATGAAACGGATCGGGTATGGTTACGGAAAAACGATCGCTTCAGTGATTCATCTTGCTGCCTATTATGATTTTGCCGGCAAACCCAGTCCTTTATACGATGAGATCACAGTAAACGGTACAAAAAAATTGCTGCGCGCACTCCAGGGATTTGTTGTAGAGCAGTTTGTTTTTTCAAGCAGCTTATTGGTATACAAGCCAAACAAGCCGGGACAAAAAATAACCGAGGACTCCCCGCTCCTGCCCAAATGGGACTATCCTGAATCAAAAGTTAAGGCAGAAAAAGTAGTACGTGAAGAAAGAAAGAATATTCCGTCTGTAGTTTTAAGAATTGCGGGCGTATACAACGATCAGGGCTCTTCCATTCCTATTGCCAATCATATACAACGTATTTATGAAAAACAGGTAACAAGCCATTTTTTCCCAGGGAATGTGTCACATGGCAACCCGTTTGTCCACCTTGATGATCTGGTAACTGCCATTGTTAAAACTGTTGAAAAAAGAAAAACCCTTCCCTCCGAAATTATTTTCAATATTGGAGAAGCCGAAACGCTCAGCTTTGAACACCTTCAAAAAACCATCGGCGAACTGATCCACGGAAAAGAATGGAAAACTGTCAGGATCCCTAAGTTTGCTGCAAAAACCGGAGCAGCGATCCAGGGTATTTTTGGAGATCCTTTTATTAAAGCCTGGATGATCGATATTGCAGATGATCATATGGAACTCGATATCAGCAGAGCCAAAAACCTGCTCGACTGGCAGCCCATGCATTCTTTGCGTGACACCTTGCCAAAAATGATCGCGGCGCTCAAAGCCAACCCGGATCAATGGTACCAACTTAACCGATTAAAATAATAAAGCTTCACTATGTTCTCAGAACGATCTGATACTTTCGACAACACTAGGTTACCGGTGCATAAAACACACCACCGGAAAATAGTCTGGATGCATTTCGCGAATTTTTTTCTTGGACTCTGGTTGATCACCAACCCTCCTACATTTGAATACGTTGATCCCAGGCAGACACTCAATAGCGTGTTGTGTGGTGTATTAGTGTGTCTTTTTAGTTTGCTTTCGGTTAACCCCATGAATTTGTGGGCGCCCTGGGGAGCAGGCCTTGTTGGTTTGTGGCTGAACGTTTCACCCGTACTGTTCTGGGCATCGCAGGCTGTGGTTTATAACAACGACACCTTTATTGGTATCCTTATCATGGTATTTGCACTGTTGGCTCCGGGTGTTCCGGGTTATAAATTATATGAAGAAAAAGGTCCGGATATTCCCCCCGGCTGGTCTGTCAATCCCTCCACCTGGATCCAGCGCATCCCCATTATCACCATCGGCTGGATCGGCTTTTTCGCGTCACGTTATTTAGCCGCATACCAATTAGGATATAAGTCAACAATAACGGATTTCTTTTTTGGCCAGGGAACGGAAAATGTTTTGAACTCGGATATTTCTAAGTCATGGCCTGTTTCCGACGCGGGCCTAGGCGCTTTTTCATACATGCTTGATGCAATGATGGGATATATTGGCGGGGAGAACCGATGGAGAACAATGCCCTGGGCGGTTATTTTATTTGGCATTTTAATTATTCCACTTGGCGCTATAAGTATCGGCCTTATTATCTCCCAGCCTCTTATAGTAGGTTCGTGGTGCAGCGTGTGTCTTTTTACAGCTGCCATCATGCTCATCATGATCCCCTGTACTTTTGACGAAATGCTTGCATCTATTCTTTTTTTAAACTTAAGTAAAAAAGAAGGGAAGCCATTCTGGAAAACTTTTTTTTTAGGGGGGACTCTTTCGGGGGAATTTAATGAACCCATAAAGCATGATCTTACCTTACCTCTGCATAAAACACTGAAGGAGATCTTTTCAGAAATTTCCATTCCGTGGAACCTGGTCCTTTCGTGTTTCCTCGGGGTCTGGCTGATGTTCTCACCTTCCGTATTTGGGTTCGAAAATTCACTGGAAGACAGCGACCATATGGTCGGTGCCCTGATCATCACGTTTTCGGTAATAGCTATGGGCGAAATAGTCAGGATCGTCCGCTTTTTGAATATCCTCTTAGGCCTGTGGATCATTGCAGCACCCTTACTGGTATTCGGCGTTTCAATGAAGGCGGGAATATACAACGAATTAATTTGCGGTCTTCTGCTGATCCTGCTTAGCTTCAGAAAAGGCACAATAATAAATAACTACGGAACTTTTAATAAATACATTATTTGATCCAGAAAATGCGGAACCGAAATTATTACCTGATTAATTCTATAACACTGTACCGGTTTCTTTCCGCGCCAGTATTAGTGTTTTTAATTTTCGGACAACATACCGACTTGTTTAAATGGATGCTTGCCATTAGCTTTTTTACTGATGCAATAGACGGATTTCTTGCCAGGAAATTTAAAGTGACGAGTGTCTTTGGCTCACGGCTTGACTCAATTGCAGATGACCTCACGATCCTGGCGGCAATTATTGGTTTATTTGTATTAAAAATAGAATTTATAAAGAGAAATCTGGTTATCGTTATGGTCCTGGCATTATTACTGGTGTTACAGAATGTTTTAGCCCTCATCCGGTATCACAAAATTTCAAGCTTCCACACTTACCTGGCGAAGGCGGCCGCGGTATTGCAGGGTTCATTTCTTATTCTGATGTTCTTTTTGGCCGAACCGGTGTATCCCCTGTTTTACGCCGCTGCTATTATTTCCATCCTGGACCTCCTGGAGGAAATCATTCTGGTGATCCTTTTACCAATATGGGAAACAGATGTTAAAGGCCTTTACTGGGTACTAAAGAAAAAACTATCCGGGATTAAAGCAACAGAAAAAAAGATCTTCTGGGGAAAAAAATAAACAATGGGTGCAATTTTTTACATGATACCATTTTCCACACTTCCCATAAGCTTAATTCACCCAAGTAAATATGCGCCCTGGCCGTGTCGGGAAGCCCTCTTTATACTGGCATTATTTTGGTCGTATTTTTAAACGAGTTAACGTATTTAGTTTAACCCTCAACATTTTCTGCCTGTATTATTAGTATAATTTTATTATGAAAACAGATCGTGAAATTCAAATAGATGTAAAGGAAGAGCTGAAATGGGAATCCAGGATCAATGGCTCTGAAATTCAGGTTGATGTAAAAGATGGCTTTGTTACTCTTTCGGGGACCATAGATTCACTTATGCGGAAAAAGGATGCAGAGCAAACCACGATCAGGGTGGCGGGAGTAAAAGGCATATTTAATGAACTGGAAGTTAAAATTCCTGAATCTTCACAAAAAGCGGATTCTGAAATCAAAGATGCCATACTCAACACCATTAAATGGAATAGCTCCATCGATGAAACTAAAATAAGGGTGAGCGTTCTAAATGGAAAGGTTACGCTTGAAGGAGAAGTGTCCTGGGCATACCAAAAATCGCGGTTGGGAAATCTTACTGCCGATATCCTTGGTGTAGTGGAAGTAATTAACCGCGTGAGCGTGGTTCCCGACAACCTTAGCGGACATGATGCAAAAGGAAAAATTAATGCAGCTTTAAAACGCAACCATTATCTCAATACCAATAAAATACACGTTTCAGTAGAAGCGCACAAGGCGGTCCTGACAGGCGAAGTCCGCAGCGTGGAAGAAAGAGCAGCTGTAGAAACGATCGCCTGGTCAGCCCCAGGGATAAACGAAGTTGAAAATAACCTGCTGGTAAGTTTTTCAGAAATTTATATTTAGTTAATTCACAGAGTCGAATATTTTAAAACACAAGGACCATGAGAGCAGATACTGAAATCCGAAAAGATGTGACGGAAGAACTGGAATGGGAAGCCGTCATCAATGCTTATGCTACAAAACCCGCTGAAATAGGAGTCGCTGTTAAGAACGGAATTGTAACCTTAACAGGTACTGTAGACAAATACATAAAAAAAACAAGTGCGGAAAGGGCTGCTATGAAAGTGACAGGCGTAAAAGCGATAGCCAATGACATTGAAGTAAAACTTTCTGACTGGAATGCTAAAAATGATACGGAAATTGCGGAAGTCGTGTTAAACGCCTTAAAATGGAATACCTCGATCCCTGATGATAAGATCAAGGTAATTGTAGAACATGGATGGGTGACCCTGGAGGGGCAGGTTGAATGGGGATTCCAGAGAGATGCCGCCACAAGCGCCGTCGAATACCTGATCGGCGTGAAAGGAATTAACAACAGGATCGAAGTGGTATCTTCAGTAGCTACATCAGACAGCGTCAAAAATAAAATCAGGGCCGCGTTTTTACGCGACCATTATCTTAATGCCAATAAGATCAAGGTGGAATTAAACGGAAGTACGGCTATTCTTAAAGGACTGGTAAATTCACTCCCTGAAAAAAGAGCTGCTGAAAATGCGGCCTGGTCCGCACCGGGCATCAGCAAAGTAGAGAACAAACTGGAGGTGGACTATTCCGGCGTCCTGATCTGATATAAAAATTATAATAAACATTAAACTTAAATAAAATGACAACAATTAAAGAGCTAATGGCGGATGCGCCACAATCCTGCAGGAAAAGCGAAACAATCCAGTCAGCGGCAAATCAGATGGAAAAATCTAATGTGGGTTTTTTACCTGTTGTAGACGAAAATCAAAAAGTGATCGGCACCGTTACCGATCGTGATATTGCCCTGGCCGTTGGCAGGGCGGCTTCTCCTGGACAAACATTGCAGGTTCAGGAGGTCATGAGCCCACAGGTTTATACGGTACATCCTGATGACGATGCAACGGCCGCGCTTAAAATCATGAGAACAAAACAAATAGGAAGGTTGCCTGTAGTCGACTCAGAACATCGCCTGAAGGGCGTTGTAAGCCTGATGGGAATTACCCGGAAAATTACAAGTATTCGTGAAAAGGATGAATTTGAGCACAAAGGGAAAGAAAATATTATTAATACACTACGTTCGATAGCCGAACGAAATCACCATCATGATACAGTGAAGACAGCTAATCCCTGAATTTTAAAAGACCCGATGTCATGTCGATTTCAAAAAACCTGCCAGGATTAAGTGTCAAAACAAAGTTGACATGGCACAAGTATGTAAAATAACTTCTCTCCACATAACATCCGGCACAAATTTTAGAATCTCCTGTTTAGAATATGAATTACGATAAGTATAAGGCGTGTATAGATGCATGCCTTCATTGCGCGGCATCGTGTTATCATTGCGCCTCTGAAGACCTCAGGGAAGAACATGACATGAAACAATGTATCCAGCTCAACATGGAATGCGCTGTTATTACCACTGCCGCCGCGCAACTAATGAGTCTTAGAAGCGCGCAGGCTTTAATCCTATGTAAACTCTGCGCTGAGATCTGCAGAAAATGCGCCGGTGAATGTGGAAAATACGTTTACAAACATTGTATGGATTGCGCAGAAGCCTGCCATACATGCGCTGAACTCTGCAGCAAAATGTGAAACAGGCATCCGTCTGTTTTGACCCCATGCCGCGTTTCCGGAACGGGATCTTATTCCAGAATTTTTTTCACCTGCCGGGTGATCATTTTCCAGGTAGCGTTAATATCACTTTCTTTATTTTCATTGGTAAAAATAAACAGGATACCGTCCTTTTCTTCTACCCTTACATGCTTCACCTGTAATTTTAATAACTGCTCCCCGATTTTTTTACGATGACCTAGGCGCAGTCCAAGCACTCCTTTTTGTTGATATTCGCTTAATCTTTCCAGGAACGTTTTTTTATTCCAGGGTAATGTATATGTTTCATCTTTAAAGAAAAAGAGCCGTCCGGTTTCTATGTCTTTCAGCCATAAACCCCCGCTCCTGATCGCGGCGCTGTCTTCTTCCAGATCTTCGTAAATTTTTTCAAGGTTCCGTCCGCCCAGGTGATGTCCCGAACACGACGGTGTCGTTTTGATCCCTTTTTTATGCAGGAATTTCACCAGTTCTTTTAAAGGTTTATCAAGACTGGAAATAAAATTTTTATTCGTGATGATATTGCGACTTTGTTTTTTTTTGAAGTAATACCAGGAGGGTCTTTCTACGGATTGAAACCATACCCTGCTATGGAATTCAGAATGAGGAACGAGATCGGCGCTTAATTTCATTTAACTTCATGCGCGTTTGAAATACTGGATTTCGCGTTCATGCTTTTTGGCGGCCTCCAGGGAAGCAAAGGTTCCGAGATTTCTGCGCTTATTTGTTTTTGGGTTTTTCTTCCCTGAATAGAGGCGGTATTCGCCGGATTTTAACTTGCGGATCATGGCCAAAACGGCATCATAGGTTTAAAAAATGAGTTAAAACCAAAACCCCCGGTTTTAACGAGGGCTTGGTAATAATTATCTGTCTTCCTTTCGCAGGAATTACCCTGATCAAGTTTTAAAGGTTTACTTCTCAGATTTCTCTTTTAAATCTCCCTTGCCAGATAATCTTGTTAATTCGTTTATGCAAATGTTGTGCCACAGGACGATAATCAATTTTTCAAATTCCAAAAGCATAGATCTGTTTTTTATACTCGTTCAACAAATTGTCGGGCAGATCCTTTACATAATTGTATTCTGCTATTTTATTGACTAAAGAATAAATAAAAATATTTACAATAGCATTTTTTACTGTTCTGTTTCCCCATTTAAAAACTTCTTCTGCCAGGTGAAAACACTTTTTCACTTTATAATAATCGTGTTCTCCATCCAATATTTTCCTGGTGAAATCTGTAAACTGCTGAGCCACCTGGTATAAAGAATTAACTCCCTGCTTTTTCTGAAACTCAGACTTAAACCTGAGCAATTCATTTTCAAAAAGACTATTAAAACCCTGTTCCTTTATCATAAACAGATCTATGTAAAGCACATGCCAGGAGAATAAAACAGAGTACTGAGGCGAGGTTACAAAAAACTTGTGATGACTTTTTATTTTTACAGCTTGGGAAAAACCAGGAAGGGAATATTTAAATGCGATGTTATGCTCCCGCTATAACTTGAGGAAAATAATTTATCAAAATATATTGTTTTATTATGGAACATAATCAGCAGATCCGCCGGGTTCCGTTCTAAAAATAGAACAATCCCATTATTGATCTCATTGTCATGAGCCATCTTTTCAACGCTGAACCTGACAGCATCGTATAGAAATTTACTTTTGATCTCTTCGATCTTTGCCCTCATATCTATTTTTTCAACATCTCCCAGGTCAGAAAATATGGGCGACACATGAAAGATAACGATTTCGGAATTAAAAGCTCTTGCGAAAGAAATCACTCGGGAGACTTCCTGATCGATATTACTGAGATCACTGGCATAGTTGATGGTTCTGATCCCGGAAAACTTATAGCCTGCCGGGATGGCCATAACCGGGCAATCCGCGTTTTCAAGAACGACCCTGGTATTGCCTCCAAAAAGTTTTTTAGTAAGCCCGCCTCCTTCGCCTGTTGTTCCCATTACGATCAGGCGGATATTCTCCAAGCTGACCACATTATTCACTGTTTCAGAATTAAATGGCCTGGATGTTACCATGTAATAAATCTTCCTGAGTGGATCCGACAATAAAACCTTGTTTGCTTCATTTTGCAATTTTGTCAGATTATCCTGATTTTCATCAGCACCCGCATGAAAAAACATCAACTCTTTGTTAAAAGCCCGGGCAAGTTGGAGGGCATATTTTCCCGCATTATGAGCAATTTCCGAGAAATCGGTTGGGACCAGAATTTTTTTCATTATTACCCGAGATTCCGCAAAAAGTATTCCAGCAATTTTTACACATGTGGCCCCTTTTAATCTTAGCATTCTCCAACCCTAGTTTATGCTGCCACTTAAGTCAAATTAGTACAATGGCAATTTGACCTTGGTAGCGGTATACTGATATAAAGCGCTTGTCATGTCGAGCAGAATTAAGAAATGGTCTGTAATATATTACGCAACGGTATTATTATTCTCTTCCCAGTTTTTTTAACATTCTAACATGTCCCTTTAAAGCCCTTGCAAATGTAGGTTCAACATGATAGGCCACATGGAAGTCGCCCGCCACCTTTTTTACTATAGGAGCAAGTTTGGGATAATGAACGTGACAGATACCGGTGAACAGGTGATGCTCGATCTGGTAATTAAGTCCGCCTATAAACCAGGTTAGAAACCGATTATCCGGTGCGAAGTCTGTAGTGTTTTCCACTTCGTGAATGGCCCAGGTATCCTCCATTTGTTTTCCGTTGCCGTCTGCCGGTAGCTTAAAGGTTGACTCTTCGATAATATGCGCCGGTTGAAAAATAGAGGACAAAACAAGCCCGGCTATAAAATGCATGAATAAAAAGCCTGAAATTACATAGTACCAGGGCATACCAGAAAAAATAACCGGCAATACCAGAATATAGGAGTAATAAAATAGTTTGTAAAGCGTAACGCGCACTAATGCCTGTTTGAGCGACACTTTGTACTTTACCAGCAGATCGTGTTGTTTATAACGCACTATCTGAAGATAATCCTTCGCGGTCATCCAGAAAAGCGTCATCATCATGTAAAAGAACCAGGCATATATAAACTGATATTTGTGAACTTTATACCGCTGCTGCCGCGGTGAAAAGCGCAACAACTTTATACTGTCAATGTCCTCATCAAGTCCGGCAATATTTGTGTAGGTATGATGCAATACATTGTGTTGTATTTTCCATGTTACTGTATATCCGCCAATAACCTCCAGAATAAACCCGATCAAGGCATTTACGTTTCTGTTCGGTGAATACGTTCCGTGATTGGCATCGTGCATTACAGAAGTTCCGATACCGACCATCCCCCATGCCATCAAAAACCACAAACCGAAAAATAACCAGGGACGGCCTTCTGCCAGGCCTGTCACCATTATTATGTAAGGAACAAAATACAAAAGCAGCATCACAACCGTCTTTACCCACATGCCGGAGTTCGCATACGGAGAAATATTATTGATCCTGAAATAATCATTCACCTGCCTGATCACAGCTTTATGAAAACTATCTTTATCAGACGGTAAAAAATGGACGATTTTTAAGTTTCCTGTAGCCATACATTCTCTCTACACAAAACCAAAAGCAAAAAATATGCCCGATAGTTTCCAGGTGTAAAATTATTTTTTAGCAGGGACGTTCTCATTAGTTATGATCACGTTTTGTCCATTATGCCACCACTAATAAAAAAAACCGTACAAAAGAAGGCTTATGAAATTTTTCAGAAGGAAATAAAAAAACGCAGGATCTGTCCTGATTTAGGCAACAAATCCTGCGCAATGATCAGCTTTAAGCTAAAACAAAAGGATCTCCACGATCAATTATTGATCACCACAATTTTGAGTCGCCAGTTTTTAGTTACAAGGAAATACATTCCTTCGGCGAGACCTTCAATAACAATATCCTCATTATCAGTAAATATAATGTCACGTACCTGCTGACCCGATTGGGACAAAATAACGCCCTTGCCATTGCCACCACCTGAGATCCGGAAGGTTCCATTGTTCGGGTTCGGGTAGACGACGAGCGAGCCTTTGCCCGGCATGACATTATCCCCGATTCCCGTACAGGCCGGTGAGACAGCATTCACTGTATCCACACATCCGTTCGCGTCACTAACCATAAACGTATAACTTCCCGTCGGAAGTACATAGACGGTCGTACCGGAATAAGGTGGCGTTCCACCCGTTGCATCAATAATGATCTGGCTTTGATTATCGTAACATGGATTTTCCGCTCCAAGGGTCGCGGAGCCCACCAGTGCAGGTGGCTCAGCTATCACTATTTCTGCTGTATCCCAGCAGCAACGAGAGTCAACAACACCATAGGTATATGAACCTGCAGGCACTATATATGTACCAGGACCAGAATAAGGAACAGTACCTCCATTTGCGGCAAGCATAGCCTTTAAGGAATCATTCATACACGGCATATCCATATAAACCGAATCAAGGTATATTCCACTACCGCCGGTGGCAAATACGGTAACAATTGCAAAACCACCATGACAAAGAATGTTGCTGTTAACCACGGATCCGGCTACCAGAGGCGCAGGATCGGTAAGCGTAATTACAGTTGAAGAAGAACAACCATTCGCATCTGTGACAGTATAATTATGAGTTCCTGCATATACAGTATCAACGGTAGTACCAATATAAGGCGCGGTGCCGCCCCATGCAGTCACCCTTATTGTAGCAAAGCCACCATAACAATGAATTGTATCGGCAACAAAATTAGCTGCCAGTGGTGGAGGTTCAGAAATGCTTCGTGTAGCAGAAGCCATACATCCATTCGCGTCTGTAACAACCTGTGTATATGCACCGGTTGGCAATAAGAATGTTCCGGTTCCATTATAAGGAGTTATACCACCTGATGCACTTACTGTTGCATTTGCAGTTCCCCCATTGCAGAGAATACTGTCAGTTATAAAACTCACTACCAAAGGAGAAGGCTCTGTTATATTAATCAGGGAAGAAGTTGAACAACCTCCGGCGTCAGTAACAACCAGTGTTTGAATACCGGCAGGTACAGTATAGAAACCTGTTCCGGAATAAGGTGAAGTTCCACCTGCAGCATTGACAATAAGATTTGACTGACCACCGTTGCAGAGGATGCTATCTGAAATAAAGCTTATTGACAAAGGCGCAGGCTCGGTTATTGCAATGATGGTAGAAGCAGAACATGCTCCCGCATCGGATACTGTAAAAGTATGAACACCTGCAAGAAGTGTAAAAGTACCCGCTCCACTATAAGGAGAAGTTCCACCACTGACGCTCACCGTAGCGGTTGCAAAACCTCCATTACAAACAATACTATCCGTGGTAAAATCAATACTCATGGGTGCCGGTTCGGTAATAGTCAGCACAGTTGACGAAGAACAACCTTGTGCATCTGTTACATTAAATGTTTGAGCACCTGATGAAACCGTAAACACACCCGTTCCGGCATAAGGAGCCATACCTCCTGCTGCGACAACACTTACAGTTGTAGTTCCACCATTACAAAGAATTGAACCCTGGGAAGCGGTAATATTTAATACTGAAGGTTGAGTAATGGTTCCACTCACGACAGCAATACATCCATTGGCATCCGCCACTGTAAATGAATAAGGACCAGAAGAAACTGCTTGAACTCCGGTATTAGTATAAGGAGAAGTTCCACCGGTTGCAGTAATGTTAATAGTTGTAGTTCCACCATTACAAAGAATTGAGCCTTGCGTTGCATTTGCGGTTAATTGTGATGGTTGTGTTATAGTTCCGCTTATAACAGCAGTACAACCATTCGCGTCCGTTACTGTAAATGAATATGGACCAGCGGAGACTGTTT
>Ga0208492_1000965_pt1 | contig 20824 bp, 16 predicted proteins | sample Subbioar_CSW14AB_FD_184820 | JGI IMG/M metagenome (GOLD analysis project Ga0208492, IMG submission 184820) | Serpentinite rock and fluid subsurface biosphere microbial communities from McLaughlin Reserve, California, USA - CR12Mar_CSW14AB (SPAdes) | ecosystem: Environmental > Terrestrial > Deep... | reverse complement strand
GCCGGTGACATGCTGGCCGAGCCATTTGGACGCCGGGCCATGACAGGATTCGCAACCGACGCCATCGGACAACTGGAAGCGCTTGCCGCGCACGTCCGCCGGCACGAAGGTCGCGTGACAGCCCAGACATTCGGGCGCGCTGGCGGCGTTCTCGAGTCCGAGATTACGCGCGATACGCTGGCCCTTGTCCTCGATCAGCACGCGATAGGCCTTGGAATGGGCATCGTCGCGATGCCAGCTCAGGAATTCGGTTTGACCTATGCGCGCATCGCCGACCGGATGGCCCGCGCCATGACAGGTCGAACCGGCGCAGGTCACCACACCCAGATACTTCGGCGGGCCGTCGGGGCTCTCTTCCGCTTGCAGCAGGCCACATGCGCAGGACAGCAACAACATGAGCGCCGCCCCCAAGCCGCGCAGAGGCGCTCGAGTATGGGCTCGTGGTTTAGGTGCTGCTGAACGCCTCATTACTTCAATCCCGTGCGCATTGCGCAATTACTTGCCCACGGCGGCGGCGAGCTGGTCGAGCGCGGCGACGAAGGTCTTGGCGCGATAGCTTCGCTCGTCACCGACGGCGGCATAGACACCATCGAGAGCCTGACTGGCGCGCTGATAACGCTCAGCGCTCAAGCCTTGTTGTTCGTAATCCGCCGCGATCAGGGTCGCGAGCGACATGGCGAGACTTTCCGCCGCGCCAAAGGCCAGGGGCTGTTCGGCACGGGCCTCGGCGAACAGTGCGGCGACCACCGCCGCGACGTCGCCGCTCTGTTCGCGGCGACTGTCCAGGGCGTTAGCGAGCGTTGTCACGCGAGCTTTAAGTTTTTCTATCACCCGGTCGCGGCGTGCGACATCGAGCAGCGCGCCCTGCAGGGCGTGACTGTCTTCGCGCAGGGCGCCCGCTTCGGCCGGTACGGTGACCACCGCCAGCGCGCGCAACACCACCAGCGGGGCGTCGTTGAGACTGAGCGCGCCCGGGGCGGCCCCGGCGCGCGGCGTGTGATTGGCATCGACGGCTATCGGCCGATGACAGGTCTGACAATCGTAGTTGGCGAGTTCCGGGAACATGCCCTGACCATGGGCGCTCCTGACCTGGTCCAGCAATTGTTCCGCGGCCCGCAACTGTCCGGCCGCCCACAGCTGAAGATGCGAGGCCATGGGTTTGCGGCGGCGATAGTCGGCATCGGGCACGAAATGATAGGGCTGCAGCGCGCCATAAGTATCGAGTTCGAAGCGCAGGCGCGGATGGCCGGCGCCGTACAGGCTATGGCCGAGCACGCGCTTGTCGTCACCCTGGTGGCAGGACAGACACAGGGCGGCGCGCGGCGCGGCCTGATTGGTCGGATACAGACCGGCGGCGACATTGCCGGCGTGCTGCGAGGTCGGCTGCACGTGGGTGGCAACGAACTGGCCGCCGGGGCCGTGACAGGATTCGCAACCGACACCGCTTGCGAGATTGAATTTCGGGCCGCGCTGCGCGACGGGCACATGGGTGCTGTGGCAGCTCAGGCACTGCGGTGCCTGCGTGGCGTCCGCGATGCCGAGCTTGCCGGCTATCGCGCGACCGGCATCACTGCTGAGCGAGGTGTAGGCCTTGGCGTGTTTGTCGTGGGTTTCCCAGATCAGGCGTTCCTTCATCGAGACCGTGGCATTGCCCCAGGCCTCATTGGAGGCATGGCATTCGCTCGAACCGCAGGTTTCGACGCCGACGAAACGCGCATCACGATCGACCGGCAAAGTCGGCAGCTTGTCTCCTGCCCGTGCCGGCATGGCCGCCAGCACCACGAGCAAGGCCAGAGCCCCGCACTCGCGCGCTATCCTTGCTCTCGACTTTGCTTCGACCACCATAGTTCAAAACTTCAGGCGCAACTCGGCACGGATGCCGGCCAGGTCTTCTTCGTTCTCACGCACGCCATAGATGGCATCGGTGCGGAATATCCATTGTTTGGATAGCGGCCGCTGATAGCGGGCGCCGAATGCCAGCTGATGACCTTTGGCGACGCGGCCCGGTTCGTTGTCGCGGCCGAAGGGATTCAGGCCCGCCACTTCGACCACCACCTGCTGATCGAGATTGAACAGGTAATTGATACCGACCGCGCCACCATAGGTGTCGTTGGCGGTGTCATCGAGCTTGGGAAAGCCGGTCAGACCGTCGGTTTCGAAATTGATGCCGGTGTTCTTGAGAATGCCGCCCGCGCCGAAGTCACGCGCCAGCGACTGCGGCTTCTTTGAACCGACGAAGAAGTTCGCGTAGGGCACCAGCGTCAGCGGCTTGTGCGTGATGAGCGAATTCTCCACCAGCAGCAACCAGCCGTCGGCGGTCTTGGCGAAACCGGGACCCGGGTCCTGGTTGAAGTTGTAGACCACGCGCAGCGAGTTCGAGAGCTTGCCGAAATAGCGCCGCGTCACGGCCGCCGTCAGGTTGTGATAACTGAAATCGGTGCCGAGGAAATTCCGCGTGTCGTCGGTGTAACCGTAACCCGCTTCGATATACATGCCACGGGTTTCGATGAAGATGGCCGTGCCGTAGATGTTGACGCCGTGGTCATCCTGCAGCTTGCCCTTCAACTGCGATTTGGTCGTCACCCGGTCGGCGCCGCCGAAGAAGGTGATGTCCATGTTCGAGATGTCGAGCAGACGGCTGTTCAGGGCCGGGATCGTGATCGCGCCGCCGAGGATGGCGTCGTCCATCCAGATGCCGTTCTGCAGCACCAGCGGCGTCAAGCCGAGCGCAATCGGCACGTCGTAGAGGTTGTAATCGCCGGTGATGCCGGCCGCGATCTGGCCGAGGTCGCCTTCGAAGAACAGGGTCTCGGGCGTGGCGTCGAGCAGTATTTCGTGATCGCCGAACTTGTCCCGTTGATTGCCGCCGAATTCGACGCGCGTGACACGGCCGACCTTGGTCCTGTCCAGCGGCCGCAGGAAGGCGTGAATGCGTTCGGTGGCGGTCAGCCGCAGATCGAGATCGAGATTCAGGCGCGCCGCCATGTTGGCGGTATCGATCTTGCCGTTGTCGTTGTAGCCGGTGCCGAGGCGGAAATCGCCGTAGGCCAGGAGCTGCGGACGGGCGAGATTCTTGTCGCCGAAAATCGTGATGCCGTTGCCGATCGGACCCGACTGATACATGGGGTAGCCCCATTCGATCGGCGGACGCGGCCCATCGACGGCACGTTTGTTGCCGTAGATGGCAAGCTGCGCATCGACGTCGTAGGGCTTGTCGGCATAGACCGGGTCGGGCCCGAACAACTCGTGGCTGACTTCCGCCGCCTGCGCCTCGGGCGACATTTCGACGGCTTTGTTCTCCTCGCCGTGCTCACCATGCACCTTGCCTTCGGCCGGTTCCGGTATCGTCGGCAGCGCCGGGCGCGCTTGTTCGGCGGTGCGACGCGGCAGTTCGGCCGCGACCGGGCCGCCGCCGAAACAACTCAACAGGGCGCACGCGAGCAGACTGAGATGCGAGGGACGGATGACTTGCCGGCGCGTGTTCATTTGACTTCGAACTCCGCCGCCTGCGGATGGATGTCGATCATCCATTCGTTGATCGATTGCTCCATGTCCACCGTCGCACCAACGAACTTCATGAAATAAATCGGTTCGGCGCGACTGCGCATGCGCGACTGGATCTTGTACTTGCCGGGTTTGCTCAAGGCCGAAGCCGGTATCGTGTAATGCACATCACGCGCGGTCAGCGGCGGCAGGCTGCGGCCTTCCATGCGGATGAAGGGCGGATGATTGAGCACCGTGGTCGGCACGCCCGGCGGGCGGATATGCGGCAGTTGATCAAAATCGAAGTTGATGGGCAGATACATCTCCCTGTCCGTGCCCTTGACGTTGGTGGTCAGGAACTTGGTCTGCAGATTGAACAACTGCTTGTCGTAGGGCACCTTGCCGGCCGCGACTTCCAGCGAATGGATGTCGGCCATGTCGCCGTTGCCGTCGACATAACCGGTTTCCCACACGCGCTGGCCATCGGGATCGATAACCGCGACGTTGAGCCACAGTTCGGGCTGCGCGCCCAGCGAACCCGACGGCAGGTTGTGACCGCGATCGACATTGGTGACGGTGTAGTGCAGCTTGAGCTTGTCACCGCTCTTGATGTCACTGTCGAAGAAGGGGCCGTCGATCTTCATGGAGTTTTCCATGATCTCGATGCGCGAGCGCTTCTTGTCGTTGAGCAGTTTCTCGTTCAGGGAGATCACATAGCGCGCTTCCTCGCGATCGGCGCGCTGGCTCCACTCCTCGGGGAACGTGGCCTGCTCCAGGCCTTTTTCGACTTTGTCCTCCCACGCCGGATCACCCCAGGGCGCGCGGTAATCGAACTTCAGCCAGTCCTTGATGGACCAGCGCTGCGCGCGCGGATTGAAGGGGAAGATGCCGGGATGGGCGATGGGATAGCCCGGGCCGAACATCATGTGATTGGAATGCTTCTGCTTCGGATCGCCGACGGTCTGGCCGTTGACCACCGCGATCGGCCAGGTGTCGTAACCGGCATCGGCCTCGCCGGGCGACTTGCCCATGTGACACTGCTGGCAGGTGATACCTTCCTTGGCCGCCGGCGCGCCGCGGTACTGCTCCCACACCACTTCGAGCTTGATGCCGGGATGCACCGCCACCTGGTGACAGGACACGCAGAATTCGCTCTTGGAAATCTGCTCGAACTTGATGGGCGCACCGTGGATTGGCGTGCCGGGCTGGCCGGGCGCGTTGGACACGCCGTACTCGGCCGGCTTGCCGGCGACCTCGGCGAAGCTCTTGCCCGCGCCACTGTTGTAGATGGGCTGGTTGATGTCGCCCGGTTCGATGTGACGCTCGCCATTGACCTTGCCGAACTCCGCGGAAACGCGGTGACAGGTCACGCAGGTGATGCCTTCACGGGAAATCGGTGAGCGATCCCACAGCGGTGCTTCGCGCGGTTCGCCCATCTGGGTCGCGATCTGTTGATGGCAGCGCACGCAGAAGGTGCCGATGGTGCCGGACGAGAGGTCGGAAATGGCCTGCTCGAACTTGTGGAACATGGGCGAGATGGAAGCGTAGGCGTGGTTGGATACCGCCCACTCCCAGAACACTTTTGGATGACAGCTGGCGCACTGTGTCGCCGATGGATATTGGGACTCGGCGAATACCGCCGCGTGAGGATCGTCGGCCGCCATGGCTTGCGCCACGAGCACCAGCCACATACAGCATCCCGCTGCCCAAGTGTAAATTCGACCGCGCAACCCTTTGCACCCTCTCAACGGTTCCGGGCGGTTCGGCAATCTTCCCTGCCAGCGCCCCCCAAGGCGTCGGCCTGCCGTTACTCGCTCGCAAGAATCCCAATTAACTATCGAGACTTGGAGACCAAAGCTTAAGTGATTCGGTCATATTCATCCACCCCGAATATGGCTATCGGCCCGGCCCGACCCGATCTGTAACGGGCGCACGGACCATCGACCCTCGGGATCATCAGGGCTCAGCGCAATTCAGAAACGACCCAGTCAGCGTTGCGCGGCCGGCATCCCACACCCGGCCGCGCAGGCTCGCATCAATTGAGCGAACTGCCCTCGCGGGCGGCGGCTTTCAGCTCTCGGCGCCGGCGATGCAGCACCGGTTCGGTGTAGCCGTTGGGCTGGTGCACCCCGCCGAACACCAGTTCGCAGGCCGCCTGGAACGCCACCGAGTCGTCGAAATTGGCCGACATCGGCTTGTAGCCCGGCTCATTGGCATTCTGCCGGTCCACCACCACCGCCATGCGCTTGAAGGTCTCCAGCACGTGCCGGCGGCGCACATAGTCATGGCGCAGCCAGTTGGCGATGTGCTGGCTGGAGATTCGCAGGGTCGCGCGGTCTTCCATGAGTCCCACATCGTGGATGTCCGGCACCTTCGAGCAGCCGATGCCGAGGTCTATCCAGCGCACCACATAGCCGAGGATGCCCTGGCAGTTGTTATCCAGTTCGGCCTGCACCTGCTCGCGGGTGAGCGGCGTGTCCCCCAGCAGCGGGATGGTCAGGATATCGTCGAGACGCGCGCGCGGGCGCTTCTTCAACTCGTTCTGCACGTCCCACACATTGATGCGGTGGTAATGCATGGCGTGCAGGGTGGCGGCGGTCGGCGACGGCACCCAGGCGGTGGTGGCGCCGGCCTTGAGGTGGGCGTCCTTGGTCTCGACCATCTCCTTCATGAGATCGGGCTTGGCCCACATGCCCTTGCCGATCTGGGCCTTGCCCTGCAGACCACAGGCGAGACCGATGTCGACGTTCCAGTTCTCGTAGGCCTTGATCCAGGTTTCCTGCTTCATGGCCTCCTTGCGCACCATCACGCCCGCTTCCATGGAGGTGTGGATCTCGTCGCCCGTGCGATCGAGGAAGCCGGTGTTGATGAAGATGATGCGGTCCTTGGCGGCGCGTATGCATTCCTTGAGATTGACCGTGGTGCGGCGCTCTTCGTCCATGATGCCAATCTTGAGCGTGTAGCGCGGCAGGCCGAGCTTGTCTTCGACGCGGTCGAACACTTCGCAGGCGAACGCCACTTCTTCCGGGCCGTGCATCTTGGGTTTGACGATGTACATCGAGCCGGCGCGGGAATTGCGCAAGCTGCCGAGGCCACGCAGATCGTAGAGCGCGATGGTGGCGGTGATGACGGCGTCGAGGATGCCTTCCGGCACTTCCTCGCCCTTCAGCAGCACCGCTTCGTTGGTCATGAGATGGCCGACATTGCGCACCAGCAGCAGCGCGCGACCGTGCAGGGTCAGGGGCTGGCCCTGGGGATCGTTGAATGCGAGATCGGGCGCGAGGGTACGGGTGACCTGCTTGCCACCCTTATCGAAGGTATCGGTCAGGGTGCCCTTCATGAGGCCCAGCCAGTTGCGGTACACCTCGGCCTTGTCGGCACCGTCGGCGGCGGCCACCGAGTCTTCGCAGTCCTGAATGGTGGTGACCGCTGATTCCAGCACCAGATCCTTGACGTGTGCAGTGTCGGTCACACCGACCGGATGCTCGGCGTCGATCTGGATGATGATGTGCAGGCCATTGTTCCGCAGCAGCACTTCGTGCGGGGCCTCGGCCGCGCCGTTGTAGCCGGCGAAACGCTCGGGCTGCAGGAGGCCGACGGTTTCGCCATTGCCCATCACCACCGCCAGCCGGCCGCCCACGACCTTGTAGGCCTTGGCATGGGCATGGGAGTCGCCGGCCAGCGGCGCGGCCTCGTCCAGCAGGGCGCGTCCGTAGGCGATGACCTTGGCGCCGCGCACCGGGTTGTAGCCCCCCGCGCGCTGCGCGCCGTCGGTTTCCGGGATGACGTCCGAGCCATACAGCGCATCGTAGAGCGAACCCCAGCGCGCGTTGGTCGCGTTCAGCGCGTAGCGCGCGTTCTTGACCGGCACCACCAGTTGCGGGCCCGCCAAGGTCGCGATCTCGGCATCGATATTGACCGGGTTGACGGAAAAATCCGGGCCCTCGGGCAACAGATAGCCGATTTTCTCAAGGAATTTCTTGTACTGCGCATGATCATGCGGTGCGTCGCAGCGGGACTGATGCCAGGTGTCGATGGACGCCTGCAGCTTGTAGCGCTTGAGCAGCAGGATATTGTTCTTGGGCGCCAGTTCGGTGATGACTTCCTCGAGCATGGTCCAGAACGCGGCGGGTTCGAGCGCCAGGCCGGGCAGCACCTCATTGATGATGAGGTCGTAAAGCGGCGTGGCGATTTCCATGCGGCCGTTGTTGACCGGGGTATGGGTGGCGAGGGCCGCGGGCGCGGCGCCTGCGCGCTGGCTTGCGATATCGATGCTGGCAGCGGTCATGGCGGTATTCGTCGTATTGCGAGGAAGGCGCAAAGGATACCCGGACTCGCCGGCCTTTGCCTCTCGCCACGGTCGGAATTTGCGCTCGTTTTGACTTTCCCCGCCGCCGTCGCCGGCATGTCCTTCGCGGTCCGCGGCGAGGCGGGGCCAGACTGCGGCCGCGAGACAGCTTGAATGCCGGTTTGCCGGCCACCCGGGGCTACCGGCTCTTCAGCGCGCGATGACCGGCCGCTCCAGGCGCAGTCGCGCCGCGTGCCCGAGGCGTGTGCCTGCGCCGCCCCTCAACTGCGCGGCGGCGGTTTCTCCAGGCGGCGCTCGCCTTCCTTGACTATCACCAGACTCAGACTGTCGATGGTCAAGCGATCGCGCCCTTCGCGCTTGGAGCGATACAAGGCCTCATCGGCGCGACGGATGACATCCTGCGCCGAGGCGCGGGTGCCCGCGCGGGTGGAAGACCGACACACCGATGCTGGCGCTGATGTGCTTGTCGCCGATACGGATCTCACGGATGAGGCCCAGCAGGCGCTCACTGTATTCACGTGCCGCCAGGGCGTCGGCATGGGGCATCACGATCAGGAATTCCTCGCCGCCATAACGACCGACCACGTCGGCGCCACGCACCGAGTCGGCCAGCGTCTGCGACACTTCCTCCAGCACGTGATCGCCGAGTTGATGGCCAAAGGTATCGTTCAACTGCTTGAAGTTGTCGATATCCAGCATCACGGTCGCGATCGGGAACTCATAGCGCTGACTCTGATGCAGCAGTTGTTCCAGCAACTCGATGGTGGTGCTGTGGTTGTACAAGCCCGTCAGGCTGTCGCGCACCGCGAGTTCCGACAACTCGCGATTGCGTTCCTCGAGTTCGCGGGTGCGACTCATGACCATGCCTTCGAGGTTGGCATTGGTCGCCGCAATCTGCGCCTCGCGCGCGCGCTGCAGATTCCACAAACGATCCGACAAGCCGACCGCCAGCGCGACGAACTCGCCCAGCGAACCGAGATAGATGCCATTGGCCGTCCACGCCGACGACGTGATCGCACCGACCATGTCGAGCAGGGAGAAACTCATGCCGACCATGAAGATCACCCAGCCGACCAGCAGATAGCCGGCGATACGGTCGCCCGCGCGCCAGGCCTGCACACAGCCCCACAGCGCGATGGGACACAGCGCCGCCGAGGTTGCCATCATCACCGATACGCCCAGCGCGCCGTGATGAAACACATGCAGGCCCATGCCGACCGCACTGGCGGCGGCGGCCAGCGCATACAAGGGTTCACAGGCAGGCGTCACGGCCGGCAGATTGAGGAAACTGCGCGCGAACAGGATGCCGGTGACATTATTCAGCGCGAGCAAGGCCGCCGGCAGGATCTGTTCCGCCAGCGGCGCGTTGGGCCACAGGAACTGCATGGCATAGCCATCCGCCGCGCACACCAGCAACACGAAGGTCACCAGATACTGGCAGTAATAGGCATAGGCGACATTACGCACCAGCGCGAACAACACCAGCGCGCAGAGCGCGAGGCCCGCCATGAAACCGACGTAGGCGCCGCGCAGGTAATTCTCCGACGCACTCTCGGCGCGAAACGTCGCGCTGTCCATGAGTTCCAACGGCAGTGCAATCGCGCCGGTCGCACTGCGCACCCGCATGTAATAGGTGACGGTCTCGCCGGCCTTGGCATCGAGCAGAAAAGCGAAGCCGCGATAATTGACCGGACGCGATGCGAACGGATGGGCATCGCCGGTGCGTACATGGCTCACCTTGCCCGCGGCATCGACCGTGTAGAAATCGATGTTGTCGACCAGCGGCCTCGTCAGGACCGCCACCGGCGGCGCGCTCTCGGCGGATTGGTAATGAATGGCGAAGCGCGCCCAGATCTCTGCACGGGTGAATCCGAAATTGGTATTGCTGCGTGTCGCGGGAACGAATTCGACATCATGCCGGCCGGATGTCACGGCATCGGCGCTGAGCGCGCGCGCGCCATCCACTAGCACGGCGAATCGACCGTTCATGTCGACGTGTCCGGCACTTTTGGCGGGCCACGGCAGCGGCGTCAGTTCGCCGGCCCACGCGCTGCCGAGCAACAGCAGCGCGCCGAGTGCGAACAGCCACCGCCAAGCCGAAGCGCGGCTGGCGTTGGAGATGTAGCGATGCATTTTTTATGTCGCCGGGCGCAGCAGTGTTTGGGCTGAACGCGGCTTTTGTTTCAATTTGTCGGGCTAGGGTACGGCGGCCCCCGGCAGGCGTCCAGCGTAAGCATCGAATAAGCCGCACGAGCCGCCGAATCGATACAAACGCTACCCCCGATAGGCGGTTCTTGGCGCGCGGCAAGAGGCGTTAGAGTGCGGGCCTTCTGTCCGCTGCGCACCAGAGGCCGCGTGCGGACAGAAGGTCCCCATTGCGCACAAGGAATCCCCGATGAAGACAATGTTTGCCGCCACCCTGCTCGCTGCCCTGAGTTCGAACGCCATCGCCGCCGAACAGAACGCCAGCACCGATGCCCACACGCGTGGCGCCCAGACGCTGGACATCATCACCGGCGGCACCACCGCCAAGGCAATGGCCGCGGTCGCGCAGACCTCGCCTGATCTCGCGCGATGGATCACGGATTTCGCCTATGGCGAGGTCGTCTCGCGTCCGCAACTCGATCTGTGCACACGCGAACTGGTGACCGTCGCTTCGCTGACCACCCAGGGCAACGCCCCGCGTCAGCTCACCGCCCACGTCAATGGCGCATTGAATGCCGGCTGCAAACCCGAGGCGATCGTCGAAGTCGTGACGCAAATGGCGGTGTACGCCGGTTTCCCGGCGGCCCTGAACGGCATCGCGGTGGTGAAGGATGTGTTCGCCGAGCGCAAGATCACGCCCGCGCAGGCGCAGCAGAAATAACGTCGCTCGCGGGTGCGAATGCATTCGCACATCGAGAAAGCCAATGCGGCGCGCCCGCGGGTGGGCTGCAACGTGCGAATGAATGGGCACCTGCGCCGGTGGCGCTTTTCCCTCGCCATGAAAAAAGGCCGCCCAGGGGCGGCCTTCTTGCTCTTGGCTTAAGCTCGCCTCAGGCAGCGCTGCGCATTTCGGCGCGCAGCTGATTTGTCGCCGCTTCGTCGACCGTCATGGTCTTCTCATCGATGACCACGCCATAGTGCTTGCGCGCCGCGGCCAGCGAAATGTATTCGTCGAGCACGTCGTCCAGCACCGTGGCGATGTTGCGATCGAGCGCACTGCCCCAGCCACCGCCGCCGGTCGACTCGAACATGAAGGTCTCGCCATGGTGGAAAGGCACGCTGGCCAGCAGCGGACTCTTCCAGCCTCCTTTGCCATCGAGCCCGCCGATCACTTCGTGTGAGCCATCGGTGTGTATCTTGGTCTGACGCTGCACGTCGGAACGCGCACCGCCATTCACGCCGGGACTGCCCTCCAGGGTGCGTGCCGATTCCATCGACAATTCACCGTCGGCCAGATAACGCACTTTGAACACCGCGCCGAGGCCACCACGGAAACGCCCCGGACCGCCGCTGTCGGTGCGCAGTTCAAACGCTTCATAGGCGATGGGGAACAGCAGTTCGGCGGTTTCCGCCGGCATGTTCATGCAATTGCCGAGCGCGTCTTCCGTCACATTCATGCCGTCGCCAAAGGGCGTGCCGCCCCAACCGCCGGCCGGCAGATCTGAGAACACATTGCTCGAACCATCGGGCGCCACCACCGAGGAAACGAACCAGTTGCACTCGGCATTGGTCGAGCCGGTGACCTTCTCGGGACAGGCCTTGGCCAGCGCCTGCCAGATGGCGCTGGTGATCTTTGATGACGTCAATGTCGTGCAGCCGATGGTGGGTGCCGGCCACTTCGCGTTCAACCAGCAATTTTCCGGCAGTTTGATCGTGATGGGATTGAACATGCCCTGATTCTGCGGCGCGTGGGGCGCGAGGAAGAACTGCAGGGAATAGAGCGTCGCCGACGCGGTGTTGGCGTAGGGCGAATTGATCGCACCCTTGACCACGCCCGGCGTGCCGGCGAAATCGACGATGATGTCCGTGCCCTTGATGATGAGCTTGACCTTGATCGGAATCGGCTTGTCGGAATGGCCGTCGGTATCGGCGTATTCCTCCGCTTCGTACTCACCGTCGGGCATCTCGGCGATGGACTTGCGCACTATCCTTTCCGTGTATTCCTGCAACTGTTTCATGGCGGCCTTGAGCGTCGCCATGCCGTATTTCTCCGCCGCCCGTTCCATTTCCTGTGCGGCGGCCTTGAGCGCGCCGACGTGCGCCTGGGTATCGCCCTTCACGTAGAACGGCGTGCGGGTATTGTTGAGAATGATGGCCAGCAGGTCTTCACGCACCTTGCCCGCTTCATACAATTTCAAGGGCGGCAGACGCAGACCTTCACCGGCAATATGGGTGCCACCAAAGGCCTGGCCCCCGGCTGCGCCACCGCCCAGGTCCATCCAATGGCCGCGGCTCACGCCGAAGGCAATGATGTCGCCATCGAAGAAGATCGGGGAAAGAAACGTCATGTCGTTGATGTGCGTGCCGCCCTTGTAGGGGTCGTTCAACACATAGACGTCGCCGGGCTGCATGGTCGAGAGCGGATACTGCTCGATGATGGCCTCGGCGCTGAACTTCATCGCGGCGAGGTGAATCGGGCAGTTGGCGGCCTGCGACAAGAGCTTGCACTCGTAGTCGTAAATGGCGTTCGAGAAATCGACCATGTCCGCCAGGATGGGCGAAAACGAAGCGCGCTTCAAAACCGTCGACATACGCTCGCTGGCATATTCGAAGATGCTGCGCAAAACCTCGAAGGTGACCGGATCGACCTTGGTCTGATCGATGACGGCGGTATCGACTTTTACTTTCTTATCCATCGTATGGCTCCTTCAGTCGGTCTGACGACTGTTCAGGAAAGATCGATCATCATGTTGCCGTAGGCGTCGACAGTGCCGGATGCATTGGGCGGCAGTACGGCGCAGGCGTGTTCAAACTCGACGATGCAGGGCCCCTGGACCTTGGCCCCTTCACCCAATGCGTGACCATCGTAGATGTTACTCTCGTGCCAGGCGCGGTCAAAATAGACCTGGCGCTGGCCCTTGATCGGATTGCGGCCCGAGGCGTCCACCTTGCGCACCGGCGGTCGGGCGGTCTTGCCGACCACCGTCACCCCGAGCGACACAATGGCCGGCGCGAAGTCGTCCGAGCTGACGCCGAACTCCATTTCGTGGCACTTGTGGAAATTGGTGGCGATCCCCGGCAGGTCGGCCGCGGCCAGTTTGCCCGACGGAATGGGCGTCTCCACCTCATAGCTCTGGCCGACGTAGCGCATCTGCGCCGAGCGGGTCAGCAGCACGTCGGCGGCCTTCAGGCCGTCCGCCTCCAGCAGCGCGATGGCGTCCTTCTCCAACTGCTCGTACATGCGGTTGATGGTCGCGACATCGGCGTCCGCCACCGGCGAGAAGTAGAAGGCTTCGAGGTCGTGGCGCAAGTCCATGGCGGTGGCGCCAAAGGCCGAGGCCACGCCCGCCTCGCTCGGCACGATGATGCGCGGAATGTTCATGGAATCGGCCACGAAGCAGGCATGCATGGCGCCGGCACCGCCGAAGCTCGCGAGGATGAAATCGCGCGGGTCGCGGCCCCGGGCGACGATGACTTTCTTCACCGCTTGCGCCATGTTCTCGCAACCGATACGGATCATGCCGTCGGCCGTCTCAATCGCCGACAGGCCGAATTCCTCGGCCAGACGCTCCATGGCCGCCTCGGCGGCGACGCGGTCGAGTTCCATCTTGCCGCCGAGGGTCGGTTCGATGCGACCGAGCAGCAGATTGGCATCGGTGATGGTCGGCAGCTTGCCGCCGCGTCCGTAGCACACCGGGCCCGGTTCGGAACCGGCGCTCTGCGGACCGACGCGCAGCGAGCCGCCCTCGTCCACCCAGCCAATGGAGCCGCCGCCGGCGCCGACGCTGTGGATGTCCAGCATCGGCACGATGACCGGGATTTCCCATTCGATCTCATGATCGCGCGTGACCAGGCCCTTGCCGTTCTCGACGATGGAGACGTCGAAGCTGGTGCCACCGACGTCGGTGTGAATGATGTTGGGGCAGTCACCCTTGAGCTCGGACAGATAGGCGGCATAGGCGACGCCGCCGGCCGGGCCCGACTCGATGAGTTCTTCGGGATGCTGCTTGGCGTAGTCGACGCCGGTGATGCCGCCGCTGCTCTTGAGAATCATCAGCCGGCCACTGAAGCCCGCCTCCTTCAAGCCCGTCTCGAGACGGTTGAAGTAACGCTCCATGACCGGAATCGTCGCGGCGCGGATGGCGGTGGTCGCGAAGCGGCCGTGTTCACGGAACACCGGGCGCGTATCGGCCGAGGTCACGCAATAGATGCCCGGATTCACTTCCAGCACGATGTCGCGCATCTGGTTCTCGTGCGCGGCATTCACATAGGAATTGATGAACGCGATGGCCACCGACTTGATGTCGGCGGCCTTGATCTTCTCGGCGATGGCCAGCGCCTTGGCGCGATCCAGCGGCCGCACCGGTTGGCCCTTGACGTCCATGCGCTCGTCGATGGTGTAGCGGAAGCGGCGCTTGATGATGGGCTTGGGCTTCTGCTGATAGGGATCGTACAGCGCCTCGCGGTGCTGACGGCCGATCTCGATGGTGTCGCGAAAGCCATCGGTGGTGACCATCGCCGCTTCGGGATAATCGCGCGTGATCAGCGCATTGGTCGCGGTGGTGGTGCCATGCATGAGGTGGGAGATGTCCCCAGGCTCGATGCCCGCCTCGCGAATCGCATTCAGAACACCCAGCGCACGGTCGTGCTTGGTGGTGAGGACCTTGGAGGTCAACTGGCGCGAACCGCCATCCTCCCAGGCGAAAAGGTCAGTGAAAGTTCCGCCTACGTCGATGCCGACACGCCACATGAAATAACACCCTCCGCCGGTCAGGCCACCGGCTCCACGATATCGAAATGAATGCGTGCCGAACAGCACGCTCGACCTCATCATATAGGGAATGTGGCGCTGCGGCACGGGCCATCGCGAAGCTTCGCGAACGTCCATGTGAGCACCCGGCGCGGCGCGCGAAACCCAGGCTTAAAGCCGTGATTCCCCACGGTTTGACGATCAATGTTAAAAGTGTACATTGACGCCAGCCGCCGCGCGCCCTGGGGACTTCCATTTCGCATGAAAATCAAAACTCCGACCTTGGATGACATCGCGCTCATCGCCGGCCAGTTCGGCCTGAGCTTGTCAGACGACGACCTCGCATCATTTCAGGGCCTGATGGCCGGACCGCTCGCCTCCTATGAGCGCATCGACGACATCGTCGAACCGAAACCGGCGGTGGTCTATCCGCGCGCGGGCGCCTGGCGCCCCGAACCCGCCGACAATCCGCTCAACGCCTGGTATTACCGCTGCGCCATCAAGGGCGCGAAGACCGGCAGGCTGAAGGGCAAGACCGTCGCCATCAAGGACAACATCTGCGTGGCCGGCGTGCCGATGATGAACGGCACCTCAGTGCTGGAGGGTTACGTTCCCGACGTCGATGCGACGCTCGTGACGCGCATCCTCGACGCCGGCGGCGAGATCGCCGGCAAGTCGGTATGCGAAAGCCTGTGCTTCTCCGGCGGCAGCCATACCTGCGACACATCACCGGTCTTGAATCCCCATAACACGGCCCACAGCACCGGCGGCTCCTCCAGCGGCAGCGCCGCGCTGGTCGCCAGCGGCGCGGTGGACATGGCCATCGGTGGTGATCAGGGCGGCTCGATCCGCATGCCGGCAGCGTGGTGCGGCATCTATGGCCTGAAACCCACCCACGGTCTGGTGCCCTATACCGGTGCGTTCCCCATCGAACTCACGCTCGACCATCTGGGGCCCATGACGCGCAACGTGACCGACTGCGCGACGCTGCTCGAAGTCATCGCCGGCGACGACGGCATGGACCCGCGTCAGCGCAACGTGCGCGTCGACCGCTACGCCCGCGCCCTGACCGGCGACATCACCGACCTGCGCATCGGCGTGGTCGCGGAAGGTTTCGGCTGGCCCGGCAACTCGGAAGCGGACAGCGACAACTGCGTGCGTGAATCCGCGCAGCTCTTCAAGCAACTCGGCGCCGTGGTCGAGGACGTCTCGATTCCCCTGCACCGCGACGGCATCCATATCTGGAATGGAATCGCCATCGAAGGCGCCACCGCCCTCATGGTCAAGGGCAACAGCATGGGCACCAACTGGAAGGGCTATTACAACGTCGGCCTGCTCGACAGCTTCGCGCGCGGCCGCCTGACCCGCCCGAACGATCTGTCCGAGACCACCAAGCTGGTGATGCTGGTCGGCCAGTACATGGACGACAACTATCATGGCCGCTACTACGCCAAGGCGCAGAACCTCGCATGGAAACTGCGCGAAGCCTATAACGCGATGCTCGGCGAGTACGATCTGCTGCTGATGCCGACCATGCCGATGAAGGCCACACGGATTCCGGACAAGCACTGCTCGCGCGAGGAATACATCACACGTGCGCTCGAGATGCTGAACAATACCGCACCGTTCGATGTGACCGGCCATCCGGCCATGACGGTGCCCTGCGCGATGTCCAACGGGCTGCCGGTCGGCCTCATGCTGATAGGCCGACACTTCGACGAAAGCACGGTGCTGCGAGCAGCCCATGCTTTTGAAACGACCGGCTGCTTCACGAGTTAATTCATCTTTCCAAGGATCAGGCATGAGCGACCATCATCGCCACGACGACGACCATGACCACAATGGCGACCATCATCACCCGCACGGCAATCGGCCGCTGACCGATCCGGAACTGCGCGTCAAGGCGCTGGAGCAGGTGCTGGCCGAGAAGGGGCTCATCGACCCGATAGCGGTCGATGAACTCATCGACATCTACGAAACCAAGGTCGGCCCGCATAACGGTGCGCGCGTGGTCGCCAAGGCCTGGGTCGACAGGGACTACAAGCAGCGCCTGCTCAGCAATGGCACGGCCGCCATCGGCGAGCTCGGCTATTCCGGCATCCAGGGCGAGGACATGGTGGTGGTCGAGAACACCGACACCGTGCACAACGTGCTGGTCTGCACGCTGTGCTCCTGCTACCCCTGGCCCACCCTCGGCCTGCCGCCCGCCTGGTACAAGGCCGCGCCCTATCGTTCACGCGTCATCAGCGACCCGCGCGGCGTCTTGAAGGAGTTCGGCGTCAAGCTCGACGACGATGTCGAAGTGCGGGTGTGGGACAGCACTGCGGAGTTGCGCTACATGGTGCTGCCGCAACGTCCGGCCGGCACCGAGCGCATGAGCGAGGAAGAACTCGCCGCGATCGTGACCCGCGACTCCATGATAGGCGTCGCCAAGCTCGCGCCGCCCAAGCGCTGAGGCCCGCCCATGAACGGCATACACGATCTCGGCGGCATGCACGGCTTCGGGCCCGTCAATCCCGAAAAGGACGAGCCGGTGTTCCATCACGAGTGGGAAACGCGGGTATTCGGTCTGTTCGCGCCGCTGTCGGCGACCGGCGCGTTCAATGTCGATGAATTCCGTCACGCCATCGAGCGCATGGGCGCCGCCCAGTATCTGCAGACGTCCTACTACGAACACTGGCTGCACGCCTTTGAAACCGTGGCGATGGAGAAAGGCATCCTGACCGCCGAGGAACTGCGCACCGGACACGCCATCGGCGAAGGACCGAAAGCCACCCCGGCGCTGGCACCGGAAGCGGTGCCGAAGATCGTGCTGATGGGGTCGAGTGCGCGCGTCGACATGGACGTGAAGCCCAAGTTCAAGGAGGGCGACATGGTGGTCGTCAAGAACATGAACCCGATCGGTCACACCCGCCTGCCGCGTTATTGTCGCGACAAGCTCGGCTGCATAGACCGCGATCACGGCGTGTTCCTGTTTCCCGACACCCATGCCCACGGCAAGGGCGAGAAGCCGCAGCACTGCTACAGCGTGTACTTCAGCGCGCAGGAATTGTGGGGACCGAAGGCCTCGCGTAACGATTCGGTCTATGTCGATCTGTTCGACGATTACCTGATGCCGGCATGAGTACCACGCCAGGCATCCCGCCGGTACGGGACATCCCCCTCGTTCCCACCAATGCCGACCAGGAAATGGTTTTCAACTTCCCCTGGGAAGCGAAGGCCTTCGCGCTGGTCGTGCATCTGTTCCAGCAAGGCCATTACACCTGGGCCGAGTGGACCGAACAGCTCAGCACGGAAATCAAGGCCGCCGGTGCCGAAGATGACGGCAGCAGGTATTACCTCCTGTGGTTGTCGGCCGCCGAGAAACTGGTCGCGCGCAAGGAACTCGCCGGCGCTGGTGAAATCCGTGGTCGCAAGGTGGCGCTGGAAATGGCCCAGGGCGGACCGGTCGAGCACGGCCGCGGCGAGAAGAAGAAAGACAAGCACAAGCACGACTGACGCGGCGCCGTGGGGGAATACGCACCATGACCGACAGCATCCTCGACGAAACGGTAGACGCACTCGATCAAGGCGCGGTGCCCGTCTGGATCAGCGAGCATGTACGTCGCTATCAGGAAAGCGGCGGTCGCGAAGGGCATCTGTGGGACTCGAGCGCCGTCGGTGGTCAGGGTCTGGTGCCCTGTCTGTTGCTGAAGACCGTCGGCCGCAAGTCGGGCAAGGCCTATATCCATCCGCTGCTGTACGGCGTGGACGGCGACGGTTTTGTCATCGTCGGCTCCAAGGGCGGCTCGGAAACCCATCCCCAGTGGTATCACAATCTCCTTGCCACGCCGGACGTCGAAGTGCAGGTCGGGCCCGAGGTCTTCGCCGCGCGGGCCGTGCTTGCGAGTGGCGATGAACATGCGCGCCTGTGGCAACTCATGACCAGCCACTATCCCGCCTATCGCGACTATCAGGCGCGTACGCATAGAGTCATTCCGCTGTTCAGGTTGCAGCGCAAATCCGCCTGACGCGAACGCTGGCGCTGATGGTGGTGAGCACCGTGCTGGCCGCCTGCGACAACACCCTGCCGGCGCCCGACAGCATGCCGCCAAGCTATGGCGAATTCGGTCGCGCGTCTGCGGGCTGTCCCGACCTCACGGGCCTTTATGCCTGGCCCCCGCTCGATCATCCGCGGCCGGCCGTGCCGGCCACCGGACAATACGGCGGTGGCGCACCCACCTTTCTCGGCCAGCGGGTTCATACCGAAGCCCAGATCTGGATCAACGGGCCAAGCGCCGCAAGCCAGCGGGCCCTCGAAGTGCGCACGCGCATGATCAATCGCGATCCGCGCTATCGAGTCGGCAGCCTCAGCCAGGAATGGAGTTTCGGCACCATCACCTATCACTGCGAAGGCCGCTGGGCAGTGTGGGACAAGCTGACTTCGGACGGCGAATATCAGCACAGTGGACGCATGGCATTGCTGGCCGATGGCTCGCTGGCGGTCGGACAGGCCGCCCGCGCAGGCGGTCAACGCGGGCCCATTTTCAGTTGGGGTGGGCAAACCTATGGCGACGTCGCGTTGCCCGATAAAGTCGGGGTCGGTTGGGCGCGCCTCAAGCGCATCGCGCCGACCGGCAAGGATGTGCCGGCTGACGATGCCTATCTGCGCCGCCGCGCCAAATAGACCCGAGGCCTTGCCGGGAATGGGATCGATGTCGAAATTCCACAGCGACCGTCTACGTAGAATGTCCGCTGTCCTTCCCCGAGCCCTGTTCATGAAGCGCTACGCCCTGGTCGTCCTGATCGCGGTCGGTGCCGCGCCGACCGTGTTTGCCGCCTGTCACCCGCTGCTCGCAGGCCGGGAACAGTCCGCACGCGAGGCGGCCCAACGGCAGAGCCAGTCCGAGCAGCAGGACATCCAACGCATGTACGGCGCGGCGCAGGCCAAGGCGCGGCCGCAGGTCACGAGCAAGACCCTGCAAGAACTCAAGCACATGTCCGATGCCGAAGCGCTGTCCCTTGAATTGGCAACCAGATACGGTCAATGAGCGACTTGTCGAGCAGGCTCCCGGCGCAGGGCACGCATTGGCGATGAAAGCACCGGCCCTGCTGTTGTTCGATCTCGGTGGCGTGCTGCTGGAGAGCAGTGCCCACGACAATCTGTGCCGCTTGGCTGGCCTGGATTTCGATATCGTTGAATACCGTGAGCGCTGGTTGACCTCGACCGCGGTGCGACGCTTTGAATCAGGCGCGTGTTCGTCCCACGAATTCGCCGCAGCGTTCCTTGCCGAATGGGGTATCGCCATGCCGCGCGATGCGTTTCTCGAACAATTCACCGGCTGGGCGCGGGGCTTCTACCCTGGCGCGCTGGAGTTGCTCGCCGCCTTGCGCAGGGATTTCCGCACCGCCTGTCTCAGCAATTCCAATGAATTGCACTGGGCGAAGTTCGACAACTTCGAAGGCATTTTCGATATCGCGCTGTCGTCCCACCGACTCGGTGTGATCAAACCCGATGACGCGGCCTTTTTACGCACCCTCGAGATCTGCGGCCTGCCGCCCGCCGACGTGATGTTCTTCGACGACTCGATCTCGAACGTGAGGAATGCCCGCCGGCTGGGCCTGCAGGCATTTCAGGTCGAAGGACTGGACGCGCTCAAAGCCACGCTGAGCGCGCATGGCCTCATCGCCGACTGACAGCACGCAAGCCTTTCCTGTTATCCGGGCTGATTGCAGATTCGTCGGTCCGACGGCAGGCGCATTGATGCGCGACGCATCGAACCCGCAGCGGGCGCGGCCTTCACACCACGACGAAATCCAAAGGCGCCAACTGACTCGCGGTGGGGTGGCCGCCGTGGACATCGAACAGCGTCGCGAACTGCACGGCGCGGCCCAGACCATTGCCGTCGGCATCGTAGAACAGGCCGCCGCTGCGGGTGTTGTAGAGGATGAAATCGTTGGCATCGAGGGCGATGCCGGAAATGTTCTCGCGATAATTCGCGGCACTGAGCGGCCCATTCACCGCCAGGCGCGTGAACAATGCGTTCTCCAGACGGATGGTGTCATCGACGCCGCGGAAATCCAGAATCGCGTCGACGCCTTTCAAGGAATACTTGTCGAACACGAAGACGTCCTTGCCTGTGCCCCCGCTCAGCTTG
>Ga0208492_1000964_pt1 | contig 20839 bp, 19 predicted proteins | sample Subbioar_CSW14AB_FD_184820 | JGI IMG/M metagenome (GOLD analysis project Ga0208492, IMG submission 184820) | Serpentinite rock and fluid subsurface biosphere microbial communities from McLaughlin Reserve, California, USA - CR12Mar_CSW14AB (SPAdes) | ecosystem: Environmental > Terrestrial > Deep... | reverse complement strand
TGAGACGGACCTTGTCACCAAGGGCCGCCACGACCCCTGCGTCGGCATCCGCGCCGTCCCGGTGGGCGAGGCGATGATGGCCTGCGTGCTGCTGGACCATCTGCTGCTGGACCGGGGCCAGACGGGTGGGGTCCGGGGCAGGATCGGCTGAAAGCTTTCCAGACTGGCGGTTTTGCGGCATCCTTGCGGGCAAAACAACAGGAAGGGACAGCCATGGAGTTCGTGAACGTCGTGGCCGCGGCAATAGCGGCATTTGCCTTTGGCGCGGTCTGGTACATGTCGATGTCGAAGGCCTGGGTCCGGGCGGCGGAGATCCCGGTGGATGACAACGGCAGGCCGCAAGGCAACGGGAGCGCGATGCCCTTTGTCATTGGCCTGGTCGCGATGGTGGTGGTCGCGGGCATGATGCGGCACATCTTCGCCATGTCGGGGCTGACCACGATCGGCGGCGGCGTGATGGGCGGGGCCGGGATCGGAGCCTTCCTGATCACGCCCTGGGTCGCGATGAACTATGCCTTCGGGATGCGCAAACCGATGCTCACGGTGATCGACGGGGTGAATTCGGTGGTTGGCTGCACGATCATGGGCGCGGTCCTGAACGCCTTCTGAGACAGCCGCCTATTCGCACAGGATATAGCTGTCGGGCCCACGGAACTGCACGCTGACCGTCGGGCTTTCGCACAGGAAAGCCCCCTTCGCGTCAACGACGACCATCGCGGCGAGCGTTCCGTTCGTGTCCGCCCATACCGATGTCGCTGGCGCCTGCCAGACTTGTCCAGCAGCTGCGATGCTGTTTACGCAAGAGATGTACTTGCCGATTGCGTAGGGATCGGAGCAGACCGTTTTGCCTTTGGCTTGCACGATGTAGCCAGTCAGCCGACCCTCGGCGAACAGGCCGCTCCCGTCGGTGATCACTGCTTTGGTTTCCGCGAGCGTGACCGTCGCCAGCCCAACCGTGATTGTCAGTGCCGCAAAACCCCTGAATGTCATGCTTTCGCCCCGTGGAAATTCCTGGGCTATCGATCTTCGATGAGGATGGCCGCTTTGTGACAAACGGGCGGCAGGTCAATGTCATGGCGCGAAAATGAATGAAGGGTCCCGCACCCCTACGGAACCCTCCATCCAACCCACGCGCACACCCCGAAGCACCGCGTGATCTGTATAAGGGTCCCGGGCGTACTGCCCTGACGTCCTCTACATGCCCCGAATCCATCGCTCCGGGCAAGGCGCGAGTAGTGAAGGTTTTCCTCAAATCCGACAGGCGGATGACAAAGGCCCGCGCCTGATGGCACGGGCCTTTGCGGTCTCCCGGAGCGCGGGCATCACTTGTAGGCGGATTCCTTGCCGAAATGCTTGACCAGGAGATAGTAGAACACCGCGCGCAGCTTGTTGCGCTCGGACTTGCCGTAGGTGTCGACGGCGGCATTGATGCCTTCCATCAGGGCGGGCCCGTCCTTGAGGCCCAGCTTCTTCATCAGGAAGTTGGCCTTGATCCGCTCCAGCTCGTCCTTGTCGGAAGCAGCGACGGTCGAGGCGTCGTTGTCATAGATCGAAGGGCCGCAGCCGATCGTCACTTTCGTCAGCAGCGCCATGTCGGGCGTCACCTTGCACTTGTTCTTCAGGTCATCGGCATATTTGGCGATGAGTTCGTCCCTCTTGCCCATCCTTTGTCTCCCTTGACTGGAACGGTGATCGTTAACAACGCGACGGTAGTCGCAGGTTCTGGTTTCGGGAAGGGGAATTTCTTCAGGGTTCCGTCAGTCGGCTGCGGAAGGCAAAAAGACGATGCGGCGACTGATCAGGTAGCTGACCACCGCAGCAAGTCCCGAAGCGAGGAGGTGGACAAGAAGGTCGGGCCAAAAAGCGCCGGTGGCCAGCAGATAACCGGTTCCCGCAGCGATCCCGATCCCCAAACCTTGCGTTGCTGCGTAAAGCCACAGACCGTGCCGGTGTGGCTTGCGCGTGGGGAAGGTGAGGCGGCGATGACACCAGAAGCCAATAGGGATGCACAAGACCCAGACGAGACCCGAGGACAGGGCCTTCGGGAACGGAAGCTGTGAGGTCGCGGTGGCCGCCAGTGTGGCATAAAGAAGCGCCATACCCCCGCCGACGGCCAGAAACCGCAAAAGCGTGGTGTCGCGCAAGGTCAGGGGCTCCCCGTCAGGCGGGACTTTTCGACTTTCAGGATCCGGACCTCCCGCGCGTCGCCAGAGGCATCGGTGAGCCATCCAGGCAGCTTTCCTGCAAGCAGGTCGGCGGTGAGGGGGTTGCCCATCTCCAACCGGCTGCCGACACAGAGGACCACAAAATCCGCCCCGGACTTGGTCACGGCCGCGCGCAGCGAACCTTCGGTCACGAAGGCCCCGGACCCGTTCCAATAGGCATCGATGCTGCGATGATAGGCGGCCGAAGTAACCGTGTGCGGCGTGTAGGTGATGATCGCGGGGCCAATGTTGACGGTCGAGAAGATCAGGGATTGGGGCAGGCGGGCGATCTCGGCCATCGCAGTCGGCGTCCGACAGGTGGCATTTGCAATCGGCATCAGTGTTCGGGGTGCCTCGGCACCCGCTGTTGCCCGCGACGCAGGGGTCAGGCGGTTCGCAGCCATTTCCACGACAGTGGGCATCGCAAGCAGAAGGACCAGTACGGCAGGCAGCCGCAACCAGCTGTCGCGGGGGATCAGGGTGAAGCCGTAAAGCAGGAAGCCCCCCAGAAACGGGATAGCCGGAGTTATCAGGTTCGCCGCCCGGATTTGAATCAGCGCGAAGCCAAGGCCGATGCCGACAACGACATAGGCTTGCAGAAGGGCCGTAGACTGGACGCTGGTGAGGCGCCGGCGCAGACGCCAGTGAACAAGTGCGGCCAGACCTGCGATGACCAGAGGCGGCAGCAGCACCCGACCCAGAAGTGCGGGGTTCTTCACCATGAGGGCCGAGGCTGACAGGGCCTCTATCACGTTGTTCTGGATGATGTCGCGCACTTCAGGGCTGACGGCGGAATAGGGACCCGCCAGACACTGCCCAAGCAGCGGAAACGCCAGCCAGATGCCAAAGGCTGTCAGAGCCAGAAGCACCGCGATTCGCGAAACGGGTCCGGGCAGGACATGCTCGGCCAGGACCGGGGCCGCGGTCGCGAAGACCCCGACAAGGCCCAGCGCCATGACCGGGGTTGCCAAAACGTCGCACCAGGGGGTGGTCCAGCCAGACATCGGGGTCTGGCCAGCCAGCAGAAGCGGAGCGGCAAGGGTGATCGCCGCGCCGAAGCCCAGAAGCCAGCGACCGGCATTGGCCTGTCCGAAGGCGTGGCGCAGCGCCATCAGGCCCCAGACCGTGGCATAATAGGGCAGAAGCTCCAACCCGATGGCCAGCGAGACCGCCGTTGTCAGCCCGCCCAGCGCCCCCAGCAGCCAGGGGCGGCCTGGAACGACCGCAAGGTAGAAAAGCGCGATGCCGCACAAGATCTGCACATTGTGGTGGTCGATCCGCGGCGGCACGAACTCGCCGCCCAGCTTGCCCCAGCTGAGAAAGACCGCAAGCGAACCGATAGCCGCGACCGGGGGCAAGAGGCGGGCCGTGCCGTTCGCGATGACCAGGACGGCAAGGCAGGCGAGAAAACTGGGCCAGAGGATCACGGCGAAAAGCTCGGCCGACGACATGGCGACCAGGCTGGACGCCGCAAGGATGATGGCGGCGATCCCGGCGTCGATGTAGCGCGACCAGTGCATCGAGATGCCTTCCGGCGGCAGGACGCGGTATTGCCGGGTGTCCCACCAGGATTGCCCGGAGAGGAGGTCCCGCACCTCCATCAGGCGCATCTGGTCGTCGTTGTCGGCCTCGAGGAGCAGGGTGGAGATCTGTGGCGCGGCGCGCAGGGCCGTAAGAATAACAAGGGCGATGCCAACAAGGCAGATCAGCCGCAACAAGAGGCGGGGCGATTCGGCGAAAGATCGGATGGTTAGAGGCACGTCGCTTTGTTTCCGTGTCTTTGGTTTATGGGCAAGCCTGTTGCAAATCACTTCTTGATTCGGAAACAGTCAGGACTGTGGCGAAAACCCTGCGGCACGATGGCTTTGGGTGTGTCATGCCAAGTTTCCTGCCGCTCTGCGCCCAATTTTCGGCACACTTTCCAGTGTAGCGTTCGGCAAAGGCATGACTCTGCCTGCCGTCCGGACGCAAGGGATCTGCCGATGATCGAACTTACCATCCTCATGCCCTGCCTGAATGAGGCGGAAACGCTGGAATCCTGCATCCGCAAGGCGCGAGGATATCTGGAGGCGTCGGGCGTCAGGGGTGAGGTGATGATCGCCGACAACGGGTCGACCGACGGCAGCCAGGCGATTGCGGAAAGCCTGGGCGCGGTCGTGGTGCCGGTGGCGCAGCGCGGCTATGGCGCGGCGCTGATCGCGGGGATCGCAGCGGCGCGGGGCCGGTTCGTGATCATGGGCGACAGCGACGACAGCTATGATTTCGCGCGGCTGGACGGGTTCGTCAGCCGGTTGCGCGACGGTGCCGATCTGGTGATGGGCAACCGCTTCAAGGGCGGAATCGCCAAGGGGGCCATGCCCCCGCTGCACCGCTACCTGGGCAATCCGGTGCTGTCGACGATCGGGCGGGTGCTGTACCGGACGCCGGTCGGTGACTTTCACTGCGGACTGCGGGGCTTTTCGCGGGCGGCGATCCTGAAGCTCGGGCTGACCAGCCCGGGGATGGAGTTTGCGTCGGAAATGGTGATGAAAGCCTCACTCGCCGGGTTGAATATCGCCGAGGTGTCGACGACGCTTTCGCCTGATGGCCGGTCGCGCCCGCCGCATCTGCGGTCGTGGCGGGATGGCTGGCGGCATCTGAAGCTGCTGCTGACCTTCGCGCCGTTCTCGATCTTCCTTTATCCTGGCCTTGTGCTGCTGGCTTTGGGACTGGCGATGTTCTTGCCGCTTCTCTTCGCTCCGGTGAGGTTGGGCGGGGTGACGCTGGACACCGGCACGCTGATCTTTGCCGCGACCTTCATCATGACCGGGTTCCAGCTGGTCTGGTTCCATGCGCTTGCCCGTCTGTTCGCCGTGCGGATGGGCCTGCTGCCAACCTCGCCCCGGTTCGAACGGCTGCGCGCGAAACTGTCAGTCGACACCGCCTGCCAGGTCGGTGCGGTGTTCCTGCTGACGGCCTTCCTTGCGACGGTCGCCTCCGTGGGCTTCTGGGCGTCACGCGGGTTCGGTCCGCTCGATGCAGGAACGATTACCCGTACCGCCTCGCTTGTCGCGGTGCTGGCCGCGCTTGGGGTGCAATCGGTGACGAACGGGTTCCTCTGGGGTCTTCTGACCCAGAAGGCGCCGGTCGAGGCCATGACGCCACAGGCGGCTCCGGCCCAGGTCTGAACCCCGGGCCGGATGCTCTGATCAATAGCGGTAGTGGTCCGACTTGAACGGGCCGTCGACCTTGACGCCGATGTAGTCGGCCTGGTCGCGGCGCAGTTCGGTCAGCTTCACGCCGATCTTCTTCAGGTGCAGACGCGCGACTTTTTCGTCCAGCGCCTTGGGCAGGATGTAGACGCCGGGGGCGTAGTCCTTGCCCTTGGTCCACAGCTCGATCTGGGCGAGGACCTGGTTGGTAAAGCTGGCCGACATGACAAAGGACGGGTGGCCGGTCGCATTGCCGAGGTTGAGAAGGCGGCCTTCGGACAGCAGGATGATGCGATTGCCCGAGGGCATCTCGATCATGTCGACCTGTTCCTTGATGTTGGTCCATTTGTGGTTGCGCAGCGCCGCGACCTGGATCTCGTTGTCGAAGTGGCCGATGTTGCCGACGATGGCCATGTCCTTCATCGCGCGCAGATGCTCGATGCGGATGACGTCGCGGTTGCCGGTCGTGGTGATAAAGATGTCGGCGGAGGCGACTTCGTCTTCCAGAAGCGTGACCTCATAGCCGTCCATCGCGGCCTGAAGAGCGCAGATCGGATCGACCTCGGTGACCTTCACGCGGGCACCCGCACCGCGCAAGCTGGCAGCGGAGCCTTTGCCCACGTCGCCATAGCCGCAGACGACGGCGACCTTGCCAGCCATCATCGTGTCGGTCGCGCGACGGATACCGTCGACCAGGGATTCCTTGCAGCCGTATTTGTTGTCGAACTTCGACTTCGTCACGCTGTCGTTGACGTTGATCGCCGGGAAGGGCAGCAGGCCCTTCTTGTGCAGATCATACAGGCGATGAACGCCCGTCGTGGTTTCCTCGGACACGCCCTTGATCGCGGCCTTGGTCTTGGCGAACCAGCCGGGGGACTGCTTCATCCGCTTCTGGATCTGCAGCTTGATGACCTCTTCCTCTTCGGACTGCGGAACGGACAGCACGTCTTCGCCCGCCTCCATCCGCGCGCCCAGAAGGACGTAAAGCGTCGCATCGCCGCCATCGTCGAGGATCATGTTCGCGCCTTGAGGGAACATGAACGACCGGTCGAGGTAATCCCAATGCTCGGTCAGGGTCTGGCCCTTGACAGCAAAGACCGGGATGCCCGCCTTGGCGATGGCGGCGGCAGCGTGGTCCTGGGTCGAGAAGATGTTGCACGAGGCCCAGCGCACATCAGCCCCGAGCGCCACCAGCGTCTCGATCAGCGCGGCGGTCTGGATGGTCATGTGCAAGGAGCCGACAATCCGCGCGCCTTTCAGCGGCTGCGACGCGCCAAACTCCTCGCGGCAGGCCATCAGGCCCGGCATCTCGGTTTCGGCGATGGTCAGTTCCTTGCGGCCGAACTCGGCCAGCGCGATATCCTTGACGATGTAATCCGCAGCCATCCTGGCGCACTCCTTGATCCTTGGTTGCGGGGGCAGATAGCATTGATCGGTGACGCAGACAACAAAGGCCCAGCGATGAAACAACCCCGCGCCTGGCAACGGATGCTTTCGGGCCGGAGGCTAGACCTTCTGGACCCCACGCCGATGGACATCGAGGTCGAGGACATCGCGCATGGCCTTGCCTTCGTCGCGCGCTGGAACGGGCAGACCAAGGGCGACTGGCCCTATTCGGTGGCCGAGCATTCGTTGCTGGTCGAGGAAATCTTCACCCGCATGTGTCCTGGCATCGCTCCGCGCTGGCGGCTGGCGGCGGTGCTGCATGACGCGCCGGAATATGTGATCGGCGACATGATCAGCCCGGTGAAAGCGGCCGTGGGACCGGGATATGGCGAGCTGGACCTGCGGCTCACGTCGGCGGTGCATCTGCGCTTTGGTCTTCCGGCCGTGCTGCCCCCACCGATCAAGAAGGCGATCAAGGCGGCGGACAAGGTTTCGGCGTGGCTGGAGGCGGTGCGGATCGCGGGGTTTCGCGAGGCGGAGGCCGACAAGCTGTTCGGACGCCCGCTGCCGGAGGTCATTCACCGGCTGGAAATAAGGCTTCGTCCGCCCGCAGAGGTGCGGGCGGACTATACGGCTACGGTCGCGCGGCTTCTGGCCGCCTGCGATTGACAGGAACAGCGGCCCGGCATCAGCGCCCCTGATTCCGCAGGTAGTCGGCGGTGTGCAGACCCTCGATCTCCATGAACTCGCGCGGGCTGCGGCGCAGCTCGCGGCGGGGAAGATGATCCTCGGGCAGGCGGCCCAGACGCGAGGCGATGAGCAGGGCGTCGGCGAAGATATTCAACATGGCCTTTCTCCTTCTTGGCTGTCGATGATCTCTTTTGCCATGAAAGTGGCCGTGATACGATTCAATAGCTTTGATCTATTGTTAGGTGGTCTATCATATGACGACGGACTGGCGCAGCATCCCTTCCCTGACCGCGCTGCGGGCATTCGCGGCGACGGCCGAGCTGCGCAGCTTTTCCCAGGCGGCGCGGGTCCTGAACGTGACTCATGCCGCCGTGGCCCAGCAGGTCCGCGCGCTGGAGGATCATCTCGGTCGTCCGCTGGTGCAGCGAGAAGGGCGCGGGGTCAGCCTGACGGCGGATGGCGAGCAGCTGGCCGAGGCACTGGGCGAGGGCTTCGGCGCGTTCCAGCGCGGGTTGGAAGCCCTGCGCGCGGGCGAGGCTGACCGACCGGTCCGCATCACTCTGACCGCAAGCTTTGCCGCGCAGTGGCTGATGCCCCGGCTGCGCGACTTCTGGGACCGGAACCCGGACATCGGCCTGTCGCTGCACCCCGACAGCAAGGTCGTCGACCTGCACCGCGAACGGATGGACCTTGCCATCCGCTATGGCAACGGCGACTGGCCGGGGGTGGAGGCCACCTACCTGACCTCGGCCCGGATGGTGATTGCCGGGGCTCCGTCGCTGATCGGCGACCGGGCCCGCCTGACGATCGAAGAGATGGCCGGAATGGAGTGGATTCTGTCCCGCACCTGGCCGGAACAGGACGCCTGGCTGCGCCAGCTTGGGCTTGACCCCGAGGCGCTTACCCGCACCGACATCAACAGCGAAGAGCTGGCGATTGCGGCCGCACGGCAGGGGCTGGGATTGGTGATCGAAAGCGTGGCGCTGATCGAATCGGACGTGGCGGACGGCCGCCTGCGCATCGTCCATGAAAGCCGTGACAAGCTTCCGGCCTATTTCATCGTGACTTTACCCGGGCCAAAGCGGGCTGCGGCCCGGGTCTTCCTGAAGTGGCTCAGGTCCCAAAGCTGACGATCAGATCGCCAGGTCTTCCGGCCTTTTCCCCTTGGCCAGCGCCTCGGAGAACCAGCGCGGCTTGCGGCCACGGCCCGACCAGGTGTCGGCGGCATTCGCAGGATTCGCATATTTTGCCACCGAAGGCGACCGTTTGCGGCTTGGGGTGGCACCGGTCAGTTCGGCAAGCGAAAAGCCTTTGGCCTTGGCGATTTCATCCAGCTCTGCAAGCACTTCCTTCTTGCGGCGATCTTCATATCCAGAGATCGCCTTCGCGACCTGCGATTGCAGATCCTTCAGCTCTTTCAAGGATAGGCTATTCAAGTCGACTTTCAACGTCTGATCCCCCTCGGATAAAGACGCCTTCCTAGTAGGCTCAATGGAGCCATAGCGCAAGAAGTGTTAATTACTTCGGGCTGCGCTTTGCAAGAATGCGCTGCAAGGTGCGGCGGTGCATCGAAAGCCTGCGCGCCGTTTCCGAAACATTCCTGTCGCACATTTCATAGACGCGCTGGATATGTTCCCAACGGACCCGGTCGGCCGACATCGGATTCTCAGACGGCTCTGGCAGATTTCCACCCCGGGCGAGCAAAGCGTTCATCACGTCATTGGCATCGGCAGGCTTTGACAGATAATCGATCGCGCCGATCTTCACGGCTGCAACAGCGGTCGCGATCGCACCATAGCCGGTCAGCACGACCACGCGACACGACGGGCGCTTTTCGTGCAGCGTCTCGATCACCTCCAACCCGTTGCCGTCTTCCAGCCGCAGGTCGACCACCGCATAGGCCGGGGGCCGGGCTATCGCCTTCGCCCGCCCTTCGGCCACGCTTTGCGCCGTCTCGGGCAGAAATCCGCGCTTTTCCATGGCCTTGGCCAGGCGCTTGACGAATGGCTCGTCATCGTCGACCAGAAGAAGCGTGCGGTCCGGGCCCAGATCGGCGGCAAGGTCGTCGGTCATTCGGTGTTCCTGCTTGCGGGTCGGGCGTCACAGCGCAGCTTTGTCTGCCTCGACAAAACAAGCAACGCTTTCCGCCATTTGGTCGGATGTAATCTCGCGGCGGAAGAAATCCACAAAACCGGCATCCGGCAACATCAGATAGGTGAAGGTCGAATGGTCCATCAGGTAGTATTCGTCCCCCGTCTCGCGTTTTGCGTAAAAGGTCTTGTAGGCATTCGACGCCACCTTGACCTGATCCGCGCTGCCGGTAAGTGCGACAAGTTTCGGATGCATGTTTGACGCATAGTCAGCCAGCGCCTCGGGCGTGTCGCGGTCGGGGTCGATGGAAATGAAAACCGGGGTCACCTCGATACCCCTGGCCTCAAGAAGATCGACGGCCTCCACATTGCGAGCCATGTCGAAGGGGCAGACATCAGGGCAGAAGGTGTACCCGAAATAGACAAGCGACGGCTTGGTCAGCACGTCGGCTTCGGTGACGGATTGGCCCGCCGTATTCACCAGCGTGAACGGCCCGCCGATATCGCCTCCGGCGACCTGACCCTGTCGGCAGTCGGCAAAGACGTCATCGCCCCGGTTTGTCAGCACATACCAGGCCGAAGCCGCCAGAAACGCAGCGACAGCCGCCACGGACACACCGGCATAAAGCTTGGTCATCATGGCTGAACCCCTGTCTGACGGGTCGCATTGATCTCAGATGGGACCGCCCTTAACAATGGCCAATCCAGTAGAGGGACATCCGGTCACAGCATGGCAACCCTGGCCACCGGCTTTCAGGCCCGCGACGCCGGGGCCAACTGGGTGCGCCTGCGCACGCTGATCGTCCTGCGCTGGATGGCGATTGCCGGCCAGGTTGCGGCCATTCTGGTGGCAAGCCAGGTCTACGGGCTGGACCTGCCGCTTGCACTGTCGGCCTTGGCGGTCGGCCTGTCGGTGCTGGCGAACCTGCTTCTGGTCATGCTGTTCCCGGAAAACCGGCGCCTGACCGAGGCCGAGGCCTTTCTCACCCTGCTGTTCGATCTCGCACAGCTCGCCTTCCTGCTTTTCCTGACCGGAGGGCTGACCAACCCCTTCGCGATCCTGGTCCTGGCCCCGGTCACCATTTCCGCCAGCGTCCTGCGTCTGCGGTCGACGGTGGCGCTTGGCACTCTGGCGATCCTCGTCGTGACGGCCGCCCTGTTCTGGCATGTTCCCCTGCGCTTTGCCGACGGGCAGGCTCTGGTCATTCCGTCGCTGTTCGCCTTCGGCTTCTGGCTGTCGATCGTGATCGGGATCCTGTTTCTCGGGCTTTATTCCCGGCGGGTCGCGACCGAGATGCGGTCGATGTCCGAGGCACTTCTGGCGACCCAGATGGCGCTGGCGCGGGAACAGAAGCTGACCGATCTTGCCGGGGTCGTCGCTGCCGCCGCGCACGAGCTTGGGACGCCCCTTGCCACCATCAAGCTGGTCAGCGCCGAGCTGATCGCCGAGCTGGACGGGCATCCCGAGCTGCAGGAGGACGCCCGGCTGATCCGCGACCAGGCCGATCGCTGCCGCGACATCCTGCGCGACATGGGTCGCGTCGGCAAGGACGACCGCCACATGCGGCAGGCACCGCTGTCCGCCGTCCTGCGCGAAGCCGCCGAGCCGCATCTGGCGCGCGGCAAGCAGGTGGAGTTCGCCTTTGCGCCGGTTCAGGACGGGGCCGCCGAGCAGCCACAGGTGTTGCGGCGGCCCGAGATCATCCACGGGCTGCGCAACCTGGTGCAGAACGCCGTCGATTTCGCCAGGGCGCGGGTCTGGGTCGAAGGTGAATGGACCTCGCGGCAGATCGTCGTGCGGATCACCGACGACGGCGCCGGCTTTCCGCCGAACCTTATCGGCCGCATCGGCGACCCTTTCGTGCGCGCCCGCCGGTCCGAGCCCGACGCCGAAAAGCGCCCCGGCTATGAAGGGATGGGCCTTGGTCTCTTCATCGCCAAGACGCTGCTGGAACGGTCGGGGGCGGAGCTGTCCTTCGCCAACGCGTCCGACCCCTTCCTGGCCCCCGAAGACCGGCCGGAGCGTTCGGGGGCCGTGGTCGAGGCGGTCTGGGACGCAAATGACCTTGTGGCCGAGATGACACCTGGCGGATTGGGCGATAACCCCCGAATCGCCGAATAGGGCGCAGTTAACCGGCAATTAACTCTTCCCCGCCTAGCTTTCGTTAAAGTTGAGTCCTTTTTGGGGGCGTTGCGGAATGGGCGAACTGGCGATGGCTTTGGGAATGGTGCTGACCGCGATGCTGGTCGCGCTTTCTGCGCTGGCACTGATGCAGGCCTGGGCCTCCCACCGTCCGGCAAGGGTGCCCAGCATTTTCGAGGCAACCCCGGCGCGGGTTGCCTTTCTGTTTGACGGCGAGCGGCTGGTCGACGCTTCGCCGTCGGCCCGGGCGCTGCTGCCCGAAGGCGAAGACCAGCGGGCCTGGGGCCGGTTGATGGCGCGCTTCGGCCCGGAGTTCCCCAACCTTGCCGAACGCCTTGCGACGCTGCCCCGGATCGGACAGGTCCAGATTTCCTCGCAGCCCGGCACAACGCCGCCGCTGGTTCTGAAGGCCGAACACCTTTCGGGTCTGACCCGGCTGACCGTCGATGGCGGGCAGTCCGAGCCAAGACCGGGAACGGGTGACGCTGCTTCGGCTGCAGCACTTCAGCAAGAGGTGATGGCCCAGCGCGCCGTGCTGTCGCGCGCGCCGGTGCTGATGTGGAAGGAATCGGTCGACGGATCGGTGATCTGGGCAAACCACGCCTACCTGATCCGCGCGGTCGAGCTTTTGCCCGAGGACGAGGATCTGTCCTGGCCCCTGCCCAGGCTTTTCGACCAGCCCGCCACGCCGTCCACCCGTCTGCCCCGGCTCAAGCTGCAGATGCCCAGCGGCGCGGAATGGTACGATCTTGTCCGCATGCCACAGGCCGACGAAACCCTGTGCTACGCGCTGGCGGCCGACAAGGCGGTGCAGGCGGAAACCGCGCTGCGCGAGTTCATGCAGACCCTGACCAAGACTTTCGCCGACCTGCCCATCGGTCTTGCGATTTTCGACCGGTCGCGATCCTTGCAGATGTTCAACCCCGCATTGACCGACCTTACGACGCTGGCCCCGGAAATGCTGATCGCCCGGCCCTCGCTGAACGCCTTCCTGGATGCGATGCGCGCCAAGGCGATGATCCCGGAACCCCGCGACTATCGCAGCTGGCGCAAGCAGCTGGCCCGTCTGGAGGAAGAGGCCTCGATGGGCATCTTCGAGGAAACCTGGAGCCTGCCGGGCGGCCAGACCTACCGTGTCATCGGCCGCCCGCACCCCAACGGAGCGCTGGCCTTCATGTTCGAGGACATCTCGAACGAAATGTCGCAAACCCGCCGCTACCGGGCCGATCTGGAACTTGGCCAGTCCGTGATCGACGCGGTCGAAGATGCGGTCGCGGTCTTCTCGCAAGGCGGGCAGCTGGTGATGTCGAACCACGCCTATGCCCAGCTGTGGCAGCACGACCCGCAGGTTCTTCTGTCCGAAGCGAGCATTTCCACCCTTTGCGCCTGGTGGCGCGAGCATGCCGCACCGACGCTTCTGTGGGACGACGCCACCGACTTTGTCACCAGCGCCGGTGATCGCGCGCCCTGGGAGGGCGATGTCCGGCTTCTGGACGGACGTCTGGTGTCCTGCCGCTTCCGCCCGCTGACCGGAAATGCCACCCTGATCACCTTCCGAGTGCAGAACGCTGTCACCCTCTCGACCGTCCGGGACATGGCTCCCCTGGGCATGATGACCGCGTAAGGCTTGCGGCGGCATCCCGGGCGGCTACAGTCGCGCCATGTCCTTGACCGCCCCGCCCCGCATGCTTGACTTGCCGACCGAGACCGAGACCGAGGTCCTCGGCCGCAGACTGGCAGCCCTCGCCCGGCCCGGCGACGTGGTTCTGCTGGAAGGCCCCATCGGTGCGGGAAAAAGCAGCCTGGCCCGCGCTTTCATCCGGGCACGCCTTGGCGCGGGTGAAGAGGTCCCTTCCCCCACCTTCACGCTGGTGCAGGTCTATGACGACCCGGGACAAGGGAAAGGTGGGGGCACCGAGATCTGGCACGCCGACCTTTACCGGCTGACCCACCCGGACGAGGTCTGGGAGCTGGGCCTGGACCAGGCTTTCGAGACCGCGATCTGCCTTGTCGAGTGGCCGGACCGGCTGGGCAGGCACCTGCCGCAGGGTGCCCTGCGCATCCGGCTGGAGGCCATGGGCGAAGGCCGTCGGGCGCTGATCTCGGGTGGTCGCGAAGGCTTGGCAAGGGCCTTGGTCGATGATTGACCGCAGCGCAGAGCTGACCGACTTTCTTGCCCGCCACGGCTGGGGTCAGGCCGACCGGCGTCATCTGGCGGGCGACGCCTCGGATCGGCGGTATGAAAGGCTGCGGCTTGGGGCGGCGACCGCGGTCCTGATGGACAACCCGCCCGGCGGGGCGGACGATCCGGCGGCGTTTGCCGCCATGGCGCGGCACCTGCGCGGGCTTGGCCTGTCCGCCCCCGCAATCCTGGCCGAAGACCTGGACCGGGGGCTTCTTCTGCTGGAGGACCTTGGCGACGACGTCTTTGCCCGGCTGGTCGAAGCCGAGCCGAACCGCGAGGCCGAGCTTTACGCCGCCGCAGTCGACACGCTTTTGCACCTCCAGGCCGCCCCGCCGCCCGGGGGTCTGCCGAACCTTGCCGCCGAAGACTGGGCGACTGCCGCCGGTTTCGCGCTGGACTGGTATGCCTTCGCCGTGACGGGGAACCGGCCGGACCCCGCCCCCTTTCATGCTGCCTTCACCCGGGCGCTGCGGACCCATGCCGATGGCCCCCGAGTCCTGATCCTGCGCGATTTCCATGCCGAGAATCTTCTTTGGCTGCCGGGCCGGGCCGGGCTGGCGCGCGTCGGGCTTCTTGACTTCCAGCTCGGGCAGCTTGGCCAGCCGGGCTATGATCTGGTGTCGCTTCTGCAGGACGCGCGCCGCGATGTGTCGCCCGCGACCGAAGCCCGGATGATCGCCCGTTTCGCCGCTGCCACCCGGACCGACCCCCAGGCCGTCTCGGCCCACTGCGCCACGCTGGGAGCGCAGCGCGCGCTGCGCATCCTTGGCGTCTTTGCCCGGCTGTGCCTGGTCGCTGGCAAGCCGCGCTACATGGCTCTGATCCCCCGGGTCTGGGGCCAGCTGCAACGGAACCTCGCCCATCCGGCCCTTGCCGAACTGCGCGCGATCTGCGACCGGCTTCTGCCCGTCCCGACCCCCGACCTGTTGTTGAAGATCGAGAGCCAATGCCCGCCTATCCGTTCCCGCTGATGATCTTCGCCGCCGGGTTCGGCACCCGGATGGGGGCGTTGACCAAAGACCGGCCCAAGCCGCTGGTCCCGGTCGCGGGCCGGGCTTTGATCGATCACGCGCTGGATGTGGCTGCCGGGGTCGGGGTGGGCCGGATCGTGGTGAACACGCATTACCGCGCCGACCAGATCGCGGCGCATCTTGCTGGTCGGAACGTGGCGATCAGCCACGAGGCGGACCGCATCCTGGAAACCGGCGGCGGGCTCAAGGCCGCGCTGCCGCTGTTGGGCGAGGGGCCGGTCGCGATCCTGAACAGCGATGGCATCTGGACCGGCGCAAACCCGCTTCAGACCCTTGCCGCCGCCTGGGACGCCGCCCGGATGGAGGCGCTTCTGCTGCTTCTGCCGCTGGAAAAGACCCGGGCGCATGGTCCGCAGGGCGACTTCCGCGTCGATGCCGAAGGCCGCCTTTCGCGGGGCGTGGGCGGCGAGGATCACGTCTACATCGGCGCGCAGATCCTCGACCCGGCCCGGGTCCGCGCCACGCCCGAGGATGTCTTTTCCCTGAACCGGACCTGGAACCAGATGATCGCGGCGGGGACGGCCTTTGGCGTCCTTCACCCCGGCGACTGGTGCGACGTGGGCCATCCCGAGGGGATTGCCGAGGCGGAACGGCTTCTCCACGATGCCCGGCATGGCTGACACCCCCACTCTTTACGCCCTGCCGCCCGGCGTGGATTTTCCCGCCGAACTGGTGGCGGGGCTTCTGGACCTGGTGAAGGGCAAGCCACCCGAGGCGCTGGCCCGCGTGACGCTGATCCTGAACACCCAGCGGATGCGGCGACGGGTCATCGAGTGCCTGCAGGCCCGCGGCGCCCTCCTTCTTCCGCGAATCCTTCTGGTGACCGAGGTTGCGGCGCTGTCCGACCTGCCCTTGCCGCAGCCGGTCTCGCCCTTGCGGCGCAGGCTTGTGCTGTCGGTGCTGCTGGACCGTCTGCTTGCCACGGGCACCACGCATTTCCCCCGTGCGGCGCTTTACGACCTTGCCGACAGCCTGGCCGCGCTGATGGAGGAGATGCAGGGTGAAGGCATCGCCCCGGACCGCATCGCAGCCCTGGACGTCGCCAACCACTCGGCGCACTGGGCGCGGACCCAGGCTTTCCTGGCCATCGTGACCGAGGCACTTTCGGGCGACGCGCCGGATGCCGAAACGATCCTGCGCCGCGCGGTGACGGCCTTGGGAGAGGCTTGGGCGCACAGCCCGCCCGCGGACCCGGTGATCCTGGCCGGGTCCACCGGGTCACGCGGGACGACCGCGCTTCTGATGCAGGCCGTCGCCCGGCTGCCGAACGGGATGGTGGTCCTACCGGGCTACGATTTCGACCTGCCACCCGAGGTCTGGGACGGCATGGACGACGCCCTTTCCGCCGAGGACCATCCGCAATACCGCTTTCGCCGGGTGATGGACCTGCTGGGCTGCGGTCCCGATGCCATCAGGCGCTGGACGAAGGCGGAGGCCCCCGATCCCTTTCGCAACCGGCTGATCTCGCTCTCGCTTCGCCCCGCGCCGACCACGCATCAGTGGCTGGCCGAAGGGCCGAAGCTGCCCGATCTGATCGACGCAACCCAGGGCCTGTCCCTGATCGAGGCCGCCAGCCCCCGGGCCGAGGCTGTCGCCATCGCCCTGATCCTGCGCCAGGCCGCCGAGGAGGGCACGCGCGCGGCCCTGATCTCGCCCGACCGCAACCTGACCCGCCGGGTGACGGCGGCGCTGGACCGTTGGGGCATCCGGCCCGACGATTCCGCCGGGCGTCCGCTTGCGCTGTCGGCTCCCGGCAGACTTTTGCGGCAGACGGCTGCCCTGTTCGGCCAGAAGCTGACGGCCGATGCGCTTTTGGCGATTCTCAAGCACCCGCTGGCCTTTTCCGGCCCGGGGCGCGGCCCGCACCTGGTCCTGACCCGCGAATTTGAACTGCACCTGCGGCGGAACGGTCCGGCCTTCCCGAACGCCGACAGCATCCGCGACTGGGCCGAAAAGTCGGGTATCTCACAGGCCGACAGCTGGGCCGGGATCGTCGCGGATACGCTGTTCGGGCACGAGACTGTCGACAGGCAGACGCTGGCCGATTTCCTATTGCGGCACCGGCAGCTGACCGAAGGGCTGGCGGCAGGTTTTGCCCCTTCCGGAGGCGGCGACCTCTGGGACAAGGCCGCCGGAGAAGCCGCCCTGAATGCCGTCAGCGAACTGGAGGCCGAAGCCGAAGCTGCCGGGGAAATGTCACCCTTCGACTATGCGGGCCTTTTCCTTGGCGTGTTGCAACGCCATGACGTGCGCGAGACTGAAAGCGTCCACCCCGGGATCATGATCTGGGGCACTCTGGAAAGCCGGGTGCAGGGCGCCGATCTGGTGGTGCTTGGCGGGCTGAACGATGGCATCTGGCCCGCCCAGCCGCCCGCCGACCCCTGGCTGAACCGCGCGATGCGCAAGGAAGCGGGGCTTCTGTTGCCCGAACGCCGTATCGGCCTTGCGGCGCATGACTACCAGCAGGCTGTCGGTGCGCCGCGCGTGATCCTGTCGCGCGCCAAGCGGGGGGCCGAGGCGGAAACCGTGCCCTCGCGCTGGCTGAACCGGCTGGTGAACCTGATGGACGGGTTGCCCGACCGCAATGGCCCCAAGGCGCTGGCTGCGATGCGGGACCGGGGCGACGACTGGCTTCGGCTGGCCGAAGCCTTCGATCAGGCCCCTGAAGTGCCCGCAGCCAAGCGTCCGTCGCCACGCCCCCCGGTTGCCTCCCGCCCGCGCAAGCTGTCGGTCACCGAGATCAAGACCCTGATCCGCGATCCCTATGCGATCTACGCGCGGCACGTTCTGAAGCTGAAACCGCTCGATCCCCTGCGCCCCGAAGCCGACCCCCGGTTGCGGGGTGTGGTGCTGCACGAGATCCTGGAGATCTTCCTGCGCCGGGGTGGCGGCGACCGTGGGACACTGATGGCGATTGCCGACGCGGTCCTTGCCGAACGGGTCGCATGGCCTCTGGCGCGCACGATCTGGCACAGCCGCATCTCGAACGCGGCAGATGCCTTCCTTTCCTTCTCGACTGCAACCGGGGGCGAGCCGGTGCTGCTGGAAGAAAGGGGTGCCATCCAGCTTCCCGGACTTGACTTCACCCTGACCGGAAAGCCCGACCGGATCGACCGGCTGGAGGACGGGCGGCTTCTGCTGATCGACTACAAGACGGGCGCGCCGCCAAATCCGAAGCAGCAAGAGAAGTTCGACAAGCAACTGCTTCTGCTGGCGGCGATGGCGGAAGGAGGCGGCTTTCCCGGGCTGAACGCGGAAGAGGTCGACCGCGTGATCTACGTCGGCATGAAGGCCGACGTGAAACCTTCCGAGATCACCCTGAACCCCGGCGCGGTCGCCGAGGTCTGGGCCGAGTTCGGCAAGCTGATGGCCAGCTATGCCAACCCGACCCAAGGCTATACCGCCCGCCGCGCGATGGAGAAGACAACCGACAAAAGCGACTACGACCACCTGTCGCGCTTTGGCGAATGGGACGGGACCGACACCCCGGTGTCCGAGGTTCTGGCATGACCCTGTCCGAAGCCACGCTGCGCCAGATCACCGCCGCCGATCCGGCCCGCAACACCTGGCTGTCGGCAAACGCCGGGTCGGGCAAGACCCGCGTCCTGATCGACCGGGTGGCGCGGCTGTTGCTGAACGGCGTCGAACCGCAGCACATCCTGTGCCTGACCTACACCAAGGCTGCCGCCTCCGAGATGCAGAACCGGCTGTTCAGGCGGCTGGGCGAATGGGCGATGAAACCTGACGCCGACCTGCGCGGCGCATTGGCCGACCTGGGCGAGGGCGAAAGCCTGCCGCAGCACCTGGACCGGGCGCGCCAGCTGTTCGCCCGCGCGATCGAAACGCCGGGCGGGTTGCGCATCCAGACGATCCACAGCTTCTGTGGCAGCCTTCTCCGGCGCTTTCCGCTGGAGGCCGGGGTGTCGCCGGGCTTTGTGGAAATGGACGACCGGGCCGGGCGGCAGATGCGGGCCGAGATCGTCGAGGAGATGGCCGATGGTGCGCAGGCCCCCGTGGTCCGCCGCCTGACCGAAGTGCAGGACGGCGAAGATTTCGGCAAGCTGGTAGAACAGATCGCCCGCCACCGTGCCGGATTTGCGCCGCCCATGGATCAGGTCGCAGTGTGGCGGCTTTTCGGGCTGCCTCCCTCCTTTACTCTGGGCGACATTCTTTCCGACGTCTTCTTCGGGGATGAAGCCGTGTGGATGTCCGGTGTCGTGGCAATCCTCGCAAACGGATCGAAGACGGACGCAAAAGCCGCTACGTCCCTGCAATCGCTGGACTTGCGCGCGCCGACATCGTCAACCCTCATGGCTTTGGAGGATTGCCTTCTGAACAAGGATGGCAGCACGGACCCCTCCAAGCATTTTGCCGCAAAGATCGGAAGCTTTCCGACAAAGGATACCCGTCCGCTGCTCGGCAATCTGATCGACCCGCTGAACAACCTGATGGCAAGGGTCGAGGCCGCGCGGGCAAGGCGTGTCGCGCTGATGGCCGCCGAAAAGACGCTTGCCCTCCACGACTTCGCTGCCGTCTTCCTGCCGGAATACGAACGGCGCAAGGCTGCGCGCGGGCTTCTGGATTTCGACGACCTGATCCTGCGCGCCAAGGCGCTTCTGACCGACCCCTCGCTGGCCGCCTGGGTGCTGTATCGGCTTGATGGGGGCATCGATCACATCCTTGTCGACGAAGCGCAGGACACCAGCCCCGAGCAATGGCATCTGGTCGAGGCACTGGCCGCAGAGCTGATCGCGGGGGAAGGCTCGAACAGCCGGAATCGCACGCTGTTCGTCGTCGGTGACAAGAAGCAGTCGATCTATTCCTTCCAGGGGGCCGATGTCGCCGCGTTCGACCGGATGCGCGGCCATTTCGGCGCGCGGCTGGCCAGCGGGCCGGGGCTTGCGGAAAGCGTGCTGGAACATTCCTTCCGGTCGTCGCGTGCGATCCTTGACGTGGTCGATGCGACCTTCACCCAGGACCAGCAGGCGGCGCTTGGCGGGGGGTCGCATCACCTTGCCTTCAACGACACCCTGCCCGGCCGCGTCGATGTCTGGCCGGTCGAGCAACCGCGCGAGGCTCCCGACACCGGTCCCTGGTACGAGCCCGTCGATGCCGCCCATCCCGAAGACCCCCAGATCGCGCTGGCCCGCAAGATCGCCGGCTGGATTCGCGACCGGGTCGAAGGTGGCGAGCAGATCCCCCTGGTGCCCCGCGACGACGGCCCGACGGAACGTCCGATGCGCTATGGCGATGTGCTGATCCTCGTCCAGCGCCGGTCGCCGCTGTTCCACGAGATCATCCGCGCCTGCAAGGCCTTCGGACTGCCCATTGCCGGGGCCGACCGGCTGAAGCTGGGCGGAGAACTGGCGGTCAAGGACCTCGGCGCACTTCTCGCCTTTCTCGACACGCCCGAAGACGACCTGTCGCTGGCCACCGTCCTGCGATCCCCGCTGTGCGGCTGGACGGAAGGTGACCTCTTCCGCCTTGCCAATCCCCGCAAGGGCTATCTCTGGGAAGCCCTGCGTGAGCATCCGGGCCACCAGGACACCCGCACCTTTCTGGATGACATGCGCGGGCAGGCCGACTTCCTGCGCCCCTACGACCTGATCGAGCGCGTGCTTCACCGCCATGACGGTCGGCGCAAGCTGATCGGCCGTCTGGGTGCCGAGGCCGAGGACGGGATCGACGAGCTTCTGAGCCAGGCCCTGTCCTACGAAACGCTCGAGGTTCCCAGCCTGACCGGGTTCCTCGCCTGGATGCAGACCGACGACGTCGAGGTCAAGCGCCAGCTGGACGGCGAGGGCGACCGCATCCGGGTGATGACGGTCCACGGCGCCAAGGGGCTGGAGGCCGACGTGGTGATCCTGCCCGACACCTGCGACCGCACGCCCCAGGACCGCGACCAGCTCTATCGGCTGG
>Ga0208492_1000963_pt1 | contig 20852 bp, 21 predicted proteins | sample Subbioar_CSW14AB_FD_184820 | JGI IMG/M metagenome (GOLD analysis project Ga0208492, IMG submission 184820) | Serpentinite rock and fluid subsurface biosphere microbial communities from McLaughlin Reserve, California, USA - CR12Mar_CSW14AB (SPAdes) | ecosystem: Environmental > Terrestrial > Deep... | reverse complement strand
TCAAGGCGCCCTTCGTGGTGGTGCGCGGGCGCTTCATGGTCGCCTGTGTATTCCTGGTGTGGTTCTGTCTCGCCGCGCAGCAATTCGCGAAAGTGCCGAAGCATCGCTGGTGGCGTTTCGCGGCGATGGGCGCGAGCGGCATCCTGCTGCACAACGGGCTTTTGTATAAGGGCCTCGAATACACCAGCGCCACCACCGCTTCGATTGTCGTGGCGTTGATTTCCATTCAGGTGGTGATCCTCGACACCCTCATCTATCGCCGCATTCCCGACAAACTGACGGTCATCGGTGTGGTCCTGAGTTTCATCGGCACGGCGTTCGTGCTGACCGACGGCCATCTCGATCAGTTGTTCGCCATCGGTATCGGGCGCGGCGAAGTGCTGGCCTTTCTGTCGGCGCTGTCGTGGGCGGTGTATTCGCTGCTCGGACGCGACCTGCTCGAAGAGTATTCGCCGCTGCTGGTCACGACCTACGCGGCGCTGGCCGGCTTGGCGATGTTGATGCCCTTTCTGATCGTCGACGTGCAGGCGACGGTGACGGTGTTCAGCGATCAACGCGCGCTCATGCTGATGTTCTTCCTCGGCCTCATCGGCTCGGCGCTCGGTTTCCTGTGGTATTCGCAGGCCATGCTCAGCATCGGCGCGGTGGGCACGGCGGTGTACATCAATCTCACGCCGATCTTCGGTGTGATCGCCGCCAGCGTGTTTCTCGGGGAGAAGTCCTCGCAGTCCGTGCTGCTCGGCGGCGTCATCGTGTGTGCGAGCCTCATGCTGGTCAATCGGCCGCGCTGGCCGTGGGCGCGGGTCGCGACTCCGCCCGTCGTTCCAACACCCCGGCCGTAAAGGGCACTGCGACCAGCAACAGGGCGCAGGCCATCACGGCGCTCCAGCCGGCATGCTGATAGACCCATGCCGCCCAGGTGATGCCGAACCACGCGCCGCTGTAATAGAACAGCACGTAGAGCGCGTTGGCGCGGCCTTGGCCAAACCTGAGTTTGCGATTGAGCGCGGCCACCGCCGCCGCATGCACGGTGAAGAAACCGCCGCACACCAGCACCAGCGCCACCACCACTGCCGTCACCGACGGCACCATCAACAAGAGCACCGCGCTCGCCATCACCGTCGCGCCGCCCATGAGCGTGCGACCGGTGCCAAAACGATTGGCGATGCGTCCGGCGCCGGGGCCCATCACGATGCCGACCAGGTAGACCAGATACACCAGTGAAGTCTCGCGGGTCGTGAGAGCGAAAGGCTGCTCGGCCAGGCGATAGGGCATGGTATTGAAGACCGGTGAGAACACCGCCTGGCCGGCGGCGCCACATAGATAGGACAACCACAGCGTCGGTTGCGAGAGCAGGGCGAGGAAGCCGACGCTGTCGCGATGCTGCGCGGGCGGCGCGGGCGCATCGCGCAGTTCGCGCCAGGCCAGCAACACGGCAATCGCGACCGCCGCCGACGCGGCCACAAAGGCCCAGCGCCAGTGCGCGGGCGGAAATACATATCCGCCGAGCAGACGACTCACCATCCCGCCGAGCACGGTGGCGGCGACATAGGAACCCATCACCACGTTGAGGCTGGCCGGTGGCAACAGGCGCGCGAGATGCGCGACGAGACAGGTGGTGAGGGCCGGCACGAACGCGCCCTGCACGAAGCGCGCGGCAATCAATACGTGGAGATTATCGGTCGCGCTGCAGACCAGACCGGCGAGCGCGATCACCGTGCCGCCCAGCACCACCAGTCGGCCCACCGGCCAGCGATCGGCCAGCACGCCGAACGGCAGATTGGCGAGCGCGATGCCGAGCAGCACCGCCGAGACACTGAAGGACACCGCGACTATGGAAGCCTGGAATTCGTTCTCCAGCACCGACAGGATGGGCTGGGTGACGTAGATGTTCGCGAATGCCGCGCCGACCAGCGCGAACACCACGGCCTGCAGGCGGGCGGGGTTGAGCGGCAGCGGTGCCTCTGGTTGTGGGTCCGACTTCAGTCGGACATCTGCTGGCTCGGTCACGGCGCGGACTCTGGAACGAATGTCCGACTGACGTCGGACCCACAATCGCAATGGTGGATTAGCGAATCACCTCACCGCCGACGCCGAAGGTGCGCCCGCGGAAATGACACACGGCGCGGCCCTCGTCGTTGACGATGCTGACGTCATACATGCCGGTGCGGCGCGTGCGATTGCCTTCCTTTGCTTCGGCTATCAAGGTTTCGCCCTTTTGCGCGGGGCGCAGAAAATCGATGTTGGCGTTGAGCGCCAGATGCGCTTCGTTATGGGAATTGCTGGCAAAGGCCATGGCGGTATCGGCCAGCGCGAACATGAGACCGCCGTGACAGACATCATGGCCCTGCAGCATCCAGTCCTCGACCACCATGGACATGCGCGCATAACCGGGCGCGCATTCCAACAGCTTGATGCCGAGCTCCTGCGAGGCGCGGTCGCGGGCATACATGTTGGCGCCCGTGGCGCGGGCGAGTTCGGTCTTGTCGGTGGGCGGCGTGCTCATGGGCGGCTGGCTCCGGCTGGATATTGGAACCTGTGTATTGTACGCGGGTGTTTCGCCGTCGCTCCCCGTCGGTGCGAATTCATTCGCTCACTGAAAGGCGTGCCAGAGGTATTCGGATTGGAATCGAATGTGCGAATGGATTCGCACCTACGAAGATGGTTCTGCGTTCATGCGTTCACACACCACCCGCACCCGCTCTGCCGGCACCGACAGCGCGCGCATGATGTAGATTTTGAAATCCTCGGCCCAGGGCTGCGCCGCCACCGCTTCGGTCATGATCGCGAGCCACGCATCGCGCGCCGCGGCATCGACGGCGAGGTGGGCATGGACGCCGGGGATGCTGATGCTGCCACTGTACTTGGCCTGATAAAGCCGCGGCCCGCCCAGCCAGCCACACAGAAACGTGGCGAGCTTGTCGCGCGAGACGGTCAGGTCGGCCGGATGCATGGCGCGTATCACACGCGCCACTTCGCGGCTGTCCATGAGGTCGTAGAACAGATCGACCACCTGCCGTACGCCGGCTTCGCCACCGGCTGCCTGGAACGATCCGTCGCCGACACCGTAGGCCATCGGCGGCCTACTTGGTTTCGACCAGGATTTCGCGATAGCGCGTCGAGCCGGTGTTCTTGGCGGCATGTTCAGCGGGAACGCGGATCGAGGGGTCATGCACGCCGACCAGATCGTCGCCGTCCATGCGCAGAACGAATACCGAACCGGTCTTGGCATCCAGGGTGCCGAGATCCTTGCCGGCGACATCGAACACCTGCAGCGGCGCGCCGTCCAGCACGTAGAAGATGTAGTCGTGCTCGTGGGTGTGCATGGGGGTGGTCTCCCCAGGGTCCAGCACGAATTCCCAGACGATGATCTTGTCGTTTTCAAAAACCTTGGTGGTACCGACGCCAGCCATGAGCGAACTCCCCTTCGTGATGAATCAGGTCGGCAGGTTAGCCAATTGTGGCGGGGCTGACCATGCCGCGGGCCGTGCCCGGATCAAGAATGCGCGTGCCAGCGCAAGCGCTGTCCGACATGGAGTTCGGCCGCCGCCGCGCCGCCGGCCGCGAGTTCCAGGGTCGAGCGTGCACGCACCCGCCAGGCGCTGCGCCACGGCGTGAGTGCCGCGACGATGTACACCACGGTGAGTGCGCGATCGAGGAAAACCACGTCGATGGCATAGCCCATGAAGGCGGTGTGCACGCTGTTGCAGGGCGCAATCCACAGGCCGTGGTCGAGGGCCAGCGGCGCGTGACCGAGCAGGCCACGCATGCGCTCGAAGGCCGAGGTGGTGCGCCGCACATGACCAATCACCACCGATTCACTTGCGTCGTCAAGCAGCACACCGGATTGCATGGCGGCCCGTCCCCCACGGCACTCGAGGTCGAAATACCTAGCAGGCCGCGCATGCGGCTTGGTGCAGGGCAAGCACATCATATATGGTGAGCAGCGACGCAGCGCGCTCAGGCTGGGTCAGCGACGCGGGGAGCAGACGCACATGAAGCATTCGAGACACCAGCAACTCGGCCAGGACGTCACCGAGTACATCATCATCGTGGCCCTGCTCGCGATCGCGGCCATCGCCATCTATGGACTGTTCGGCGATACCGTGCGCGGACAGGCGGGCGCCAGCGAGGAACAAGTCTCCGCGCGGCAAAGCGATCAGGTGACGGCACCGAGCGCGCAGTCCGCACGACCGCTGGCCGCACAAAACAATCAACGCTGATTTTCTTTACACCGCCATCGCCATGACGAGATTGATACCTCCGCGCGCAGCCCATGCCTGGCTGGCACTGTGCTGTGCGGTAGGCTTGAGTGCCTGCCATTCACTCAGTCCCAAGCCCGCCGCGCGTAGCGCCGACACCCTGCAGGCCACGGCGGCGCGTGCTGAACAAAGCTATGCCAATGCCGACTGGCCGGCGGCCGCCGCGGCCTATGGCGTGCTGGTGGAGGAAAAGCCGCAGGATGCCGACCTCTGGTTTCGTTACGCCAATGCGCTGGCGCGTTCCGAGCAGACCGAGCAGGCCGTCGCCGCCTATCGCGAAGTGCTGGCGCGGGATGCGCGCTACTCCAAGGCGTGGTTCAACATGGGCATCGTGCAGTTGCGTCAGGCGGCCACCAGCTTTTCGCGCATGAATGCCAACGTCAGCGCCGAAGACCCCTTGCGTGCCCAGGGCGAACGAGCCCATGACGACATCATGAAAATCCTCGGTGAAGGCAGCGCATCCAGGGCGGCCCAGCCCGCCGCCACCGACCCGACGAAATAGGGCGCCATGCAGCGCGAGTCCCTTCAATTCAAGGAGTTTCCATGAGCAGCCTCAAGGTCGCCGCCGTCCAGGCCTCGCCGGTGTTTCTCGATCTCGCCGGCAGCGTTGCCAAGGCCATCGCCCTCATCGACGAAGCGGGCCGCCAGGGTGTGCAACTGCTGGCCTTTCCCGAGACCTGGATACCGGGCTATCCGTTCTGGCTGTGGCTGGACGCGCCGGCCTGGGGCATGCAGTTCGTGGGGCGCTATCACCAGCACTCGGTGGAGGCGGGCGGACCCGAGGATGAGGCCCTTGCGGCCGCCGCGCAGCGCAACGGCATGACGGTGGCGATGGGCGTATCGGAACGCGATGGCGGCAGTCTCTACATGGGCCAATGGCTGTATGGCCCCGACGGGCAGGTGCTCGCGCGTCGTCGCAAGCTCAAGCCGACCCATGTCGAACGCACCCTGTTCGGTGAAGGCGATGGCAGCGATCTGCAGGTGGTGCAGACCCCGCTCGGGCGTATCGGCTCGCTGTGCTGCTGGGAACATCTGCAACCGCTGACCAAGTACGCGATGTATTCGCAGCACGAACAGATTCACATCGCAGCGTGGCCGAGTTTCAGTCTCTATGTCGGCGCGGCCTATGCGTTGGGACCCGAACTCAACACCGCCGCCAGTCAGTTGTATGCCGCCGAAGGCCAGTGCTTCGTGCTGGCATCCTGCGCGGTGGTGTCAGCGGCCATGGTCGAGATGATGTGCGACACACCGGCCAAGCGCGAACTGCTCAAGACGGGTGGCGGACATGCCCGCATCTTCGCGCCCGATGGTGCGCCGCTGGGCACAACCCTCGCGCCGGACGCCGAAGGCCTGGTGGTGGCCGATATCGATCTGGATATGATCACCTATGCCAAGGCGGCGGCCGATCCGGTCGGCCATTATTCGCGCCCGGATGTGTTGCGGTTGATGTTCAATCAGCAGGCGACACCGCGCGTGGTGCCGTTTGAATCGGACTTCGGTGGCCTGTAGGCGCGAACTCGTTCGCGCCTGCGCGTGGGCAAGACTTCGGCGTGACGCTGCTCGAGGATACACGGCCTTCAAATCGTCAGACTCAATTCTGACCCGCCATAGGCGGCGCACAACAGTATTCATGTAAAGGGGATGACGGGTTCATGATCAACGAATTGTTCTCGGTGGCCGGCAAGACCGTGTTCGTCACGGGCGGCTCGCGCGGCATCGGTCATATGATGGCCCACGGGTTCGTCGCGGCCGGCGCGCGCGTCTATATCTCGTCGCGCAAGAAAGAGGTGTGCGACGCGGCGGCGGCGGAATTGTCCAAGCTCGGCACCTGCATCTCGCTGCCGGCCGATCTCGGCAAGATGAGCGAAGTGGAGCGCGTCGCGACCGAGCTGCTGGCGCGCGAAGAGCAACTGCATGTGTTGATCAACAATGCCGGCGCGACCTGGGGCAGCACCATCGATGCCTTTCCGGAAGCGGGCTGGGACAAGGTCATGGACTTGAACGTCAAGTCGCCGTTCTTTCTGTTGCAGAAGTTGTTGCCCGGCCTCGACCGCGCCGCGCGCGCCGAAGATCCCGCGCGCGTCATCAACGTCGGCTCGGTGGACGGCATGCACACGCCCTTGTTTGAAAATTTTTCCTACGCGCCGTCCAAGGCCGCGCTGCATCACCTGACGCGCATGCTGGCCGCCCATCTCGCCAAGCGCCATATCAATGTCAATTGCATCGCACCGGGACCTTTCGATACCGACATGATGCGACCCATGGTCAACTCCATGGGCCTGGAAGGCGTGACATCCAATGTGCCCATGGGGCGCATGGGTGACGGCAAGGACGCAGCGGGCGTGGCCATCTTCCTGGCGGCGCGGGCATCGGCCTATGTGACCGGCACCATACTGCCGGTGGACGGGGGCTTGTTCGGCGCGTCGTGAGCGGCCCGCAGGTGCGAATGCATTCGCACCTACGGGTTGCGCGCCTTCCTAGCGCTGATCCTCGATCACCATCGCCGCGCCCTTCTCTGCGATCATCGTCACCGGCGCATTGGTGTTGCCCGAAGTGATGGTCGGCATCACCGAGGCATCGATCACGCGCAGGCCGCGTATGCCCTGCACTCGCAGGCGTCCATTGACCACCGCCTGCGCATCGCTGCCCATGCGGCAGGTGCCGACCGGATGAAAGATGGTGGTGCCGAGATCGCCGGCCGCGCGGCGCAGATCCGCCTCGCTCTCACACAGTGAGCCGGGCCGGAACTCTTCCGGTCCATAGCGGGCGAGGGCCGGCGCCTGCATGATGCGCCGGGTGAAACGCATGGAATCGACCGCCACCCGCAGATCGTCTTCCGTCGACAGATAGTTCAAGGCGATGGTCGGCTGTGCGCCCGCTTCGCGTGAGGCGATGTGCACATAGCCGCGACTCTCGGGCCTCAAATTGCACACCGAGGGCGTGATGGCGGGGAACGCGTGCAGCGGCGAGCCGAACTTGTCGAGCGTCAACGGTTGCACATGCCATTCGATGTTGGGCACGGCGCGCGCGGCATCGCTGCGCGCGAATGCACCGAGTTGACTGGGCGGCATGGTCAGCGGGCCGCGACGGCGCAGCGCGTAATCGAGGCCCATCAAGGCGCGCCCGAAGAGCGAGTTGGCGCGTTCGTTCAAGGTGCGGGTGTTGGTGACCTTGTACATCATGCGGATCTGCAGATGGTCCTGCAGGTTGGCGCCGACCGCCGGCATCTCGTGCACGACGGCAATGTCATGCTGGCGCAGCAGATGCGCCGGGCCGACGCCCGACAACTGCAGAATCTGGGGCGAGCCTATCGCGCCGGCTGCGAGTATGACTTCCTGCCGCGCGCTGGCGGTGGTTTCGGCCGCGCCCTTGACGCGGAAGCGCACGCCCCGCGCACGCTTCTCGCCATCTTTCACTTCGATATTCAGGCCTTGCACCAGGGCGTGGGTGATGACCGTCAGATTGGGGCGATGGCGCACCGGATGCAGAAAGGCCTTGGCATTGCTCCAGCGCATGCCGCGCCGCTGGTTCATCTGGAAGTAGGCGCAGCCATCGTTGTCGCCGCGATTGAATTCCTTGATCGGGGGAATGCCGCACTGCGCGGCGGCCTCGCGCCAGGCGTCGAGGATCTCCCAGCTCACGCGTCTTTCCTCGACCCGCAGTTCGCCACTCGCGCCGTGGAATTCGTCGGCGCCATGCACGTAGTTCTCGGTGCGCTTGAACCACGGCAGCACGTCCTTCCACGACCAGCCCGGCAGGCCCTCGGCCGCCCAGCCGTCGTAGTCGGCGGCCTGGCCGCGCATGTAGATCATGGCGTTGATGGACGAACAACCGCCCAGCACGCGACCGCGTGCATAACCCAGACTGCGGCCATTCAAACCGGGATCCTGGGTGGTCTGGAAGCACCAGTCGGTACGCGGATTGGCGATGGTGTAGAGATAGCCGACCGGGATGTGAATCCAGAAATAATCGTCGGGCCCGCCCGCTTCCAGCAGCAGCACGCGGTTATTGGGATCAGCGGTGAGACGGTTGGCCAGCAGGCAACCGGCGGAGCCGGCGCCGACGATGATGTAGTCGTAGTCTTCCAAAACGGTCACGTGCGGCCTCGGGTCGGGCCCGAGGCCGCACGCATCACCTGATTATTCAGGCAGGGTGTCGCCGGAGCCGCCGAATTCCTTCGGCAGATCCTTGAACTTCGGCAGGCCATCCTTGATGGCGATCATCTTCTCACCGTAGAACACATGCAGGCCGGGCTCGAACTTGAGCGTCGGCAGCACGGCGGCAAAGACATCCGACATGCCCATGCCCGGATGGTCATTCATGACATGACCGCCGCACTTGGTGCACCACTTGCGGTGGCTGTTGTCGGTCTTGGCGAAGGTGCCGATCAGATCGGCGCCGGCGGTGATCTTCACCACGTCCTTCGGCCACAACGCGAAACTGTTGACCGGACCCGCCGACCAGATGCGGCAGCTTTCGCAATGGCAGATGCCCATCGCAGCCGGTGCGCCGCTGACTTCGAATTGCACGGCGCCGCAGAAGCAGCTGCCCTTGTGTGTATCACTCATGGTTTTCTCCCCAGTGGGGGAACGCAGGTCGTTCCCGCGTTCCGATTGATGCCGATGCAGACCCGGCCGCCACGACCGGGTCTCACTCGAAGTCCTTGCTCAGGCCACGGCCGGCATCGCATGGGCGCGAATGAAATCGCGCACCAAGGCTGCAAAGGCCTCGGGCTGTTCGAGTTCCGCAAGGTGCCCTGCATTGGGGATGGTCGTCAAGCGGCTGCCGGCAATGGCATCGCGCCATGCCGGGCCATAGGCCGCCGGCACCACGGTGTCGTGCTCGGAAGTCGCGATCAGGGTCGGCACCTCGATACGCGGCAGACGGCGGATGACGCCGGTGTCCGGTATCGGCCACAGGAACTTGGCGCTGGCGCGCAGGTTCAACAACTCCTCGACATGGGCGTCCATCTTGTCGCGCCCTTCGAACAGGAACTGCTTGCGCATGCCGCTCTCGGAGAACAGCACTTCCGACGGCATGCCGGGATGCTGGGCAAAGGGATCGGCACCGCCGACGTCGTCCAGCCACAGGCCGAGCGGATTGACCAGCACCAGACTCATCACGCGCTGCGGCACGATGGCCGCCAGTTCCGACGCCATCCAGGCGCCGATGCTGATGCCGACCACATGCGCGCTCTTGATATTGAGCGCGTTCATGAGATCGACGTTGTGCAGCGTCAGATCGAGCGGCCCCGGATCGATGTCTTCCAACTGATCCTTGGCCGGGCCCCAGCCCGGCGCATAGGGCGCGATGACGTCGAACGACTCAGCCAATCTGGCCAGTGCCGGCTCGAAGCCGACCATGCCGAGCATGTGATGCAGATACAGCAGCGGCTGGCCATTGCCGCGGCGGTAGTAGTGAACCGTGCGACGCGCTGGCCCGACGGTAATGGTGGAGAGAGTCATTATTTCACCTCCGCGACAGGCTGCCGCGCGGGTTCGTTACTGTGCGTGGGAAAGGGCGTGACCGTGCGCGGCTCGGCGCGGTCTTGCAGCGCCATGGGTTTGGGTGACCAATGGTCCTCATAGCCCTTCCACTTCGAACGCATCTGCGGAATGACCTTGGTGGCGAACATCTCGGTCGAGTAGCGGCACAGATCGTTGGGCATGTCGCCGAAGTGCAGCAGACACACGAGGTGACCAATCTTGAGCGAATCGACGACTTTCTCGATCTGCTCGGCGACGCTGTCCGGGCTGCCGGCGACGATGTAACCCTTGTCGATCATCTCGCGCCACGACAGCGCCGCGGCTTGATTGAGCGCCGAGGATTGACCGGCCATCTGCGACACCAGGCCGGCACGTATGGTCGGCTCGGTGCGATAGCCCGGCGCATCGGCAAAACCCGGATAGACATGCAGGCAGCGCGAGAAGAAGTAACGCGCGTGCTTTTCGTACAGGCGCTGCGCTTCGGCATCGGTCTCGGCCACGCAGATCTGCTGGGCAAAAGCCGCCTGATAGGGGTTGAAGTCGGAGCCGAGCGTCTCCATGCGCTGCCAGAAACCTTCCATCAACTGTGCACCGCGGATATAGCCGGAGAAGGACAGGTAGCTGTAGTTGTATTTGTGCTGCGCGCAGAAGTCCCAGGTCTCGAGCGAACCGCCGCCCGGGATCCAGATCGGCGGCGGGTTCTGCACCGGGCGCGGCCACAGGTTCACATAACGCAGCTTGTAGTGCTTGCCGTTCCAGGCGAACACATCGGGGTCCTTCCAGGCGCGCATGATGAGGTCGTGCGCTTCGTGATATTGCTCGCGCAGCGTCGCCGGGTTCACGCCGCAGGCGTAGTTGTCATCCATGGAACTGCCGACCGGAAAGCCCGAGATCAGCCGGCCGCCGGAGATGCAGTCGATCATCGCCATTTCCTCGGCGACGCGGGTCGGCGGGTCGTAGAGCGCCAGCGACTGACCGAGCAGCAGAATCGCGGCGCGATGGGTGCGGCGCGCGAGCGTGGCCGCCATCAGCTGCGGCGAGGGCATGAGGCCGTAGGCATTCTGATGATGCTCGTTGATACCGAGGCCGTCGTAGCCGACATCCTCGGCCAGTTCCAGCAGGTCGAGATAATCGTTGTAGATGCGGTTGGCCTTGCGTGCGTCGAACAGCCGCGAGTCGACGTCGACCCACACGCTGCGATGCTTCTCCGTGAAATCGTCCGGCAGGTACGGCCACGGCATCAGGTTGAACCAATGAAATTTCATGCGTTGACTCCTTCCTCGTTGTGAAGCCACCCGATAGAGGCGAGTGCGCTCGAGAGGGCCCGATTGTCTACAGAAGAACGGAGCAGGGGAATTCCGCCCACGGGTAGGGGCTTGATCTCAGTCAAGCCCGCACGCCGTCGCAGCCTCAGAGGAGTTTGCTGTCCGTCACGCGCTTGAGCGGGCCGGCCAGGCCGCGACGGCGGCTCTGGATGTTGACGATGAGGGTCTCGCCTGGGAATTCGACCGCGGACTGGATGGCCGCCAGCGCCTCTGCGGCGCGCGCACGGCGCCGGCGCTCGGGCCAGCCGCCGACGGTGTAGCCGAGCACGAACAGCGGCCTGTCCGGCAGATGGGCGCAACGCTTGCGCACCAGATAGGCGGCCTTGATTGAGGCGATGCCCTGCAGTGCGCCGCGCAGCGCAGCGAGTGTCTCGGCGTCCAGGCCATGGGTGTCAAAAGTGTCGTGGGTACTGACCTCGTCGCGTTCGACGGCCGCCGCGTGTTCCAGCACCTGGCGTTCGACCATGCGTCGATGCCAGTCAGCGGCCACGGTTTTCTCGCCGGCCGCCCAGGCCAGATCGCGCAGTTCGGCGCAGGCCTCGATGGTGAGATTCGCATTGCTGGCCATGGCCTGTTCCATCAAGGCCGCACCGGCCGCGGGGTCGGTCCTGGCGAGCAGGCTGCCATAGCGCAGACGCACCAGGCTTTCGTCCGGCGCGCGCTCACACAGCGCCCGCCATTGCGCCAGTGCCGCCACCGTGTCACGACCGACGCCCGCGGTCAGCGTGGCGCGCTCGAAGGCTTCCTGCAGCGTCAATTCCTCACCGGCGTCGTGCCGTGTGTTGAGCGCCGCGAGTTGCGCGCGCCATCGCTGCACCTCGGCATGGTGGGCGGTCCAGGCGGGCGCGATGGCCTCCATCCATTGCCGATCGAATTCGGCGGTGATGTCGGCGAGCTGCGCGCCGAGCAGATGATCGGCGGTGTCCTCGTTCGCGGCCGGCGTGACCCGCGCGGCCACGCCCAGCGCCGCGATGCGTTCGGCGAGTGCCGGATGGGTATCGTCGAGCGTGGTGGCGCGTTCGAGTGCGGTGGCCAGCCAAGTGTCGGTCGGCGCCGTGGGGAAATCGTTCGCCAGGCGCGTGGACAGGGCCGCGTAGGGCATGAAGCCCGGCTGCGGCGCATCCTGTGCCTGCTCATGAATGGCCGGCCAGTAGCGCTCGGATAGATAGGTGCCGGCGACCGCGACACCGGTCAGCGCCGATGCCAGCGCGTCGGGTGAGGTCAGGCGCGCCGATGCGGCATCGGCCGCGTATTCATTGGCACGCGCCAGCGGAAAGGAGAACGCGTTGAAGTAGGGCGTATACCAGCGCAGGAAAGGCAGGAACAGAAAGCTGCCGCGCCCCTCGTAACCGGACAGCGCATCGAGCAATTTGCCCCAGCGTTGGCGCTGGCGATAAATCCAGTTCGAAAGACGGGCGTGGCCACCCGCCAGATGCCCGTATTCGTGGGCGAGGACCGCCTTGAACTGCTCGCGGCTCAACACCTTCATGAGCGGCAGGCCGAGCAAGAGATAGTTGCGTGGCCAGCCGAAGATGCCAAGGCGTGGCACCTGGGTCACGGCGGCATTGAAATCGTCGCTGAGCAGCACGTGGTGGAAACGGGGCGCACCGAGCGCGCTACGCAGTTCATCGAGCATGGCGAACAGCGCTGGCGCCTGCGCGCGTTCGATTTCGCGGCCACTCGGCGCCGGCAGTTTCACCCACAGCGATTTCACTATCGTCCACAGGAAGACAGCGATCACCAGCGCAAGCTTGACGCCGAAGGCGCGCAGGAATTTTATCGAGGCGATGGCCGCCACCAGCAGGGCGGCGATGAGCAATATGGTCAGGGCGAGATAGAGATTACCGAGCATCGCCAGGCCAAGCACCTGGCGCCCATAGCTGGCCGGCTGGTTGCGCGCGCGGGCTTCGAGACGATGCACCAGGTCGGCAAACTGTTCGTCGGTCATCACGGTGTCCTTTCCGAGTGGCGTGGCTTTGTGCGCAGCGTAATCGCTGCGACGGCGCCGCGCCACGGGGCCGCGGCGGGATTGTCGACGGGGGTGGGGTGGCCGGCGGCCCGGGTTGGTTCTCAGCTTGCAATGCAATTGCGCATTCGTGCCGCCATGAAAAGAAAATTCACAGGCCGGCGGAACGCCGCTCAGGACGCCTGCAGGATGTCTTCCAGCAAGCCGCGGAAGGCATGCACCTCCAGCGGCTTGCGCACCAGGGCGCGGATGCCGAGCTGTCGCAAACTGGTTTCGGACAGCCCGTCGCCATAGCCCGTGTACAGCACCACCGGCAACGTCGGGCGTAGCTCCAGGAGCTGGCTGGCGAGGGTCGTGCCCGTCATCTGCGGCATGGTCTGGTCGACGATCACGAGATCCCAGATCTGCGGGTCACGCACGAACTCGTGGTAGGCGCCGAGGCCATTGCCGAAGCTCGTCACCTCGAGACCCCAGCTGGTCAGCAGTTCTTCGAGAAATTCGCCGACCACGAAGTTGTCGTCGACTATCAGCACGCGTCCGCTGAGCGCGCCCGCCGGGTTGAGCACCACCCCCGCGTCCATCAGTGCCGCATGGGCCAGTCCGCTGTTGTCGGCGGGCAGCAGGATGCGAAACCGGGTGCCGCGACCGACCACGCTCTCCACCACGATATGTCCGCCATATTCATGCACGATGCCGTGCACGGTGGCGAGCCCCATGCCGCTGCCCTTGCTGACGTCCTTGGTGGAAAAGAACGGCTCGAAAATGCGATCGACCAGCTCGGCGTGGATGCCCGTGCCGGAGTCGCCTACCACCAGTTCGACGAATTCGCCGCTGGCGGCCTGACGACAGGAGGCACAGACCAGATTGTGCTGTCGGGCGTGACGCAATTCGATGCTGAGCTCGCCGCTGCCGCCCATGGCATCACGCGCATTGATGCAGAGATTGACCAGAATCTGCTCCACGTGCAGCGGGTCGATCACCACCGCCGGCAGCTCGCGTGCGAAGCGCCGTTCTATGCGTATCGACGCCGGCATGGTCGAATCGAGCAGCGCCATGCCTTCCTCGATGACGGGCTGCAGCCGCAGCCGTCGTGGCTCGCCCTGTTGACCGCGACTGAAGGTCAGCATCTGGGCAATCAGATCGCGCGCCCGTTCGCCGGAACGCTGGGCGCGCGCCAGATAGCGATGCAGGCGTTCGTCATCCAGCTCGCTCACGCGCTCCGCGGCCAGATGCACATAGCCCATCACGCTGGTGAGGATGTTGTTGAAGTCGTGGGCGATGCCGCCGGTGAGTTGACCAATGGCTTCCATCTTCTGCGCTTGGCGCAACTGGCCCTCGAGCAGCAGGCGCTGCTCCTCGGCCACCAGTCGATCGGTGATGTCGCGCAGATAGGCGACGAAGATACGACTGCGTTCGCTGCCCGCCATGGCCAGCACCAGTTCGGCGGGAAACTCGCGACTGTCCGCGCGCATGGCGAGGATCTCGATGCGCTGCGCCGGATGCGGACCTTGCCCGCTGGCAAGATAGCGGTCGAGTTCGCCCTTGATTTGAGCGCGGCATTGCGGCGGGAATGCCAGTTCGCTGAACGCGCCACCCAGCACCTGTTCGCGACGATAGCCAAAGCAGACTTCGGCCGCGGGATTGAAATCCAGCACCAGGCCCTGTTCGTCGAGCGAGATGATGCAGTCGAGACTGGCCTGCACGGTGGCGCGCAGGCGGTCCTCGCTGACCTTGAGTGCGTGGGCGCGTCGTCGTGATTCGGAGACGTCGCGAATGATGCCGAGAATATGTGGCGCGCCGCGATAGTCCATGCGGATGCCGCTCGAATGCGCGTGAAAGAGCGTGCCGTCCTTGCGTCGCGCCCGGTGCTCGCTGTGGGCGAAGCCTTGTCGCATCACTTCTGCGACGAAGGCCACCGATTCGGGCAGATGGGCCTGGGCCAGGTACTCGTAGATGTTATGTCCCAGCAGCTCGTCGCGGTGATACAGATACAGTCGCTCGATGGCCGGGTTGACATCGACCACCACGCCGTCGGGTCGAAACAGCGCCAGGCCATCGACCGAGGCGTTGAATATCGCGCGGTACTGTTCCTCGCTTGCGCGCAGCGCGGCCGCCACCGCTTGCCGTTCGATCTCGACCGCCGCGCGCTCGGCGAAAAGCCTCAGCAGCGACTCGACGCGGCCGGCGGCGCGGATCTCGCTGTACTTCATCACCACCAGGATGCCGAGCGTGCGATGCGCACGGTCGAACAACGGATAGGCCGCGTAGCCGGAAATGCGCTTGTCGAGGTCGTCGATGTCGGGAAAGGAAAAGGCGACATCGCGTGGAAAGATGCGGAATTCCTGCCCGACCACGGTCTCGCAGGGCGTGCCGTGCAGCGCATAGGTTCCAAACGCCTGCAGGCGTCCATTGGCATAGCAGGACAGCGTGCGTATCGACGGCACGCCGTCGACCTCGAGATACAGGCCGAGCAGACCGATGTCACAATCGAGCAGTTCGGTGACGGCGATGGTCAGGTCATCGTACATGCTCTCGCAGCGCGCGCTGGACAGGGCACGCGCGGTGCGCAACAGGAAATCCTCGGCGCCATGCTCGTCGTCCGCACGGGCCGTCAGGCGGGTCGTGCCGATGTCGCTGACAGCCATCAGCGTGAACCCGGCACGAACATGTAACCCATGCCGCGCTTGGTGCGAATGGCCTGCGGTCGATCCGGATCCTCCTCGACCTTCTTGCGCAGCCGCGCGATACGGATATCGATGCTGCGGTCATAGGGATCCCAGTCGCGGTTCTGCGTGAGGCTCATCAACTGATCGCGACTCAAGGGCCGATTGGGACGCTCGGCGAACACTTTGAGCAGTTCGAACTCGGCGGCGCTGAGCGGAATCTCGTTGCCGTTGCGGTCGAACAGCTGGCAGCTTTCCAGGTCGAGCTGCGCAACGCCGAAACGCACACGTGAATCGGCGCCGTTGGCGGCGGGCACCGCGATCTCCGGTTCGCGCTGATAGCGGCGCAGCACGCTCTTCAGGCGGGCCCGCAATTCGCGCAGGTCGAAGGGCTTGGTCAGGTAGTCGTCGGCACCGATCTCGAGACCGACGATACGATCAACGGTGTCGCCGGCGCCGGAAACGATGATGATGCCGATGTCGAGCTGCTCGCGAACATAGCGGGCGAGCGACAGTCCATCCTCGCCGGGCAGCCCGATGTCGAGCAGCACCACGGTCGGGCTGTGCGTTTCCAGCAGCGCGCGCATGGCCGGGCCGCCCGCCGCCGACAGGACCGTGTAGCCGCTGTCGCCGAGGTAGTCCTCGAGCAACTCGCGTACTTCCGCGTCGTCATCGACGACCATGATGGTTACCGCGGCATCCACATTCACTTCCCCCGGGCAACTGTGTGCTGCCGGAATCTCCGCTATGGACGAGCGCGAATATTCTTGCACCGGCGGCATGGCTTGGGTAGCGCCCTGGGGCGTGCGCGCGGCCACTCAGGCCAGCGGCGCCACGAGCCCGAAAAGGTGCTCGGCGCACAGCGCGGCGGCCACCGCTCCGATGGTGGTGATGAAGGCGGTGGCAATGCCGAATTCGATTATCCAGTTGTTCACGTCGTCTCTCCCCTCGCATGTGCCGCGCTCTGCGCGGCCGGTGGTTGACGCTAAGCGTACAGGCGCCAGGTCGGCGCAATGTTTCAGTTAGCGCAAGGTTTGTAATGAAATTGTTTCGTGATGGCGGCGTCGGCCGTGGCCTCGCCGCAGTGGCAAACCAGCGGCCGGGATCCGATCCCGGCCGCGTGCTTGCCCGTCATGCGATCGGCGGCTGGAGGGCACCACCCAACTGTATCCACATGAAAGCACCGAGAATGATGCTGATGGCGACACAAGTGACAGTGGCGATGGCGTCGGAAATTTCAGTAGTCATGGCGAGTCCCCTTTGGGTTTCAAGCAAGTCGCCGAAGTGGCGTTGCGTGGGAATAGCCTAAGGGGGGCACGTATCGACAGCGTTGCGCAGCGCTGGCGGTTTGTAGCGCGAACGTTATTCAAATGCTGCGGGGCGAGGGCTCTGCCCGACTTGAATTGCGATGCCCTCTCGCATTTAATCGCGACACATCCGGTCAGGCAGGTGGTCCTCGTGTCCAGCCGATTTGTGCGCGAAACCGACTATATGCTGGTCGTCATGCAGGACCACATCAATCTGGCGGGCGCCAAAGCGCTGGTCGAAGCACTGATCGCGCATCCGCAATTCGAGCGTGGCATGCGTGTGCTGTGGGATGCGCGCTCCCTGACGCGCCTGGAGCTGAATTTCGACGAAGTGCGTGAGTTCGGCAAGTTCGTCGGCGGACTCAGGGATCGACGCGGCGGCGGTCGCTCCGCGCTGGTCGCCAATGACGACACCGTGTTCGGCACCTTCCGTGTCCACCAGTTGCTGAACCAGACCCTGGTCAGCTACGAATTCCATGTGTTTCGCGATTTCGACGAGGCGCATCGCTGGCTGTTCGACAGCTGACGCGCGCCGCCGATGCCATCACAGGCGATCGGCGCCCGGCATCACCTGCCCGTAGCTGTCGAGAAAGGCGAACTCGCTGAGCGGCTTGCGATGCAGCTTCCGCGGAAAGGGTTTCAGCGGCCAGCCCAGTGTGATCATCGCTGCCACGGCGATGTGGGGCGGCATGCCGAGCAGCGTCTGCACTTCCTTTTCCGCCAGCGCGAGAATGGTGGTCAGCGTGGTGCCGAGGCCGACGTTACGCGCGGCGAGGATCAGATTCTGCACCGCCGGATAAACCGACGAACCGCCGGTCAGGGGCAGTCGACCGATATTGGCGTCGAGCGCGGTGACCTGGGTCATGTCGGCGCACACCACCACCATCACCGGCACATCGGCCAGATGGCGGGCGAAATGATCGACATGTTGCAGGAACCCCGGCTTGAAGCCGGCTTTGGCTTCGCCCGATTGATACCTCGGCAGGATGGCGTCCCACAGAGGTTGATAGAGATCGTGCAATGCGCGGCGTTTGGCCGCATCGCGTACCGCGAGGAAAGTGATCGGCTGTTTGTTCGAACCGGTTGGCGCCCAGCGCGCCGCGTCCAGCACTTGCAGCAGCAGATCATCGGGCACCGCGTCGGGTTTGTAATAACGGCAGGCGTGGGTGGTGCGGATGACGTCCAGCAGTTCCATGGTGAGCTCCCCTTGCAACGGTCTGATTCATCTTAGGTGCGAATGCAGTCGCACCTCAATTCAATCGGCGGAGTCGTTCATGGAACCGACTCCTGTTGATGTCAGCGCAGCCAGCCCTTGCGCCAGAAATAGATCATGGGCGCCGCCACCGAGGCGGTCATCAAGGTCAGCGCAAAGGGATAGCCCCAGCTCTGGCTGAGTTCGGGCATGAAGCGGAAATTCATGCCGTAGATGCTCGCGATCAAGGTCGGCGGCAGGAGCGCCACGCTCACGACCGAGAAGATCTTGATGATCTTGTTCTGATTGATGTTGATGAAGCCGACGGTGGCATCCATCAGGAAGTTGATTTTGTCGAACAGGTAAGCGGTGTGGGAATCGAGCGAGTCGATGTCGCGCAACAGTTGACGCGAGGCTTCGACCTGTTCGGGGTTGAGCATGTGACTGCGCAACAGGAAGCTCACCGCGCGACGGGTGTCCATCACGTTGCGACGAATGCGACCGTTCAAGTCCTCTTCGTGCGCGATATCGGCCAGCACCTTGCCGGCCACTTCGTCACTGACATCGGTGGTCAGCACGCTGGCGCTGTGCGCTTCGAGGTTGTCGTAGATGCCTTCGAGGGCGTCGGCTGAATACTCGACGTCGGCGTCGTAGAGGCGTAGCAGCACGTCCTTGTCGTCGCCGATCAGAGCCGGGATGCGCCGCGCACGCAAACGCAGCAGGCGGAACACCGGCAGATCCTCGTCGTGCACCGAGAACAGCACCTGTTTGTAGAGTATGAAGGCCACGCGCACGTTGCGCGGCATGTCATCGTCATCGATGAGGAAGTCCGAGCGGATGTGCAGCTCACCATTGTCTTCCTCGTAGAAGCGCGCCGATTCCTCGATGTCCTCGTCGGCCACGTCGTCGGGGATGGTGAGGCCGAAACGGCTGGTGATCCAGGCCTTTTCGGCATCAGTGGGCGCTTCGAGGTCGACCCAGATCGGGCCGTTCGGGCCGATCTCCACCTGGTCGAGTGGACCTTGCACCAGGCCGCCCTTCAAGCGGCCATTGTCGAGCGAGAACAGATTCAGCATGAGGGACTCCAGGGCCTGGGGCGGCAGGCGGCGCTGCTTTCGTCATCCGGATTTGAGCAAGGTTCCCGTCCTGCTCCGGTCTGACGCCGCACCCTTACGATGAGCGCGCGCGCTGGAGCAGACGGCTACCGAGGGGGATAGCAGTCCAATGGGGCTCTCCGCTGATTGCGATGCGCGATTATGTCATCGCGCGCGAAACTGCGGCAAGCCGACAGCGGCGTGCGGGCGTCGTGTCGGGCTGGGTCGCGAGGCGACCGGACGAACAGAGTGAGACCTGATTATCGACGCCCGGCGAGACGCGTGCTTTCGGCCGAGGGCATCATTGCGACATCTGTTTAAAAGGAGGGTTGGATGATGAAGACGATAAACAGCAGGTCCGTAAACCTGCTCGGCGCGGCCTTGCTCATGGCCGTCGCGAGTGGCGGCGCCGCAGCGGCCACGCAGGTGTACGAGGGGCTGGACAATGCCTTTCTCGCGGCCGGCGGCAGCCACCCGAATGCCGACGCGGCGCGCAGTGCCTTCGAGGCGGCGGTCAACGTGCTGCTGGTGCAGACCTTTGATGATCTGCCGGCGGGATCCGCGCCGGCGAACCTGAGCGGCCCGTTCGGCGCGAGCCTGAACGCAACCGCCAGCGGCTATGTGAACATCGCCGACGCCCGCGGCAGCTTCGACACGTTTCCGAGCAACGGCAAATTCCTCGATGCGCTGGGCGGCAACGGCAACACCTATTACACCTTCCGGTTCGACATTCCGACGCGCGCCCTGGGCTTTGATATCAGCGATGCCAGTGATTGGTTCGCAGATGTGCGACCGGCGAGCAATCTGGTGGTGACCTTGCTCACCAGTCACGGCACTGTCGAACTGCCGATGTTCTCGGCCATCAGTCCCCACGACATCGTCAATGGCAGCTTCGGCTTCTTCGGCGTGGTCAGCGATGCCCAGGACCTGCGCGGTTTTTCGATCTCCAACCCCCTCGGCAATCCCGACGCGGACGCCATCGGCATCGACAATCTGTCGGTCAACATCGAGCCGGTGCCGCTGCCGGCCAGCGCCTGGATGCTGCTGTCCGCGCTCGGTGGCGTGGCGGGCCTGAGACGCCGCCGCCGCGTCGCGCGCTGAGCCGCCCCTCGTGGTGAGGCCTGCGAGCAGCGGGCCTTAGCCGGTCTCCGCTTGCGCGGCGCACCCCCTGGCATAGTCTGCGACTACCCTCATCCGCTTCCCAATAGTGAGACTTGGTTCTTAACTTTGTTTGCCGCACTGCGATTAGCATCAATGGGTATCATTTCTTTGCAATTCCACAGGGACAAGACCATGAGGGTAAATCACAGGACGATAGGGCGCGCACTCGGCGCGGCATGCGCGCTGGCGATGTTCAGCGGCACGGTGGCGGCGGCACCGCTGGTGTTCGCCGGTCTCGACAACCGCGATCTGTCCGGGGGCGGCAGCCACGCCAATACCGACGCCGCCCAGGCGGCCTTCGTTGCCGCGGCGCTGGCCGAAGGCGGTATCGCCGTACAGAACTTCGATACGCTGGCGCTGGGCACACCGCCCGCCAACTTCGCGGTCGGCAGCCTC
>Ga0208492_1000962_pt1 | contig 20870 bp, 23 predicted proteins | sample Subbioar_CSW14AB_FD_184820 | JGI IMG/M metagenome (GOLD analysis project Ga0208492, IMG submission 184820) | Serpentinite rock and fluid subsurface biosphere microbial communities from McLaughlin Reserve, California, USA - CR12Mar_CSW14AB (SPAdes) | ecosystem: Environmental > Terrestrial > Deep... | reverse complement strand
CCAGCTTGATGGCGGGCCGGCGTTGTTCTCGGGTCAGGAAGACTTCCGCCGGGGCGACCGCGATGACCGTGGCCGCGATGACTGGCGCCGCCGCAAGCCGGACTTCCAGACCATGCAGCGCGACTGCAGCAAGCAGGGCATCGAGACGGCCTGGAACCGCAACTACTACAGCGCCCAGTACCACGACTCCCCGCGCCTGGTCGAAGGCCGCTATGGCTGGGAAATGCGCGGCAAGATGCGGCTGCATGACCGCAAGGGCTACAGCTATGTCGATACGATCTGCGACTATGATCGCGGTCGCGCCGACATCGAATTCCGCCGGTAACGACGGCTAGAGAAAGAGGAAAGGGCCGGCGAGAAATCGCCGGCCCTTTTGCTATTTCCCACTACTTGGATGCGCCGCCCATCAGCGCCACGCCGGCATCCAGCGAGTCCGCGTAGGCGTTGATCGCCGTCGCCGTCAGGCCGACATAGGTCTCGGCGTCGTCCCAACGTTCATCTTCGATCGCCTCGCGCACGCCGGGCAGGGTCTTCGCGCCATAGCCGGTAAAGCGGCCCGGCGCGTAGATCATGTTCTTGTACCAGCCGCGTCCGCCGGGCAGGCCTGGCTCAGCCGTCATCGCCTGCTCGGTCTTGCCCGCGAGCGCCACCAGCTTGCCCTTCACATCAGCGGACAGCCCCGTGCCCTTTGCCGCCAGTGTCTTGTCGTAAGCCGCCGCGCTCGCCTTCAGCCGCACCAGCGCATTGTCCAGCGGCGCGAAGTTGAAGAACGGCACAACCTTCAGCGGCGTCGGCGGTCCGCTGGTCTGCTTCGGATCGTCCGACAGGCGGAAGCCGTCCGCCGCGATGATCTTCGCCTGTGTCACCTGCGCCTCGCGCTTGTTGGTGGCGAGCGCCTTCACCTCGTCCAGATAGGTCGACACCGTATCCGCGAAATCGCCATAGCGTTGCACGGGCAGGTCGGTCTCGGAAATCCGCAGCACCATCCGTCCCGTCGTCTTGGCCAGCGCCGCTGCATAGACGAAACCCGGATCGACGAATTTGGAGTGATGTTCCCAGGTGTCATAGGCCGAGTGATAGACGCCGCCGCTGTCGCCCTCGCCGCCATAGCCGACATTCATGGCGGCCACGCCCAGATGTTGCACGAAGCTGGAATAGTCCGAGCCCGAGCCCAGCGGATCGAGCGGAATGTCTTTCCCGTCCGCTGCCGCCTTCGCCACCGCCTTGGTGCGCTCATTCGCGCCTGCCGCTGCGCCGGCCACCATCGCGCCGGCCTTGCGGCGCTGGTCCACGCTCACGCCGGTCTGCGGATCGGTCACGTCCACCGCCACCTTCGAGACGAAGTTCTGGAAAGCGTGATTGCCATCCACGCCAAGGAAGCCGCGCCCGTTCCCGTCCGTATTGATGTAGATCAGGCCCTTCTGTTTCAGCTCCGCCGCATGCGTCTCCACCCATTCCGTGGAGCCCAGCAGCATTGGCTCTTCCGCATCCCAGCTGAGATAGACGAGCGTGCGCTTCGGTCGCCAGCCGGTCTTGGCCAGCTCCCCGATCGCCTTGGCCTCCGCCATCATCGCAATATGGCCCGAGATCGGATCGGAGGCGCCGAACACCCAGCCATCATGGTGGTTGCCGCGCATCACCCACTGGTCCGGATACTGCGAGCCTTCCATCTTCGCGACGACGTTGTACGCCGTCTTCAGCGACCATTCGGACTTCACCACCAGATGGGCCTTGGCCGCATCCGTTCCGCCCACGTGATAAGTGATCGGCATCCCGCCGCGCCAGTTCGGCGGCACGACATTGCCTTCCATCGCGCCGAGGAATTTCTCGGCATCGCCGTACGAGATCGGCAACACCGGAATCTTCAGGATGTTCTGGGCCTCCTCGCGCTTCAGCCTTGGCGCGCCGGTCACTGCGCCATAGCCCGGCGTCAGCGGATCGCCCGGATAGAGTGGCATGTCCGCCACCGATCCGCGCTGGAAGCCCTGCGAAGGCCGCGAGGCGCCCTTCGGATAGGCGTCATCCACCGAGTACCCGTCATCGCGCGGATCGGAGAAGATGATGCAGCCCACCGCGCCATGGTCCTGCGCCAGCTTCGGCTTCAGCCCGCGCCAGCCCTGGCCATAGCGGGCGATCACGATCTTGCCCTTCACATCGACGCCCATGCGCTCCAGCGCCTTGTAGTCGTCGGGCATGCCGTAGTTCACGTAGACGATCGGCGCCGTGACATCGCCATCGCCCTGGAAGGCGACATAGGCGGGAAGCTCGTTCTTCGTGCGGCTGGAGGTGGCGTCGCCCGGCACGGGCTTCTCGGTCAGCGTTGCGGAGAATTTCTTCGGTGAGACGAGATCGAGCTGGACCTTCAGCGGCGTCGGATAGAGGACCTGGAATTCCTCGATATGCGCGTCCCACCCCCACGCCTTGAACCGCGCCAGCGTGTCTTCGGCGTTCGCCTTGTCATGCGGCGAGCCAACATGGTTCGGCTCCGCCGCCATCTTCTTCATCCAGCCATCCATCTCGCTGAAGGAGATGAAGGTGTCGAACCTCTTCTCCATGTCCGCCTGCGTGTTTGTCGTCTGCTGCGAGACGACCGGCGCGGCGAAGACAGCCAGCACAGCGACGCTGGCGGCGAACAGAAGTGATTTGCGCATGAAAGGCCCCATCAGGAATTTCCCCGATGCAGCTAGGCATTTCCCGAAAGCGGCGGCAAGCCCGCCCTAGGCCGTCATCCCCGCCCGCAGCGCGCAGTCATACGCGAACTTGGCCAGCGGTTGCACGCGGCCCTCGTTCTGCGCCGCCGCAGCGTTGCTCGCCGTGCCGTCGCGAACGCGGCCCACGATGCCCTGCAGGATGCCCGCGAGGCGGAAGGCGTTGTACGCCAGGAAGTATTCCAGGTTCGGAATGCCGTTCCGCCCTGTCAGCTCGCAATAGCGCGCCACGTACTTGTCAAGATTCGGAATGCCGTACGCCGGATCCTTCACCACACCCGAGATCGAGGGACGCTGCGGATCGGACGAGGGCATCACCCACGACATGGCATGATAGGTAAAGTCCGCCAGCGGATCGCCCAGCGTCGACAGCTCCCAATCCAGCACGGCCAGCACGCGCGGCTCTGTCGGGTGCAGCACCATGTTGTCGATGCGATAGTCGCCATGCACGATCGTCGTCGTCTCGCCCGGCGGAATGTTCTTCGGCAGCCAGTCGATCAGCTTGTCCATCTCCGGGATCTTGGTCGTCTCGGACATCTGGTATTGCTTGGTCCAGCGATGGACCTGGCGCGCGATGTAATCGCCTTCCTTGCCGAAGCCCTCGAGCCCCGCCTTCTTCCAGTCGGCATTATGCAGCGCCGCCAGCGTCGAGACCTTGGCGTCATAGATCGCGGCGCGCTGGGCCGGCGTATAGTCGGGCAGGGTCGCGTCCCAGATGATACGCCCCTCGACCATGTCCATGATGTAGAACATCGTGCCGGTGACGCTTTCGTCCTCGCAGAGCCCGTACGGCTTCGCGACCGGGAAGCCGAGCGGATAGAGCGCCGCAATCACGCGATACTCGCGATCCACCGCATGCGCCGACGGCAACAGCTTGCCCGGCGGCTTGCGGCGCATGACGTATTTCTTGGTCGGCGTGATCAGCTGGTAGGTCGGATTCGATTGCCCGCCCTTGAACTGGCGCACAGTCAGCGGGCCCTTGTAGCCTTCGACATTCGCTTCCATCCACGCGGCGAGTTTCGCTTCCTCGAACTTGTGGCTCTCGGCCACTTCCTTCGTGCCTGAAAAGAGGTCGTTGGGGTTCGCGTCGGTCATGATCCGCCCTGTGCGCACTCGGCCGGTCTTGCGCCGGCGACATACTGAAAGCTCGAACTTTCTTAAAACCCTTCCGGGGGGCAGGTCGAGGGCTTTGTTGGCGAGGGGATTTTCAGCCCCGATCCAGCGCCCGCCACGCAATATCGCGCCTGCAGAAGCCGTCCGGCCAGTCGATCAGGTCCACCGCCTCGTACGCGCGATCCACCGCGTCCTGCAGTGTCGGCCCTGTCGCTGTCACGTTCAGCACCCGGCCACCATTGGCGACCACGTCGTCGCCCTTCCGCGCCGTGCCCGCGTGGAACACCACCACGCCGGGAACCTCGCCTGCCTTGTCCAGCCCGCCGATCACGCCGCCCTTTTTCGGTTCGCCCGGATAGCCCTTGCCCGCCATCACCACGGCCACCGCCGGATCGGAGAACCGCTCCAGCCGCTTGCATCCCGCCAGCCCGCCCGTGGCGCACGCCAGCAGCTGCGGCAGCGGATCTTCCTTCAGCCGCGTCATGATCACCTGGCACTCCGGATCGCCGAAGCGCACATTGTATTCCACCACGCGCGGCCCGTGCGCCGCGTCGATCATCAGCCCGACGAACAGCACGCCGCGATAGGGCCGCCCGTCCTTGCGCATGCCATCGACTGTCGGGGTGACGATCTCGTCCATCACGCGCTGCTGCATCGCTGCGTCGAGGATCGGCGCCGGCGAGTAAGCGCCCATGCCGCCCGTGTTCGGGCCCGTGTCGCCATCGCCCACGCGCTTGTGGTCCTGTGCGCCGGCCAGCGCCACCGCCGTCTCGCCATCGCACAGCGCGAAGAAACTGGCTTCCTCGCCGTGCATGAACTCCTCGATCACGAGGGAGGCAGACGCCGCGCCGAACTTGCCGCCCAGCATCGCGTCGATCTCGGCTTCGGCTTCGGCCTTGCTCTCGGCGATCACCACACCCTTGCCCGCCGCCAGCCCGTCCGCCTTCAGCACGTAGGGCGGGCCATCAAACGTGGCGAGATAGGCCTTGGCCTCCGCCGCCTGCTCGGTGTCGAACCGGCGATAGCGCGCGGTCGGGATATTGTACTTCGCCATGAAGTCCTTGGAGAAGCCTTTCGAGCCCTCCAGCATCGCCGCCCGCGCCGACGGCCCGAACACCGGAATGTCGATCGCGCGCAGCTTGTCCGCCAGCCCCAGCACCAGCGGAACCTCCGGTCCCACGATCACCAGGTTCGGCCGCTCCGCGCGGGCCAGCTCCACCAGACCGTCAATGTTGTCCGCCGCCACGGCCACACATTCGGCCAGGCCCGCCATGCCCGGATTGCCCGGCGCCGCCATGATCTGTGTCACCCGCGGGCTCTGCTTCAGCCGCCAGGCCAGCGCGTGCTCACGCCCGCCGCTTCCCACGATCAGAATCTTCATGTGATCTGCCCGGCCGGACCAAAAGTGCTATATATCGCGTCGGGATTAGTCGGCCCGGGGCGCCAGCACAAGTGCAGGGCGGCCCGGCCGGGAACACGGGACGTCGATGGCGGAAGGCCCCGACAGCGAAGGCAATCTCACCGGCTACTGGTCGGGCAGCTTCAGCTATGCCGGGGGCGAGGGTCCGACACCGTTTTCCGCCCATATCTCGGAGATATCCGGCTCGATTTCCGGCACTACGCTGGAACCCAACACCTTCGCCCGGGGCCCGCTGACCGAGCTCAGCGCCGACATCATGGGCGCCGCCAACGGGTCTTCGGTCAGCTTCGTGAAGCGTTACCATCGCGGCCCCGGCGTCCACCGCCACCCCATCTACTATTCCGGCACGACGGATGCGAAGTTCACCCGTATCGAAGGCACATGGCGTTTCAACGACGGCTTCTCGGGAACCTTCGTGATGACCCGCGCCTCCGGCGGCGCCTACGCCGTGGCGCGCGAACGCGAGGCGGCGGTTACCCGGTCCTCGAAACGGTGATCACCGGATCTATCTTTGACCTGTATCAGCCCGTTGCGCGCGGGAATCTGCCCGTCATTATCCGGGCTGACCGAGTCGGGAGGGACTTATGAAGGGGCTGTTCGCTGCCATTGCCATGGCATCTGTCGTTCTGCTGGCGCCTGTCGCCGCGGCCGATCCGCTGAATTTCGAAAAGCTGCAGGCGATGGTCACCGACATGGGCCATGCGCCCAGGCTGCAGACGAAGGCTGATGGCACGCCGTCCACGGTTTTCGAGATCACCATCACCACGACGGGGTTCAACGTCCCGATCGGCGTCGAGATTTCGCCGAGCGGCCGCTACATCTGGTGCAAGGCCTCGCTGGGCCAGTCGCAACTGACCGGTGACGATGCGCTGACCGTCCTCAGGAAGCTCACGTCTATCCAGCCGACCACCTTCTGGATCACGTCCAGCGACATCCTGATGATCGGCATCGCGATCGACAATCGTGATGTGACGGCTGAAGACATGAAGCGCATCTTCGAGAAGCTGGCCGCCGATGTCGGCAGCACGGCCGACATCTGGCAGAAGCCGGCGCCGCAATAGCGCGATCCGTCCAGGCGCGGTTATACTGTCGCCCATGGAAGACATGCCCGAATCGCCGCCGGAAGCTCCCGGCTCCAACTCCCCGGAGATGACCGTCTCCGAACTCGCCAACGCGCTGAAGCGTACGGTCGAGGAGAACTACACCTTCGTGCGCGTGCGCGGGGAGCTGGGCAGGGTGATCCTGGCCAAGTCCGGCCACCTGTATTTCGACATCAAGGACGAGAGCGCGACCCTCAACACGATCATGTGGAAGGGCAACGCCAGCAAGCTGCCGTTCAAGCCGGAAGAGGGCCTCGAAGTCGTCGCCGAGGGCCGCCTGTCCACCTACCCCGGCCGCTCCAACTACCAGATGATCGCAGACCGCATGCGCCCCGCCGGTCTCGGCGCGCTGATGCAGCTGCTGGAAGAGCGCAAGAAGAAGCTCGGGGCCGAAGGCCTCTTTGCGCAGGAGCGCAAGAAGCCCATCCCCTTCCTGCCCGCCGTCATCGGCGTGGTCACCAGCCCAACCGGCGCCGTGATCCGCGACATCCTCCACCGTGTGCGCGACCGCTTCCCCGTCCACGTCCTCATCTGGCCCGCGCTGGTGCAGGGCGAGAAAGCGGCGGCGGAAGTCGAGGCCGGCATTCGCGGCTTCAATGCGATCCAGCCCGGTGGCCCGATACCGCGTCCCGATGTCATCATCGTCGCCCGCGGCGGCGGCTCCATCGAGGATCTCTGGCCCTTCAACGAGGAGCGCGTCGTCCGCGCCGCCGCCGACAGCGTCATTCCGCTGATCTCAGCCGTGGGCCACGAGACCGACACCACGCTCATCGACTATGCTTCCGACCGCCGCGCGCCCACGCCCACCGGCGCCGCCGAGATGGCGCTGCCCGTCCGCGCCGAACTGATGGCGCAGGTCGAAACCCTCGGCGGCCGCCTCACCCGCCGCCGGCTCGGCACGCTCGAGAAACGCAAGCTTGAGCTCCGCTCAGCCTCTGGTCGATTGCCGAAGCCCGATACGCTACTTGCCCGCTCGCGCCAGCGTCTCGACCTGGCCTCCCAGCGTTTCGGCGGGTCACTCAGTCGCATGATTGCGCGTAAGCGTACGCGCTTCGACCAGGCCGGCGGGGGCCTCCGCCCCGCCACCCTCCGCCGCGAGATCGCGGGGCGGCAGGGCGAGGTCCAGCGTCTCGCCGCCCGCCTGCAGCCGGCCATCTCCCGACGCCTGACCCGCGCCGCTGACGCGTTGCGCCAGCAATCCCGCGTCCTTGAGTCCGTCTCCTACGAACGCGTCCTCGCGCGGGGCTTCGCCCTGGTTGCCGGCCCCGATGGCAAGCTGATGCGGTCCGCCGCAGCCATCGCCGAAGGCGACGCCCTCAAGCTCCGCTTCAACGACGGCGAAGTCGCCGCCACCGCTGGCGCCGGCGCGCCACCGCCGAAGCCGCCAACTCCGCCCGCGTCGTCTGCCGACCAGCCCCACCGCCCCCGTATCCGGCGCCGCGCGCGTGACACCGAACCGGAAGACCAGGGCAATCTCTTCTAGGCTTCATCCGAGCAGACGGAATTCGATGCATGGCGATCAAACGGATGGACAATGTCGGGATCGTCGTCGAGGACCTCGGCGTGGCGATCGATTTCTTCCGCGAGCTCGGCCTCGACCTCGAAGGGCGGGCCGAGATCGAAGGTGAGTGGGCCGGGCGCGTCACCGGTCTGGGCGATCAGCACGTCGAGATCGCCATGATGCGCACGCCGGATGGCCACAGCCGGCTCGAGCTTTCGCACTTCATCAGGCCCGCCGTCGTCGCGGATCACCGCACTGCTCCCGTCAACGCGCTGGGCTATCTCCGCGTGATGTTCGCGGTCGATGACATCGACGCCACGCTCGAAAGGCTTCGCAAGCGCGGCGCGCAGATCGTCGGCGAGGTCGTCCAGTACCAGGACACCTACCGGCTATGCTACATCCGTGGTCCTGAAGGCCTCCTCATCGGCCTCGCCCAGGAACTCACCTGATACTCCAGAAGGCTGCTTCCATGCGCACCCACGCCGCCGCCCTCGCGCTCCTCGCCTCCTCATGCGCCAGCTATCCCGCACCTCCTTCCGGCACGGACGCTGACACCGTCGCATGGTGGTCGATCACCGGCGATCTCTCCAGCGACGCCATGGAAGGCCGCGACACCGGCTCGCCCGCCTATGACCGCGCCGCCAAATACGTCGCCGATCGCTTCGCCGCCGCCGGCCTCAAGCCAGCTGGTGAGAATGACGGCTGGTATCAGACAGTGCCGCTGATGGAAGTGCGCGTCGAGAACGAGGGAACGTCGTTTAAACTCGTGAGCAATCTGCATGGGGTAGGAGACACATTCCTTTCCGCGACTACGACAATCGAGCTGGAATTCCTCCACGACATCACCGTCCGCCCAAGCTCGTCGCTCCCCTCGGATGTCGACGCCGGTCTCGCCTTCCGTGGCTATTGCTCACCGCAGGAAATGACCAACGTTCAGGGCAAGGTTGTCGTCTGCTTCGGTGCGCGGCGCACCGGCATGACCACCGGCCTCCAGCGTCTCGATGCCGCCGCTAAGGCTGGCGCTGCAGGTGTCATCAACGTCGATGATCCCGGCTTCACCATCGAACCTTCTCGTTGGCCGGAAGCCTATGCCCGCGCCTTTTCATTCCGGGAATCTCCGCCAGCGAACCATTTAGACATGCCCGTAATGCGCCTCAGCGCCGAAGCCTTCGCCACCATGATGGATAGCCACCGTCAGAACGCCTCTGCCATTCTGCCCGCTGATGCCGTAACCAGCGTGTATGCCGACTCTGACTACTCCGCCGCCGCCATTCTCAAAGCCGGCGCTGCCTCCCAACCGTTGCCCAGCTTCGACATTCCAACCCGCCTCAGGGCAACGTTCAACCAATCCACGCGCGAACTCCAGTCCGACAACGTCCTCGCCCTGTTGCCCGGCACAGACCCCGTCCTCTCGAAAGAGATCGTCATCGTTTCCGCCCATCTCGACGGCTATGGCTATGGCGAGCCCGTGAACGGCGACAGCCTCTATAACGGCGCTTTCGACGATGCCGCCTACATCGCCACGCTGATCCGCCTGGCTGAGCGGCAAGCCGGGAAGGGCTTCAAGCGTAGCGTGCTGTTTGCCGCCTACACGGGCGAGGAGAAGGGCCTGCTCGGCTCCAACTGGTTCTCGACGCACCTGACGGTTCCGAAGGAAAGCCTCGCCGCTGTGGTGAACCTCGACCAGCTACGTCCGCTCTTCCCGCTGAAAATCCTGACGATGCACGCCATCGACGACACCACGCTCGCCAACAACGTCCGCCGCGTCGCCGGCGCGATGAACATCGAGATCCGCCCCGACCTCGAGCCCGAGCGCAATCTCAACCAGCGGACGGACCACTGGCCCTTCCTGCGCATGAGCGTGCCCGCCACCAACTTCGTTTTCGGGTTCGATCCTGGCACGGAGTCGGAGCGCCGCTATCGCGAATGGTATCAGGTCCGCTACCACCGCCCGCAGGACGACATGACCCAGCCTATCGACTGGGATGCCGCGCGCGACATGAACCTGTTCTTCTACCGGCTGACCGAGGACATCGCGAACGATCCCGTCCGTCCTGCCTTCCTTCCCGCGAGCCAGTGGGCGCCGAAATAGCGGCGGGGCGGAGAGTCGGTCCTCATCCAGAGCGGGCCCCAAACGACCATCCCGCCGGACAAGGACCGCGCTCCCCCCCTCAGCCCCCGGTAACGACAGCCTTCGCTCCCACGAACTGCAGTCCCGCGACACCCCACGCCTGCCACGTCACGTAAGCCCACATCTCCTTGCCCGTGTGCCCTTCCTTCAGGCACACGCGCTCCGGCAACGGCGTGCGGCGCTTGTGCTGCACCCGTGCGCCGGTCGCGCTGAGGTTGGTAACCATCACGTCGACCTTCTCGCCCCCGATGAAGGTCAACGTCCCCGGACGGTAAGCCGGCTTGCGCGGCGCACGTGCGTCAGATGTCGCGGCGGGCTTCGGCTGGTAGGACGGCGCTTCGGTGATCTTCTGCATGCGAGCAGCCAGAATCCCCGGATTTGTATGCACTTTCTTGCCGAGCATATGCGCCTCCCGAAAGCAGTGTCGTATCGGGAGCAGCCGCAACCGTTGTGCCGTGAGATTGAGGCGGTAACCGCTACGTCACCCAGCTTCGCATCAGCTTGTCGTCAGACTGGGCGGGACAGCGCGAGACAATTGTATCAGAACCGCGCAATTGAGACCGGTCGCAACAGGCGAAATCAGGCGTTCAGGCGCTTCACGAACCACTCGGTCAGCTTGTTCCAGACGTCCCGGTCCGCCTCGTCCTCGACGCCGTGTTCGAGGTTCGGGTTGTCGTTCACCTCGATCACCATCGGCCCGTCCGGCCCGGATTTCAGGTCCACGCCATAGAAGCCGTCGCCGATCAGGTTCGCCGCCCGTACAGCGACATCAACCACGTCCGCCGGCGCCTCCGCAACGGGGATGGACTTGTGCCCGCCCTCGACGCTCTCGCCGCCTTCCTGGTGCTTGATGATCTGCCAGTGCCCGCGCGCCATCTTGTACTGGCAGACGAACACCGCACGCTTGTCGAGCACGCCGACGCGCCAGTCGAACTCCGTCGGCACGAACTTCTGCGCGATACAGAGGTCGGAATCCTCGAGGAACTGCGCCACGATCTCCCGCAACTCCTGCATCGACGACGCCTTGCGGATGCCCCGCGAGAAGCTCCCGTCCGGAATCTTCAGCACGACCGGGAACTGCAGCTTGTCCGCCACCTCTTCCAGGTCGGTCTTGTCCTGGATGATCAGGGTTTCCGGCGCGGGCAGGCCGGCCCCGATCAGCCGCTCCCACAGGTAAACCTTGTTGGTGCAGCGGATCATCGACACCGGATCGTCGATCACCGGCATGCCTTCCTGAACCGCCTTCCGGGCGAAGCGGTAGGTGTGGTTCTTGATCGAGGTAGTCTCGCGGATCATCAGGGCGTCAAACTCGCCCAGCCGGTTGAAGTCCCGCTTGGTGATCGGCTCGATCTCCACCCCGTCCTTCTCGGCCAGCCGGGCCCAGTGCTCCAGGCTCTCCATGTTGGAGGGGGCCAGCTTTTCGTTAGGGTCGTGCAGCACCGCGATCGACCATTTCGGGATCACGCGCGCCTTGGGGTTCTTCCACGTCCGGCCGGTATAGGCTGTCAGCGCCTTGACGAAGAACTCCAGCTCCTCGTCCTCCAGCTTGGTGAAGGGCGTGATCCGGATGCGCTTGATCTTGAACTTGCCGGGGCTCCCGTTCGGGGCGGTCGTCACCACGACCACCGGCGCCCGATACCAGTCGAACATCTGCCGGCCGAACTTGCGGAACCGCTCGTCCTCGACCTCGCCGAAGCACACCACGATGCGCTCAGGCACGGGGCCCTTGCTGGCCGCCTTGCCCAGGTCCTTGTGCAGCAGCTCTTCCAGGATCGAGGCCGTATCGTCAGGTATCTCCCGGTCGTGCAGGTCCAGCAGCGTCTCGACGGTCGGCACCACCCGGTGGCCCCGCGCCTCGCCCAGCAGGGAGGCATAGTACCCGTCCGTCTGGTAGTTATAGCTGCGGGCGAGGTTGATGATCTTCGGCCGCGAGCCCGAAAGCAGTTTCGGCTGCAGCACATAGTCTCGCGTCGTCATCATGCGGAACGGGGCGCCCAGCGCCGCCAGGTCCCGCAGGTCGTCCGCGATCAGGATCCAGTCAAACCTCAAAGTACTTCAACATCCTGATTGCACCCCAGCCATCGGCATAGAAGCCGGGCTCGACCTCGAAACACTTGTACCCATAGCCATGGTAGCGTTTCAGAAGCGGGTAGTTGGTTTCCTTGATCTCAAGGTTCAGCCGCGGAATGGCGTTTTCGCGGCAGTAACGCTCAACGTGGCGAAACAGTTGCTCGCCCAGACCTTTGCCCTGATGCGCAGGCGAAACGGCGAGGCTGTCGAAATTCGCGGCCCTGTCCTCGAGGATCAGGAAGGCATAGCCCGCGACTTCATCGCCTGCGACGGCACAGAACAGGGCGGCATGCTGGTCGCCGGGCACGTCCGCGAAATCCTCGCGCGTCATCATCTTGTCGGCGTAGCCGGCCTCGAAACAGGCCTTCTCAATCGCGACCAGCGCGTCGATATCCTGCTCTGCCATGTCGCGGATCATGTCGCCGCGGGGTCCCTGGGACTGTTGGCTTCGCGACTGGCCAAGGTGAGGAGGCTCGCGAACAGGCCGCATTAATACCAATCGGTTGAGTCTGTCGATAGAGTCGGACCTGCGCCATTCTCGCGCGGCACAGTTTGAGGAAGGCCTGCCATGCCCACCCGCAGCGTTGCCGCCTTGTGGTGCATCCTCGGCGTGGTCTCCGGCCTCGGCATGGCCATCGCCGCCTGGCTCCTGATCGCGCCTACGCCCGGCCCACCGCCCACCATCCCCTTCCAGGACAAGATCTTCCACATCCTCGCCTTCGGCTGCCTCACCGGCCCGGCGGTCCTCGTCCTGCCGCCGCGCTATCTCTGGTTCTGGCTGGCCCACATGGCCGCGCTGGGCGCCGGTATCGAGATCGTACAGCGGCGCATGGGGCAGGGCCGCTCTGCCGATCCCGTGGATTTCCTGGCCGATCTCGTCGGCATCGGCCTCGCCGTCCTGATCGGCCGCTACGTCCGCCGGATGGTCGTCTCCCGGGCCCCGACACCGTTGCCGTCCGCCACTCCCGACCGCTAGATCAGGGCCAGTTGGATCTGGGGAGACTGCCAATGATCATCTTCGTCCACGGCGTTCCCGATACCCCCGCCCTCTGGGAGCCCCTCATCGCCGCCCTCGGCCTCAAGCCCGGCGACTGGCAGGCCCCGGCGCTTCCCGGCTTCGGCTCGCCCGTCCCCAAGGGTTTCCCCTGCACCAAGGACGCCTACACGGACTGGCTGATCAGCCAGATCGAACGCGCCGGCGGCCCGGTCCACCTCGTCGGCCATGACTGGGGCGCGCTGCTTGTTCTCCGTGCCGCCTGCCTCCGCCCTGAGCTGGTCGCCAGCTGGTGTGTCACCAATGCCGTGATCGACCCGCAGTATCGCGGCCACCAGACCGCCCGCATGTGGGCGACCCCGGTAATGGGCGAGCTCTCCATGTTCGCGATCCGCAACCGCGCGCGGCTTGAAAAGGGGCTCGTCGCCGGCGGCATGCCCGCCGCGCTCGCCAGGACCGAAGTCCCGCACGTCGACAAGACGATGCGCCAGTCGATCCTGAAGCTCTACCGCTCCGCCGATGGTCTGCGCTTCAACGGCCCGTGGGTGGACGATCTCGTCAAACTCCCCCGCCGTGGCCAGCTCTTCTGGGGCGAGACGGATGCCTTCGTGCAACTCGACGTCGCCGAGCGCTTCTCCCGCCAGCACAGCATCCCGCTCCATATCGAGCGTGGCGCCGGCCACTGGGCCTGTCACGAACGCGCGAGCCAGTTTGCCGACGTGCTGCGCGCGCATTGGGCCCGTTAGCGTTCACACGACGTCAGTCCTGCCATCTCACGGGCTGTCACAAGGCGATTTCAGGGCAAAATCCCGGACCAGGCGACCTTCCATCGGCGCAATGAAACCGAAACCCGCGTCCGCGCGTAGTTGAATGGAACTTCGGCTCCACAACGAAAGGTCCGGTTGATGCGTTTCGAAGATGAAGTTGTGACGCTGCAAGCCCAGGTGGGCATCATCGCTGGCCATGTCGGTCGGATGATCCACGCGATCTCCGCCTATTCCGAACGCGGCTTCAACACAGAAGCGGCCAAGGCCAAGCTTGCCGTGCTCGAAAACCTGATGTGGGCGCTGCACTCGCGCGAGGTTGAACTCAAGGCCGGCGCCTCGTCCAACGCGTCACGCCTGCTGCACTGAATTGCGGATTACTTGCCCAGCAGCTGCGCCGCGCGCTCCGCAAAATAGGTGATCACGCCACTCGCGCCTGCGCGCTTGAACGCTGACATCGTCTCGATGATCGCCTTGTCCTCGTCGAGCCAGCCCTGTGCGGCAGCCGCCTTGATCTGCGCGTACTCGCCGGAAATCTGGAACACCAGCGTCGGCACGCCGAACTCCGACGACACGCGCTGCACGATATCGAGATAGGGCAGGCCCGGCTTCACCATCACCATGTCCGCGCCTTCCTCGATGTCCATGGCGACTTCGCGCAACGCCTCTTCGGTGTTCCCGAAATCCATCTGGTAGGTCTTCTTGTCGCCCTTCAGCACCGACGCCGTGCCCACCGCGTCGCGATACGGGCCATAGAAGGCTGAGGCATACTTCGCGGCGTAGGACAGGATCATCACATGCTCGAACCCTTCCTCGTCCAGCGTCTCGCGGATGGCGCCGATGCGGCCGTCCATCATGTCCGACGGCGCCACGATGTCCGCCCCCGCCCGCGCCTGCACCAGCGCCTGCTCGACCAGCATCTGCACCGTCTCGTCGTTCAGCACATAGCCTTCGTCATCCAGCAGCCCGTCATGGCCGTGGCTGGTGAACGGGTCGAGCGCCACGTCGCACGCGATGCCCACTTCCGGCGCTGCCGCCTTCATCGCCTGGATCACCGTCGGGATCAGGCCATCAGCGTTCAGCGCCTCGTCGCCGCCTTCGTTCTTCTTGTCGGCATTGATGTGCGGGAAGATCGCGATCGCCGGGATGCCCAGCTCCCGCGCGCGCACCGCGGCCTTCGCCGCCTCGTCCACGTTCAGGCGGTCGACGCCCGGCATGGTCTTCACCGGCACGCGCGGCTCCTTGCCGTCATGCACGATCATGCCCCAGACGATGTCGTCGGGGCTCGGCTTGCTCTCCCGCACCAGCCGCCGCGCCCAGTCGAACTGACGAACCCGCCGCATGCGGGTGGCTGGGTAGACGCCGGTGATGATGGACTTGGGCATGGGATGTTCCTCTGCCCCGCTAGGTAGCGGCCAGCGAGCCGAATGTCATCTGGCGGGCCGTACGATCACCCGGGCCGGCCCGGCAGCCAGCTGCCCGACGATGGCGGCATCGGGAAAACCCGCAGCTTTGGCCTTGGCCAGCACCTCATCCACCGATGCTGGTCCAACCGCGATCAGCAATCCCCCGCTGGTTTGCGGGTCGGTGAGGATATCGGTTCGCCAGCTTTCGAGCCCGTCGGGCAGGGCGACCGAGTCGCCATAGCTGTCCCAGTTCCGGGTCGAAGCGCCGGTGCGAAGACCTTCCCGGGCAAGCGCTTCGACACCCGGCAGCAGCGGGGGCTGAGCGAGGATCTCGGCGGTCAGGCCGGCGCCCCGCGCCATCTCCAGCGAATGGCCAAGCAAGCCAAAGCCGGTGACGTCCGTCAGCGCGTGAACCCCGGCTACGTTGGCAAGGTCCTTCCCGAACGTGTTGAGCTTCGTGGTTGACGCGATCATCGCGCGATACCCCGCCTCGTCCAGCCGCCCCTGCTTCAGCGCCGCGCTGTAGATCCCGACGCCGAGCGGCTTGGTCAGGATCAGCACGTCGCCTGCCTTGCCCGACCTGTTGGTCAGCAGCTTGTCGGGATGCACCAGCCCAAGCGCCACGAGGCCATAGATCGGTTCCTTGCTGTCGATCGAATGTCCACCCGCGATTGGCACGCCCGCGGCGGCGCAGATCGACGCGCCGCCCTCGAGAATTCTCCGGATCATCTCGACGGGCATCACGCCCACCGGCATGCCGACAATCGCGAGCGCGAAGATCGGCGTGGCCCCCATCGCGTAGATGTCCGACAGCGCGTTCGTGGCCGCGATGCGCCCGAACTCGAAAGGGTCATCGACCACGGGCATGAAGAAGTCGGTGGTTGCGACCAGCGCCTGATCGTCATTCAGACGCCAGACCGCAGCGTCATCCGAGGTTTCGGTTCCCACCAGAAGGTTTGCGAATGGTCCTGCGGCAGGCATCGTCGCCAGGATGTCCCGCAGTACCGACGGCGAGAGCTTGCAGCCGCAGCCGCCGCCATGGGCCAGCGATGTGAGGCGAACGTCCTCCGGCATGTCAGTCGGCTCCCGCTTGCTAGTGGAGATCAGTTTGATAGCAGGATGGCGCCGGGCCCGACAGTGCGTCGGATGCTGCGGCCGGAAGCGGTTGCCGAGGCGTGATGTCAAATCCGGGTGTCACAGAAGCGGTTGATCAGGCTTCGCTCGATCAGTTCGACATGGTCATCGATGTCCGCAGCCCCGGCGAGTTTGCCGAGGACCACGTGCCCGGCGCGGTGAATCTTCCGGTCCTTGACGACGCGGAGAGAGCCGTCGTCGGCACGACCTATGTCCAGGAGTCGCGATTCCTCGCCCGCCGCATCGGCGCGGCGCTCGTTGCGCGCAACGTCGCCCGCCATCTCGATACCGCGCTGGCGGACAAGCCTCCCACGTTCAGGCCGCTTGTCTATTGCTGGCGTGGCGGACAGCGGTCGAACGCCATGGCGCTGATCCTCGCACAGGTCGGCTGGCGCACCATGGTGTTGAAGGGTGGCTACAAGACTTATCGCCGCGTCGCGCACAGCAAGCTCTACGACTCCGACCTGAACCTGCGCCTCGTGCTGCTGGAGGGCGGCACCGGCAGCGCCAAGACGGCTATCCTCAATCGGGTGGCCGCACTGGGGGAGCAGGTCATTGATCTCGAGGACATCGCCCGGCATCGCGGCTCGCTCTTCGGCGCGCTCACCGACACGCCACAACCATCGCAGAAGTGGTTCGAGTCCAGCCTGCTCGACAGGTTGCAGCGGCTTGATCCCGCGCGCGCCATCCTGGTGGAATCGGAATCCAGCAAGATCGGCAACCGCACGCTGCCGCCCGCCGTGTGGCAGGCCATGCAGCGAGCGGCCCGCATCCGGCTTTCGGCGCCGCTAGAGGCGCGCGCCGCCTATCTCGTGAAGGCCTATCCCGGCGTGATCGCCGATCGTTCACTGCTGGAGCACGTGCTGACCCGGCTCGAAGTGTACCCGGGCCGCAAGCAGCTTGCGAACTGGCGGACACTTGCCGACGCCGGCGCCTACACAGAACTCGTCCAGCAGGTGGTCGAGCGCCATTACGATCCCTCATACGCGCGCTTCAACAAGCGCGATACGCGTCCAAAGCTCGGGGAGATCACCCTGTCGGCTCTTGATGAAGCGGCGCAAGAGGATGCCGCCGCCCGCATTGTCCGGATCCTGCGCGACGCGTGAGTTTACCGTCCCCGCTTCACCGTCCGCTGCATGAAGCAGCGCAGGCGTACGTCCATGGTCGTGCGTTGCAGCTCGCGGATGTCCGACTGCCAGTCCTGCAGGCGCCAGACCGGCACTTCGCGGAAGCCCAGCTTGCGGTAGAACGGCCCGTTCCACGCCACCTTGCGGAAGGTCGACAGCGATACCCGCTTGTGCGAGCGCGCCTCCGCCTCCTGCAGGCACCGCCGTACCAGCCGTGTGCCCAGCCCGCGTCGTCCATGACGTGGCAGTACGGATAGCTGGTCGAGATACAGGTCCTGCCCCCGGTCCGAGCACAGGGCAAACCCCACCACCTCGTCCCGGTCGTCCACCGCCACCCAGATCAGCCCCTCGCCGAATCCCTGGCGCAGGCGGTCCTCGGGAATCGGCTGGGTCGGTTCGCCCAGCGGCCCGAAGTCGATCAGCCCCGTTCCCCGGAAGAGGGAAGCCGACGCAAGATCAATGTTCTGCAGCTCGCCGATCTCGTTGCCGCGCGCCGGGCGTACCCGGTAAGCGGGCGCAGGATCGTCGATAAGGGTCGCCATGGGAGGGGCCGGCCTGTTTAGGGTCTTGTTGGCAGTGGAGTACGCATGGAACGCCGCGTATGAATAGCGTGTGAACCTGACGCGGAACAGACGGCATGACAGCTCTGACACCTGAACAGATTTTGATTCGACAGACCGCAGCCGATTTTGCCGCGGAAAAGCTGCGTCCCCACGCGGCCGAGTGGGATGAGACAAAACACTTTCCTGTGGACGTGATCCGCGAGGCGGCGGGGCTGGGCTTCGCCGGGCTCTACGTTAACGAAGATGTCGGCGGCTCGGCCCTCTCTCGTTTCGACGCCGTACTGGTCTTCGAACAGCTGTCACAGGGCTGCGTCTCGACCGCCGCCTTCATCTCCATACACAACATGTGCAGCTGGATGATTGATCGATTCGCGTCCGACGAGATGCGCAAGGAGTGGCTCCCCCAACTCACCTCGATGGATCTGATCGCCTCCTACTGCCTCACCGAGCCGGGCGCCGGCTCCGATGCCGGCAGCCTCAAGACGAAAGCCACAAAGGATGGCGACGACTACGTCCTCAACGGCTCCAAACAGTTCATCTCCGGCGCCGGGACCAGCGATGTCTACGTCGTCATGGCGCGCACCGGACAGGATGGACCGAAAGGCATCTCCGCCTTCATCGTGCGCAAGAGCGACAAGGGCGTCTCCTTCGGCGCCAACGAGAAGAAGATGGGCTGGAACTCCCAGCCGACGCGTCAGGTGATCTTCGAGGACGTCCGCATCCCTGCGAGCCGCCGCATCGGCGCCGAGGGCGACGGCTTCCGCTTCGCCATGGCTGGCCTCGACGGCGGCCGTCTCAACATCGCCGCCTGCTCGCTTGGTGGCATGCAGGAAGCCATGAACAAGGCGCTCGATTACGTGAGACAGCGCAAGCAGTTCGGCCAGGCCATCGCCGACTTCCAGGCGACGCAGTTCAAGCTCGCCGACATGGAAACCGAAACGCAGGCCGCCCGCGTCATGCTCTACAACGCCGCGCAGGAGCTGGACGCCAAGACCCCGCAAGCCACCCGCTGGTGCGCCATGGCCAAGCGCTTCGTCACCGACACCGGCTTCAAGGTCGCCAACGACGCCCTGCAACTCCACGGCGGCTATGGCTATCTGTCCGACTATGGCGTCGAACGCATCGTCCGCGACCTCCGCGTCCACCAGATCCTCGAAGGCACCAACGAGGTGATGCGGGTGATCGTGTCGCGGGACATGCTGAGGCAGTGATGCGGGCGCTCGTCGGGGCCGGTCTCGCAATGTTGTGCGTGTCGTGCACTGCGACGCAGACGACATTTCAGGCTCACGACAATGGCTACTGGTTTGAGCGTTGTGTCAGGGTCACAGACTTGGTCCGCGCGCCGTTGGACGATCACGGTTTCCGCTTCGTGCACATCTTCTGGCCAGCTCCTAGCCGCGATAGCATCAGCATATACGCTGCGATGAAGATGGAGCCGTCCGACGACGTGGCGCACGTCTTCTATAGCGGCGATGATGATGTTGGGGGCGTGGCTCAGATCACCCACTACGTCGGAATGCCGGAAGTCGCGGAGCTCCTGGCGGATTGCCTCCTTTGGTCGGGGCGCTTCGCCAGGAAGAGCCGTGTCGCAACGTCCAACGAGGATGGCCGGCCTGAGGAGTTTTCTGCGGTCTACGTGGAGCGTAGCTCGGGCAAGAAGGTTGCCATTGAGACGATGCATGACACGGTGGGCCTTCTCGTGTCGGATCGCCTCGAAGGTGGCGCGCTTCGCGCCACGCTGCGTGAGCGCATGACGGTGCTCTTTGAAGACGCACACGATGGCGATTGATAGTCGGCGATAGCGCCATAGGGGGGGGCGTCAGTGATCATCGGGATCTTGTGGGCGGTCGCTTGGGCCGTTGTGTTTATGGGCCGCGACTGGCGCCTCGTCCCGTTGCTCTACGCGGTGCTCCTCGGCGTTTCGGTTCTCGCCGTCGCGCCGCTGCAGAACGATCTCGCGGCGTTCAATCTGGCCAGGCCGTCATGGGAAGACATCATCACCGGCCACGCCCTGCTGCATTTGCCGTGGGCCGGCGTTGCTTTAATTGTATGGTTCTTCCGCCGCCGTCGCCGCGGAGAGGATTGAAGCCAACGCAAAGTCCATCAAACACCGGCGCAGGAACACGCATGCGATCGATCGTGAATGCACTCGGCCTCCCAATCGCAATCATTCTCTCCGCCTGCGCATCCGCGCCCGACCCCATACCAACCGGCCCGCCCGATGTCACGCTCACCTCCGGCCTCCCGGCGACCGCGCAGGCGAGGCTGTATTCCGGCTGTATCGCACAGGCCAATTCCACCGGCTCCATCCAGCGCGAGCGCGACGGCGGCACATTGCGCTTCACGTGCACTGGCGATCTTGCGAAACACTTCTTCGACGCCCTCGGCCCGTGGAGCGCCAAGATCGGATCGGAGATCGTCGAGGACGGCCGCACCTACCGGTTCAGCAAGAAACTCATCAAGGACAGCTACGGTATCGACTACTGCGTGGCCGATGCAGGCGCCCACACTTGCATTGTGATCCTCGCCGTCGGCCCCTTCATTGAGGAACCCGGTAGCATCGTCCCGGTGAACTGATCCTAGACGCCCAGCTGCCGCGCCAGCGCCGGATTGTCCGACAGCACGATCCGGCCCAGCCATGCCGCCAGCTTCTCGGCGCCATCGGGCGTCTTCCCGAACCGCTCGATCGGCGCATCGATCAGGATCAGCGGATCGCCCTCGCAGAAATCTTCCGCGTGCCGGTAGATCTCGACGCGATTGGCGCGCGCGTCGAAGCGCACGGTATGCCAGCGCATGGCGTCCGCTCCTTGCCTCTGTTGCACTCTAACCGCTGCTCAGC
>Ga0208492_1000960_pt1 | contig 20895 bp, 18 predicted proteins | sample Subbioar_CSW14AB_FD_184820 | JGI IMG/M metagenome (GOLD analysis project Ga0208492, IMG submission 184820) | Serpentinite rock and fluid subsurface biosphere microbial communities from McLaughlin Reserve, California, USA - CR12Mar_CSW14AB (SPAdes) | ecosystem: Environmental > Terrestrial > Deep... | reverse complement strand
CGCCGACCTCCAGCTCGACGAAGACGGCCGCGCCATCAAAGAAGACCCCGCCGACCAGGACGGCGTCATCATCGTCCCCGATTCTGCTTCTCCGATCTCCCCCTCCCAGAGGGAGGGGGCGGGGGGTGGGTTCGCTTCGCCTCTAGAAGCCACCAAACTCGGCAAGCAGACCCGCGCTGAAGTTGCTGCCTTGAAAGTGGCCGCTCTTGCAAAGGAAGACGACCAACCCAACCTCATGGACGTCGCCGAACCAAAGCGCCTCGACCGCAAAGCCAAGGGCGTCGAAAAGCCGACGCGCAAGGCCAAAGAGGAGCCACCTGCCAAGCACCCGGATGGAAAAGGGCCGAAGCCCAAGATGAGGCTCGTCAACGGCAAACTCGTCCCGACCGAAGACTCGCCCCGTTTGTTCTGACCCTGAAACAGCTCGATGAATGCTCATGTCATCTCACCGGATCATCTTGAACTTGAGGGCGGCACGTAGCGTGATCTTCGCGCTCGCTCTCGATCCGGTGGTGTGGCGACGATTCCCTTCGAACGCCAAAGTGACGAGCTTCGAACTCGTTCCGCCGGGTTGTTGCCAACAAGGAACGGTCATCCGCCAGATCAGGCTCGCGGGTGGGCGGTCGCGAACGACCGAGGTCGCCCTGCTCGACTACCGACCGCCCGAATCATTCTCGATGGGCTGGCACTTGCCGATCGGATCGGGCGGAATATCCGGGGTGGTCACCACCGCGCTTGAGGAAACCCCAGATGGAACCCGACTCACTGCCGTGACTGACATCGAGAGTAAGGGTGGCCTGTCGAAACTCCTCGAGATCGTCTGCCGACCGTTGATGAAGCGTTCGCAAAGGGCTGACCTCGAGGTGTTGCGGCTGATTGCAGAAGGTGAACTGAACAAGGCTCCGACGGCGTAAACCGCTAATCTCGATGGGGAATAAACATGACCACGTTCGCTAATCCCACCACCGCCAAGAAGCTCGCCTTCAACATCCAGCCCGGCGAGTCCTACACCATCCGCCGCAAGGTCTTCAAGATCTTCGGCGCCGCCTTCCACATCTACGACCCCCACGGCAACCTCGCCGGCTACTGCAAGCAGAAGGCGTTCAAGATCCGCGAGGACATCCGCATCTACACCGACGAGTCCTTGAGCCAGGAACTCGTCACCATCAAGGCCCGCCACATCCTGGACTTCAGCACCACCTACGACGTCACGCTCCCCGACGGCTTCTCCCTCGGCTCTCTCCGCCGCAAGGGCCTGAGCTCGACCTTCTTCCGCGACCACTGGCTCCTCTTCGACGACAAGAACCGCCAGCTCGGCGAGATCAAAGAAGACAACGCCTGGACGGCGTTCTTCCGCCGCATGCACGAGCTCGTCGCCCTCTTCTTCCCCCAGAAGTTCACGCTCACCAAGACTGACGGCACGCCCATCGCCACCTTCCGTCAGCACTTCAACCCCTTCGTCTACCGGCTCAGCGTCGGCGTCCTCGCCGATGATCCCGAGGTGAACGACCTCGTCATCCTCGCCACCGGCTGCCTGATCACCGCCATCGAAGGTCGCCAGTCCGGCGGCTGATCCCCGCCGAATACATCCACACACCTCTCTCCGGCACGGAGTGCCCGCCTTGGCCAAGAAGACCACCAGTAACCCCGCCAGCAAACCAGACAGCGCCGCGTCTATCCGCCTCAAAGAGCGCGACGCTCTCACGCAGAAGAAGATCCTCGGCCTCGCCGACGAGCTCTCCAAGCGCACCTTCGCCGGCAAAGAGCCCAAGATCGATATCCCGCTCCGCACCAAGTCCAACACCCTCTGGAACAAGAAGAAGGGCATTCTCCAGATGGGAGACGCGGCGGCCGAGCGAGAGCTCTTCAGCCTCAACCAGGCCAAGCAGTTCATGCAAACGATGCTGCACGCCAGCACCATTAAGGACCTGATCGCCGCCGGCAAGACCTCCAGCCTCCGTGGTGTCTTCTACAAGGCCAAGCACACCGTCGCGGGCACCAAGGAAAACACCTTCGACGCCCAGGAAGAGTCCGACCCCATCCTCGAGGATCTGGAAGTCTCCCTCGGCGCCCTCCGCGAAGAGCTCCACGTCTTCGCCGAGCCCCGCGGCGCCCTCGTCGGCAACATCACCCTCGTCGACAACGGCGCCGGCCGCGCCGACGAGATCAACTGCCGCGCCATGGGCTCGGGCGGCTACGGCATCCCGTCGATCGTCGAGCCCGATGTCATCCTCTTCAAGAAGTGCGAGGCCAAGTTCGTCCTCCACGTCGAAAAGGGCACCGTCTGGCAGCGCTTCAACGAGGACCGTTTCTGGGAGGAGCACAACTGCATCCTCACCCACGGCGCCGGCCAGCCCCCCCGCGGCTGCCGCCGCCTCCTCCAGCGCCTCAACCAGGAGCTCAAGCTCCCCATCATCTGCCTCCTCGACTGCGACCCCTGGGGCCACTACATCTACTCCGTCATCAAGCAGGGCTCCATCTCCCTCGCCTTCGAGTCCTCGCGCCTGGCGATCCCCGAGGCCAAGTTCCTGGGCATCCGCGCCAAGGACTACGACCAGTGCGACCTCTCCGAGGCCGTGAAGATCGACCTCAGCGACAACGACACCAAGCGCGCCCGCGAGATCGCCGCCTACCCCTGGTTCGCCGACAACAAGCCCTGGCAAAAAGAAATCCAGAAGATGCTCGACAACGGCTTCAAGATGGAAGTCGAGTCGCTCATCAACAAGGACATCAGCTACGTCACCGAGACCTACGTCCCCGAGCGCCTGAAGGCCAAGGACTGGCTGGACTGATGCTGCTCACTCCTTTCCTGCCCCGAAGTAACGTTTGATCATCTCCGACGCGGCGTCATCGCAGGCCTTCGCCGCGCTATCGCCTGCTTTATTCGTCGCCACCATGACCGCCATGTTCTTCTCCGGTGCCGCCCAGACGACGCAGAACCAGGTCGTGTTGCTGCCCGAGTGGGTGATGACGGTCCCGTCGCCGCCGGCGCCTTTGGCCCAGCCGCGCTTCCCGATGCCCCAGCCGAAGCCGTACTTCTCCCCCGGGGCGTTGTAGGCAGTGTGCAGCTTCGCGATTGATTCGGGCTCCAGCAGCCACTCTCCGGGTGCGCGGTTGCTGCGCCAACCGCCCGTGTGAACGGCGATGTACTTGCCCCAGTCCTCGAGGGAGCAGTGAACCGTGCCCGCGGGTCCGAGCGCCTTGGGGTTGTCGGACTGCACCGGTCCGAGCGGAGCATGGCCCCAGGGCTGCTCCACCTTGCCCTTGGGCCCGGGGATTCCGAACCCGGCGGACTTAATCCCGAGCGGTCCGAAGACCTTCTCCTGCATCAACTCTTCCCACGCTTTGTCGCACACCTTCTCGGCCATCGCACCCGCGATCATGAAGCCGCCGTTGGCGTACTCGTACTTGGTGCCTGGCTCGTGAACCGGGGGTTTCTTGAAGAGCGTTCGCATGAAGTCGAGCCGGGCCGCGCGGGTGTCGCGGGTCGCCTTCCAAAGCGCTGCCCACATGCCGTCACGCTGGAGGTCCTTCGGAACGCCCGCGCGGTGTGCGAGCAACTGCTCCACCGTCACACCCTTCCACTTCTCATCCATGTCCATCTCTGGGAAAACTTCACCCAGAGTGCTTGACCACTTCAGCTTCTCCTCTTCGACGAGGATCCCGATCAGCGTGGCGGTCATCGACTTGGTGCAGGAGCCCAGGTGCCATTGGTCATCGAACGTCGCCTTCGTCTCGTCCCCGAGTTTGCGAACGCCTGAAACACCACGGGCGATGACGTCCCGGCCGCGCATCACGACCACGGCCATTGCTGGTAACCCCGCCTTCGCCCGGATCGCCTCGATTGCTTCCGACACGTCCGCCGGAACGGCCTTCTCGACCTCCGCCGCCGGTGCCTTCACCGCCTGCGCAGCGACTCCACTCACGGCCATCCCAAACGCGACAACTCCAACCCACGCCATCTGCATCACTTCTTCTCCTTCAGCAACCACTCAACCGCCGCGTCGATCTGTGCATCGTCCCCCGCCGAGTACGGCAACCGCCGCTCGACCACCACGTCCGGCTCCACGCCCTTCCCCTCGATCCGCTCTCCTTCCACATGCACGTCCGCCACCGCAACGTACAGCACGCTCCCATCCGCGAGCGGCCGCAGAGTTCCCGCGAGAACGGCCCCGGCCGTGCGTTCACCAATCAGGGTCCCGACTCCCGCCCGCTTGAACCCGTACGTCAAAATCTCTTTGCCGCTCCGCGAGCCGCCATCCACCAGCATCACGACCGGGTTCGCTTTCGGGTCCCACGCCTGGCGCTGCTCGTGTACCTGTCCATCCCGGTTTCTCATCGCGACCCGCGGCACGGTGGTGTTGAAGATCTCCAAGTACCGCGGCTGAGCGCCGCCCCACCCGCCGCGGATGTCGAAGATCAATGGCAGCCCCGGATGCTCAGATTGCGCCAGCGCGAACTTGGTCTCCAGCACGTCCTTCAGGGCGTCCTGGTACAGCGGGCTCGCGTAGGACCGGACCCGAACGTACGCGACAACCTTCCCGTCCTTCTCGATCATCCGCGCACTCTTTGTGATCGACTCCAGAAAGAGCTCCCGCGGCCTGATCCGGCGTGGCGTCACGCTCAACGCCACCACCTTCCCACCCTCCCGCCGGCGAATCTTCACCTGCGTCTCGATTCCTTCCGAGTCGCGGAAAGCTTCGATATCACTCCACTCCTCCCCATCCACGCTCACTAACTCGTCACCCGCGAAGACCCCCGCCTCCGCCGCAGGTCCGCCGTCGTAGACGTCAGCCGCGAAAACCTTCCCATCGACCACTTTCGTCGCGACCCCGATCCCCACATACGTCACCGGCCCCGGCCAAACCTTCGACCCGCTCCGCCGCGGGACCCCCTCCGGGTAGAACACATCCAGCACCTCGTAATACTCGCGCTGCCCCGCGTGATAGTGCGCCGTGTGTGAGGCCTTCAGCCGCCCCAGCGCCTCATTGATCACCCCCGACAACTCCGCTGCGCTCCCGGCCCCCTTCGCACGCGGCAGCAACTCATCGCGCACGGCGTCCCAATCGACGCCGTGCATCTCGGGGTCGTAGAAGGCATTCTTGACCACGCGCCACGCCTCAATGAAGACTTCCTCGGGCGCGACGTGGCCCGGGTCCTCGTGGGCGATGAACACGCCCTCGGAGACGAGCGAGGCCCGGTAGTCCTCATCCTGAGCCGGCGCCGCTCCGGCAGCGATCCCCAGCACCAACATTGACGCGAGCAGCCGATTCATACCGCTCCTTTCCGCCACCCCAAATGCAGTCTACCTCGACCTACCCTCTCCGCGATGTCCCAGGCCGCGACTTCCAAGCTTGCTCCCCATGTTCCACCCCGGGTCTTCGAGCGGCTGCATGCCCTTTCCAAGAATGAGGCTGAGCTGGCGGCGATGCTTGAGGACCCTGAGGTTCTGACCGACCACAAGCGGGTCCGGGACGCGTCCATCAAGCGGGCGGCTCTGACACCGGTGGTGAGCGGGTACCGGGAGTTTGCCGCTCTGGAGAAGGAGATTGGGGAGCTCGAGCAGGCCGTGGCGGAAAACAGCGATGCGGAGTTCGTGGCTCTCGCCAAGGCGGAGCTGCCGGGGTTGCGCGAGCGGGCGGGGGCGCTGATCCAGGAAGTGCTTTCGCGGCTGGTGACGACGGATGATCGGCGGGTGGGATCGGTCATGCTGGAGGTCCGGGCGGGGACGGGCGGGGATGAGGCGTCGCTGTGGGCGCGGGACCTGATCGACATGTACCAGCGGTACGCGGCCAAGCGCGGGTGGTCGTTTGAGCCTTTGGAAGTGACGCCAGAAGAGGGAGTGGGGGGGATCCGGTCGGCGGTAATCAACGTCAAGGGCGATGCGGTGTGGAGCGAGCTGAACTTTGAGGCGGGCGTCCACAGCGTGAAGCGGGTGCCAGCGACGGAGGCGCAGGGGCGGGTGCATACGAGCACGGCGACGGTGGCCGCGTTGCCGGAGCCGGAGGAGGTCGATCTCAAGATCGACTGGGTGAATGACGTTGAGGAGTTTGCGACGCGGGCGCAGGGGCCGGGCGGGCAGAACGTGAACAAGGTGGAGACGGCGTGGCAGATCCACCATAAGCCCACGGGCATCATCATCAAGATGATGGAGGCCAAGAGCCAGCAGCAGAACCGGGACCGGGCGCGGCGGCTGCTGATGGCGAAGCTGTTTGAGGCGGAGCAGCGGCGGCAGCATGCGGAACGATCCGCGGCGCGGAAGACGCAGATCGGCACGGGGGACCGGAGCGAGAAGATCCGGACGTACCGGTGGAAGGAAGGGATTGTGGCGGATGAGCGGCTGCCGGGGCAGTACTCGCTGCGGGATGTGATGGCGGGGGATATGACGGAGCTGTTCCGGGATCTGCTGGCGCAGGAGACGCAGAAGAGGTTGGCGGAGCTGTAAGGGTCGGGTTTGAAGAAGGCATCAAGGCACGGGGCATCCAGGCATCGAGGCGAAGGCAGACATCGTGGTGGTGGGGGCTGGGGCCGCGGGGTTGTTCGCGGCGATCTGGGCTGGGAGGGGTGCGCCGGGGGCTCGGGTTGTTGCGGTTGATGGGGCCAAGAAGCTGGGGGCGAAGATTTTGGTGGCGGGTGGGGGGCGGTGCAATGTCACGCATCATGCGGTTGATGAGGGGCAGTATGCCGGGTCGTCCTCGAATGCGATCCGGAAGGTTTTGCGGAGCTTCGATGTTCCGCGGACGGTTGCGTTCTTTGAGGAGCTTGGGGTCACGCTGAAGCGTGAGGAGACGGGGAAGCTGTTTCCAACGACGGATGATGCGAACACCGTTCTGAATGCACTGCACCGCGCGGCGAGTAATGCTCGGGTTGAGCTGGTTCATCCGTGGCGGGTTGGGGGTGTGACGCGGGTTGATGGGGGGTTTGTGGTTCGCAAAGAGAACGCGGAGGGCGCGGAAGGGGCGGAGGGGCGCGGAGAGAAAAGCTTTTTCGCGAAGCGGGTGGTGCTGGCTACGGGTGGCTGCGCACTGCCACTGACGGGGTCGAATGGGCAGGGGTATGAGATTGCGAAGGGGCTGGGGCACAGCGTGACGGCGCGGGTCACGCCGGCTTTGGTTCCGCTCACGATTCCGAAGGATCATCCACTCACAGGTCTGTCGGGGTTGACGCGTGAGTGCACGCTGGAGCTGCGCTCCGGCACGGGCAAGAAGCTGAAGAGCTTTACGAACTCCACACTGCTGACGCACTTTGGGTTGAGCGGGCCGTGTGTTCTGGATATGAGCCGGTACTTCATCGCGGCGAAGGGTGAGGACCCCGGGGCGGTGCTGACGATCTCGTTCCTGCCGCGGGTCAGTGCTGAGCGGCTGGAGGAGGTGCTCATCGGGGCTCGGAATGCGAAGGTCAGTGTCGGCCGTTTCATCATGGAGATGGATGTCGGCGGGGGGGAGGCTTTGCCCGAGCGGCTGGCTCGACTGCTGTGCGGGTTGTCTGGGGTTGATGGAGGCGCTCCCGTCGCGCAGCTCAGCAAGGAGCAGCGGCGCGGGCTCGTCAGCGCGTGCACTGGGCTGGTGCTGCCCATCACTGGGGACCGCGGGTACACGTACGCCGAGGTCACTGCGGGGGGCGTGCCGCTCGCGGAGGTCAACGTCGGAACGATGGAGAGCCGTGTGTGTCCGGGACTGCACCTGTGCGGGGAAATCCTGGATGTTGACGGGCGGATTGGTGGGTTCAACTTCCAGTGGGCGTGGGCGAGCGGGTTCCTGGCGGGGAGGGGTGCCGGGGTCGGGTTGGGTGTTGGGGGGTGAGGTGGAAGTTGGTGACGTGGGGACCGGCCCGGCGGCCGGGCCGATCGCTCCCTGACGGTCGCGGTTCCTATGGCGGAGGACGCGGTCGGCGGCGCGACGGGCGGTTTCGTTGTTGTTCTCGAAGAGGATGATGCGGTTGAGGCGCTCCATCGCGGCGTAACGGGTCTCGGACTGGAGCGCGTCGGTTCGGGCGTCGACGAGGAAGCGGAGCTCGGAGATGCAGCGAGCGATGCGGGGCTGTCTTGCCCAGCGGGCGAGCTCGAACACTGAGACGGCGAGCTCCTCGGACATTTCGAGGATGGTGATGTGCTGGTTGTAGAAGGCGCGGAGGCGGCGGGAGTCCTCGGGGGTGATGGTGGAGGTTGGGGCGGGCGCGGGGTCGGGCGGTTGTGTGTCGGGGGTGAGGTTGTGGAGGTCGTTGGCGAGCATGGGTCCCTCTACCTCCTCTGGCATCGGTCACGTTTGTGCGCGCTTTTGGGGGTTTGTCGAAGGGGTGAGGTGCATTTGAGGCTGTGTTTCTCGATGCAAAAAAATCTGCAAAAGTGGCGGGATGGGCGTGGTGCGCGTGCCAATCTGTGCGCACAAACGTGACCGATGGCGTGCAAGTGGTGGCCGTGGGGGAGGTTGCGCGGGAGGGGGTGTGCGCGGGATTTCGTACAACGATGTCCCTGCTTGTTGCAACAGGTATTCGAGCGAGTGAGCGGAAGTGGAGGGGCCTACAGGAGTTGCGACCGGGTGGGCGTGCCTCGCGAACGGGGCGGGTGGTTCGCTACCCTGCGGCGTGGCAACGCTCGTCTGCGCGTCGATTCCGGTGGGTGATCCTGAGGTGGCTGCGGCGGATGCCGTGGTCGCGAAGGGTGAGGGTGCGGACCTGGTTGAGTTTCGGGTGGATGAGTACTTCCACGGGGACACGGACACGAACGCCGCGGAGAACCAATCCCGACACCTCGCCAAGCTCGTCTCCGAATCCCCCCTGCCTTGCATCGTCACCTGCCGGCACGTCTCCGAGGGTGGCCACTACGACGGGCCCGAAGACGCTCGGATTTCACTGCTCGAGCACCTCACCCGTGCCGGCGCCAAGGGCCACAACCCTCCCCGATACATCGACGTCGAGCTCGCCAGCTATCAGCGCTCCCGCAACCTCCAGCAGAAGGTCGGGCTCGCGCTCAACATCCCGGGCGGCATCGGCGACCCCGCGCCCGATGCAGCCACGTCGCTCATCCTTTCGCTGCACGACACGAAGGCCCGGCCTCACGACCTGCATCGTCAACTTAGCAGGCTGTACGAAACCCCTGCCGCGAGCATCGTGAAGGTCGCGTACCGCGCCCGCTCGCTCCGCGATTCGTTGGAGCTGCTCGACCTCCATGAGCACGCCCTCAAGCCGACGATCGCGCTGGGCATGGGCGAGTACGGGCTCATCACGCGCGTCCTGGCCGCGAAGTTCGGGGGGTTTCTCACCTTCGCTTCTCTCCGGCGCGCCGACGCCACCGCGCCCGGGCAGCCCACCGTCGCCGAGCTTCTCGATCTTTACCGTTTCCGCTCCATCAACCGAGCCACCTCCGTCTACGGCGTCATCGGCCACCCAGTCTCACACTCCATGTCCCCCTTGGTCCACAACGCCGCGTTCGGCGCTGCCAGTATCAACAGCGTCTACCTGCCGCTCCCCATCGCCGCGGACGCCGACGAGGCCGCCAACGACCTCAGCCTCAAGGCCACGCTGCTCGAACTCTTGCACCACCCGCGCCTCGACCTGCGGGGGCTGTCCATCACGATCCCCTTCAAGTCCTCCATCCTCCGCCTTGGACGAGCCCAGGGCTGGACTATTGACCCCGCGGCGGCCGCGATCGGTGCCGCCAATACGCTCGTGCGTAACGGTGACTCCATCACCCTCTTGAACACCGACGCTCCCGGCGCGATCGGCGCGATGGAGGAATCGGTGGGGTCGCTTTCCGGCAAGCACATCGCGATCCTTGGCGCGGGGGGCGTTGCCCGCGCGATCGCCTTCGCTTGCGCCGGGTTGGCCGCCGCGATCACGTTCTATGTTCGGAACGAGGAGCAGGCGACGGCTCTCGCGGGGGAGCTCAATCACGCTTGCCCCAACGCCCGTGCCACGGTCCTACCGCTGTCTGAAGCCGCGACGACGACCGCGGACATCATCATCAACGGCACCCCTGTCGGCATGCAATCGGGCTCGCACCCTGGCCAGTCACCCATCCCCGATCTCTCCGGCCTCAAGCCCACGGCCACCATCTTCGACACCGTCTACAACCCCATCGAAACGCCACTCCTCAAGGCCGCCCGTTCTCGCGGGCTCGCAACCATCGACGGCGTCTCCCTGTTCACCCGTCAGGCGGAGGCCCAGTTCAAACTCTGGACCGGGCTCTTCCCGCAGCAAGGTCTTTTCGATAGGCTGGTCCGGGACCATCTCGCGAGGCAGGAGGCCTGATGAGCGACGCAACCAAGCAGCCCGAGCCGATCCACAGGCTCCACGCGCTTTACCCGAACCATTACTGCTGGTTCCTGCTGCTGTCGTCGATGGACGTGATGCTGACGCACGCGATTCTGAACCGGCTCATGGGGCGGGAGCTCAACACGGTCGCGGACTACTTCATCGGAAAGTTCGGGCTGTGGGGGGCGATTGGGCTGAAGTTTGCGACGGTGCTGATTGCGCTGGGGGTGCTGGAGTTTGTGGGGCGGAGGCACCCGGTTCTGGGGCGTCGCCTGGCGGTCACGTCAATCTGCATCGCCGCGGTCCCCGTCACGTGGGGCCTGTATGTTCTGGCGGTGGGCATTGCCGAGGGCCACCACGAACCGCACCCCTGACGCAGTCTCGCAGATACGATTCGCCCCATGCCCAACGCCCCCGTTGTTCATCCCAGCGCAGTCCTTCAGGGCGAGATCGACCTCGCGCCCGGAGTGGTCATCGGCCCGCATTGCGTGCTCACGGGCCGCGTCAAGCTCGCGGAGGGCGTGCGGCTGGTCTCGCATGTCTGCATTCAGGGGCCCGTCGAGATCGGGACGAACACGCGGATCCATCCGTTCACGTCGATCGGGTTTACGCCGCAGGATGTGAAGTGGAAGGATGATCATGTCACGGCGGGGGTGCGGATCGGGAGTGACACGCAAATCCGCGAGAACGTGACGCTGCACGCGGCGAGCAAGCCGGATAAGCCGACGACGGTGGGGGACCGGTGCTTCCTGATGGTGGGGTGTCACCTCGGGCATGATGCGAAGATCGGCGATGATGTGGTGCTGGTGAACAATGTGCTGCTGGCGGGGCACAGCGAGGTGGGGGACAAGGCGACGCTGGGCGGGGCGGCGGCGGTCCACCAGTTCACGCGGGTGGGGCGGATGGCGTTTATCTCGGGGATGACGGCGGTGTCGATGGATGTGCCGCCGTTCTGCATTTCGGCGGAGCGGAATCACATCCATGGGCTGAACCTGGTGGGGCTGCGGCGCAATGGCGTGGAGCGGGACCAGATCACGCTGGTGCGGAAGGCGTTCCGCAAGGCGTTCCGGCCGACGTTGCCGCGGAAGGAGCAGATCCAGATTCTCGAGGAGATCGGGCGGGAGTCGCCGCTGGTGCTGGAGATGGCGGAGTTTGTGAAGAGTGCGAAGCGGTCGATCTCGGCGGGGACGGCGAGGCCGCCGCGGAGTTTGATTACGTGGCTGCACTACGCGAGGCGTGGGAAGCACCTGCCGGGGCTGGAAGAGGGCACGGACGAGGTGGGCTGACCTACGGTGGGGTTCGAATGGATTCACCGGCACAACCCCCACAGCCTTCACCACACTGCGATGAAGCGCGCCTGTGTGTTCTGAGTTCGAGCAGCAAGGGGAACTCCTCGGCGCTGGTGGTGTCGCAGGCTGGGCGGCAGTGGCTGGTGCTGATTGATGCGGGGCTGTCGCCGCGGCGGACGCGGGAGCTGTTGCTGGAGCAGGGTATCGATCTGCCGGTGTCGGCGATTGTGCTGACGCACCTGGATCACGATCACTTTCATCAGGGGTGGCTGGGGGAGCGGGCGGGGCTGCCGGAGGGGAGCTGGCTGTACCTGCACAAGCGGCACCGGAACCGGGCGCAGCGGGCGGGGCTTTTGTACTCGCCGACGCGGGTGTTTGAGGATGAGAGCTTTGAGGTGGCGCCGGGGGTGACGGTGTCGCCGGTGCTGATGTCGCATGATTCACTGGGGGCCGCGGCTTTCCGGGTGGACTTTGCGAGCAGCGGGCGGAGCCTGGGGTATGCGACGGACCTGGGGCGGGCGACGCAGCGGCTGGTGGATCACTTGCAGGGCGTGGATGTGCTAGCGATCGAGAGCAACTACTGCCCGAACTTGCAGGCGTATTCGGGGCGGCCGGAGTTCTTGCGGCGGCGGATCACGCACGGGAGCGGGCACCTGAGCAACGAGCAGGCGGCGGAGGCGGTGCGGGCGATTGGGCCGCGTGAGCACGTGGTGCTGCTGCACTTGTCCTTGGATTGCAACCGGCCGGAGCTGGCGGCGATGCAGTACAACCAGTGCCCGTACCAGGTGACGATTTCGAGCTGGGAGAAGCCGACGGGGTGGATCCGGCTGACGTGGCCGGAGGCGGAGCGGCGGGAGGGGCGGGGGCGGAGTGTGGCGCCGGCGGTGGTGACGCGGCGGGCTGTGGGGCCGATCCCGCACTTGAGGACCCCCACGCTCTGGGAATCTGTTGGGGTGGCCGCGGCGAATACAAGCGCCACGACCAGCGCTATCACCCAGCAGGACACCTAAACTCGATGCTTATGCCCAGCCCGATCCAGCCCGTGACCGAGTCCGACACCTTGAGCTTTGCGATTGAGGCCGCGCGGATGGTGCGGGATGACAAGTGCGATGACGTGGTGCTGCTGGATGTGCGGGAGCTGTCGCAGGTGAGCGACTTCCTGGTGATCGGCAGCGGCACGTCGGACCGGCAGATGCACACGGTGCTGAAGCACGTGGAGGAGCTGGCGAAGGGGCGGGGGTACCCGAGCTTCCGCAGCAACTCGGATGATCGCAGCACGTGGCTGCTGGTGGACTTTGTGGATGTGGTGGTGCATCTGTTCGAGCCGAACACGAGGGCGCACTACGACCTGGAGATGCTGTGGGGGGATGCGCCGCGGATTGAGTGGGAGCGGCCGGATCAGATGCCGCGGGATCGGGCGGGGTTGAATCAGTAGCATTGGGCGTACGGCAAGGCCGCACGACCCCAAGGCGGGTCGTGCCACCCGATGTGTCGTGCCACCCGGTGTCATGCGTTTTAGGGTCTGGCGGCGGCTTTGGCGCGTTCTTCTTTTTCGGCGCGGCGGCGTTTGAGTTCGGCGTCGATGAAGTCGGCGATTTCGCCGCGGAGCACGGCCTCGTAGTCTGAGGACTCGTGGTTGGTGCGGTGGTCTTTGACGCGGTTGTCGTAGAAGACGTAGGAGCGGATCTGGGTGCCCCAGCCGCGTTCCATGGCGCCACCGGTGGCCGCGGCGAGTTCCTTTTCGCGCCGCTCGTCCTCGATGAGCTGGAGCTTGGCCATGAGGACGCCCATGGCCTGGGCGCGGTTCTGGGGCTGGTCGCGGAAGGAGTTGGCGACGACCTGGAGGCCGGTGGGCAAGTGGGTGACGCGGATGGCGGTCGCGACCTTGTTGACGTTCTGGCCGCCGGGGCCGGAGGCGCGGACGAAGGGGACGATCTCGAGGTCCTTCTCGGGGATCTTGAGCTCGACTTCTTCGATCTCGGGGACGGCGTCAACAGTTGCGAAGGAGGTCTGGCGCTTGCCCTGGGCGTTGAAGGGGGAGACGCGGGCGAGGCGGTGGGTGCCGCGTTCGCAGTTGAGGTAGCCGAAGGCGTAGGGGCCCTTGACGTGGAGGGTGACGGAGTCGATGCCGACCTCGGAGCCGAAGCCGCGTTCGACCTCTTCGATGGACCAGCCCATCTTCTCGCAGTAGTAGATGTACATGCGGAAGAGCATGTCGGCCCAGTCGTTGGCCTCGGTGCCGCCCTGGCCGGCGGAGATGGTGAGGAAGCAGTTGGAGGCGTCGTGCTTGCCGCTGAGGAGCGACTGGAGCTCGACCTTTTCCATGCGGGGGCCGAGCTTGAAGAGGGTTTCGTCGGCCTCGGCGATGAGGTCTTTGTCGCCCATTTCCTTGCCCATCTCGTAGGCGAGCTTGGCGTCCCCGAAGTCCTTGATGACGGCGGTCAGGGGGTCGAGCTGGGCCTTGAGGGACTTGACCTGGGAGACGGTTTTGCGGGCTCGTTCGGGGGCGTTCCAGAAGGATTCGCCGCCCATTTCGGCCTCGAGCTCTCGGAGGCTCTGGAGCTTGCGGTCGTAGTTAAAGAGAGTCGCGGATGGTTACGATCCGCGCCTCTAGGCCGTCGATGATGGGTTGGTGGGCGTCAAAGTGCATGGGGCGGGAGTGTAGGGCGGGTGCCGGGGTGGGGGGGAGAAGGGGAATGAGCCGGGTACAATCCGATTCGGCTCGCGTTTGAACCTTTCCCGGTCGATAACTGTTCAAGTCAACAATGCCCGAACCACTCCGCCCAAGCGATCCCGGAAAGACGTCACCCTTGGGGAAGCCCACGGGGCCTGCGGGCTCCGCGGCCAAGATGGGGTCCACGGGGCCGGCGGTGCCGACGGCCGAGGAAATCCTGCAAGAGGTCGCCAAGAGCGGGACGAACGTTGACACGATCGTCGGGCGGCTGGTGATCGATCAGGGGTTCGCGACGCCGGAAGAGCTGTCGCACTGCCTGGCGCAGTCGAAGTCTCTGGCGGAGGACAAGAGCCAGCGGTCGCTGGCGGAGCTGCTCGTCGAGAACGAGTATGTGACGCGCCGGCAGATGCAGCGGATCCGCGACCTGGCGGAGGGTGAGCGGAGCGGGCAGAAGATCCCCGGGTACAAGGTGATCAGCAAGCTGGGCGCGGGCGCGATGGCAACCGTGTTCAAGGCTAAGCAGCTGAGCCTGGACCGCATGGTGGCGATCAAGCTGCTGCCCAAGAAGTACAGCAGCAACCCCCAGTTCATCGAGCGGTTCTATGCGGAAGGTCGCGCGGCGGCGCAGCTGAACCATCCGAACATCGTGCAGGCGTACGACGTCGGCAAGGCGGGCGAGTACCACTACTTCGTGATGGAGTATGTGGAGGGCTCGACGGTCTACGACGAGATCGTGAAGAGCAAAAGGTTCCAGGAAGGCGAGGCCATCGACCTGATCATGCAGGTGGCCGAGGCCTTGCAGCACGCGCATGAGCGCGGGCTGATCCACCGGGACGTGAAGCCCAAGAACATCATGCTCGCGGCCAAGACGGCGGGGGCGCCGTCGATCGCGAAGCTGGCGGACATGGGGCTGGCGCGGGCGATCACGGACAAGGAAGCGGCGGAGGCCGAGCAGGGCAAGGCGTTCGGCACGCCGTACTACATCTCGCCCGAGCAGATCCGGGGCGAGATCAACATCACGCCCGCGGCGGATATCTATTCGCTGGGCGCGACGCTGTACCACATGGTGACGGGGGCGGTGCCGTTTGACGGGAAGAACCCGTCGGCGGTGATGCACAAGCACCTGAAGGCGGAGCTCGTGCCGCCGGACCACGTCAACGCGAAGCTCTCGGCGGGGCTGTCCGAGGTCGTCGAGATGATGATGGCCAAGGACCCGCGGAAGCGGTACCAGTCGGCCAAGGACCTGATCACGGACCTCAAGGCGGTGCGGCAGAAGCAGCCGCCGCCGCTGGCGCACAAGGACATCGGCGGGGTGGACCTGACGCAGTTGGTGCAGGCGGAGGCCGCGGCGGTGTCGGAGATCCCAGTGTCGGCGAATCAGCCGCCTTTGGTGAGGCCGTGGTTGTTTGGGCTTTTGATTGCGCTGCTGGTGATCAGCATTGGGTTCAATGTGTTTTTGCTGGCGCGGGGGGGGTAGGAAGAGGGGCGAGACAGGGTGTCAATGCACCGCGTTGACATGCACCGCCACGGCGGTTCCGCATTCAGGGCACACCGTCTTCAGTCCGGTGGTGTCGTACCCACACACGGTACATGCGGAAGGTCCATGGGAACGCGAGAGAAGCCACCATGCCGGCGCAGCGAGAACGAGCACCGTGAGGGTCAGTGACCAGAGCGGGATGGAGCGCACGACGACTGAGACGATCACCGGCGACACCGTTCCGATCATCAGCTTGGGCCGTGTCCGCCCCAGTGACCACCAACTGTCCCCGTCCTGCCGAACTCGGCCTTCCTGACCTTCCCATGTGAAGGACCAGGAGCCGTCGCGGTACGCCATGGGGTGGTCGGCCTTTGCGACGAGCAGTGTGCCGTCGCTGAGCCTTGCCCCAACCTGCCCGATCGCGGCGCCGGATGACGTGGTGTGGCTGAGCACGAGCGCTGTGATGCAGAGTCCGACTGTCACCGCCAGCGCGACCTTGGCCGCTTTCTTCCGCTTGGGCGTCCAGAACATGTGACGCAGCATAACTGCGCACGAGCGTTGGTGCGATGTGGGCGAGCGAGCATGATAGTGACCCACTGATCGAGGGTGTCGCCGAGCATCGATTGCGCCGTCCAGAGCGACGGCGAATCGATGGCACCTCGCGCTTCGTTGGTGAGCCACCCCAGAGCGGTGTGCCACGCGGTACGTGACGAAGGAATAACCGGGCTCGGGGCGTCAGTGGATCGCGGCGAGCCCGGTCAGGAATAAGGACGGGGAGTCGAGGTCAGCGGCGGCGGCGGGTGGCGAGGCCGAGGAGGCCGACGCCGGCGAGGGCGGCGGTGGTGGGGAGGGGGATGACGGTGCTCACGAAGGAGTCGCTGTCGTCGGCGGTGCCGATGGCGCGGACGTGGAAGGCGACGCGGAGGTCGCCGTTGTTGAGGGCGGAGGCGAGGTTGGCGAAGTTGGCGCCGTTGAGGAGGTTGAAGGCGACGACCAGGACGTCGGCCGCGGTGTTGATGCCGTTGGCGGGGTTGCCCTGGGCGCTGACGTTGAGGTCGATGTCGGCGTTGAAGGCCGGGTTGATGCTGTTGCCGCCGGGGACGTTGCCGGGGCTGCCGCCTTGCGCGAAGCTGGTGCCGGTCTGGGTCACGAAGGAGCCGAAGTTCATCAGGCTGTTGTTGTCGTCGAAGTAGATGTTGGTGATGCTGCTGGCGATGGCGGCGGTGTTGGTGAAGCGGAAGGTGACGGTGTCGCCGGGGCCGTCATCGACCACGGCCAGGAACTGGGAGGCGACGTCCTGCGGGGCGTTGCCGTTGATGCGGGTGAAGGTGAGGTTGACGGGCTGGGCGAGGGACGCCGACGCGGCGACCGCCGCCGCGACGAGCGCGGAGGCCAAGTGTGTCTTCATTGTTGAGGCTCCTTTCTCAAGGCGTCCCTGCGGGTGCACGGATGCAGGGACAGTCGCAAACCTAATCCCCGCATGGGTGGTTTGCTCATTGAAGTTTTCGACTCCGTACACACGGAGGTGGGCGTGTGCGGCGATCGACCGCCTGATCGCGTATTTGGCGCAACGCGGCGGTGTCAGTATTTCTGACTGTTTTGAGGGGGCCGGGGTGGCGTGTGGTTTTCACGGGGAGGGGCGGGCGGCGGTGGGCGGCGGTGGGATGTGGCGTCAATCGCTCACATGGTTCGGAGTCGGCGGAGTCAGGTGTGAGGAACACCGGGTTTGCGGGGGGCGGTAGAGTGCGCTGATGCGAGTGATGACGAGGAAGTTGCATAGGGCTTTTCCGGAGCTGGACCGGTTCTCGGATGAGCAGTGCGGGCGGTTCATCAAGGCGACGGGGCGGAGCTGGCGGATGGCGCCGCATGCGCTGGCGATTGCGGCGACGGCGGTGGTGGGGATCGGCGCGGGCCTGGCGGTGTCGGCGTACGGGGTCGCTTGGTTTGCGGAGAGCGTGCTTCATCAGAAGCTCGGTGGTGAGCTGCCGGTGTGGGCGATGGTGGTCATGGGGCTGGTGACGACCGTGACGGCGGCGGTGCCGGGGTTTGTGGTGAGGGATTGGCTGCTGCGGGGCAGGGTGCGGCGCGTGCTGCGGGCGCGGTCGAACTGCGTGCATTGCCGCTACTCGCTGCTGGGGATGCCGGTGAACGGGGAGTCGATGGTGGTGTGCCCGGAGTGCGGGACGCCGACGGAGGTTGATCCGTCGCTGGGTGAGTTGCAGTTGGGGGAGGGTGGGGAGCGGCGGTTTGTGCCGAGTGCGGGGGTGGGGCGGGGATGGTTGTCGGAGAAGGCGGCGCGGAGGCTCAGGAGCGGCACCAAGGCCGCGGGCGTGGTGATTCTTGTTGGCGTGCCGGCGATGTGGGGGGGCTACGAACTGTGGCTGGGGAATCAGGCAAAGGTCGCGCAGAAAGAGCGGCCGCAGGCTGAGGACATGCTGGGCGTGGTGGAGAAAAGGCAGCCCGCGGGGGTGACGCCGGATGATCGCAACGCGTGGGACGTGTTCAGCCGGGTGCAACTGCGGATCATGGATGTGGACGGGGCCTCGGCGCCGGTCAAGGACAGCAACGGCAAAGAGGTCTTTGTTGACTTCACGGCGATCTTCGACCCGCGGCCACCCCGCGACAGCGATCCCGAATCGGCGATGGCGAAGTCCGACGCTGAATGGAACGTGCTGGCACGCGAGGTTGCGCTGGCGAGGTTGAGGGACTATCGGGCGGCGGGCGTGCTTGAGCTGCTGGACGAGATGGCCGCGCGGGGACGGGCGGTGCGGCCGCTGCACTTGCACTCGGAGCAGGCGGCGGTCACGGTGCTGCTGCCCGACCTGGGCCAGGCGCGGAACGTTGGGCGGATGAACGCGGCGCGGATGCACCTGGCAGTGAACGAAGGCGCGGGTGGCGAGGAGGAGTTTCTGCGCGCCTTTGAGAGCAGCCTGGCGATGGCGCGCATGGACCTGTGCCAACCGTTCCTGATTGACCAACTCGTCGGGCTTTCGATCAAAGCCTCGGCGCTGGAAAGGCTCAAGGCCCTTCTGGTGACGCACCCTTCCGCGGCGGTGCTCGAGAGAGTTCGGGCCGCGATGGACCGACAACTGATTCCGCTGGATCCTGCGCTGCTGCTGGAAGGTGAACGGATGGCGTGCCTGAACAATGCGGGGTGGGTCTTCACGCAGAAGAAGCAGGTGCGCTTTGGGCGGCTCTCGAGGAGTGTGCCGTTCGCGGAGGGATCGCTGGCGGGTCGATTGGGGACCTGGCGTGAAAACCAGGAGGCGATCGACGCGTACTTCGCGCGGGAGACGGAGCGGATGATGACACCGCCGTACAAGCGCGACGCTGCGCCGGCTGTTCAGACTGGCCTGCGGCTTCTGGATGTGCTGCTGCCCGCGATGGAGAAGTCGGCGCGGGCGTTCGATTTGGCGGCGATGGAGGAGGTGGGCGTGCGCGTGATGGTGGCGCTGGAGTTGCACTATGCGAAGAACGGGGAGTACCCGGACTCGCTCGCGGAGGTAGTGCCGAGCCTTCTAGGCGTCGCGCCGGTTGACCCCTGGGACGGCAAGGCGCTCCGGTACCGGCGGTTGAAGGCGGGCGAGGGGGCGGGCGAGGGGGGATGGGGGTATGTGCTGTACTCGGTGGGTGGGGATGGGGTTGACAATGGCGGGCGGTCGCCGGGGAAGAAGGACCGGCATGGGCAGTTCACTCGGCCGCCTTCCGTGCCGCAAGGGGAGAAGGGCGCCTTGTACGACTATGTAATCAATGAGTAGGTGGGCGCGCGGGACATGCTCACCCAGAGCGGTGAGCATGCCACCCTGTGCGGGACCGTGCGCTACGGCCGGGGCCAGAGGAGGATGACGGCGACGGCGGCGGCGGCGTTGAGGGTGAAGAGGAGGATGGCGCGGCGGAGGAGTTTGTGGCTGCCCAGGACGCCGCAGATGATGACCTTCATGGCCATGCTGGAGATGAGGGCGATGGCGATGGCGCGGGAGGCCTCGTGGGGGAGCATGCGGCCTTCGGAGACGGCGCGGCCGGAGGAGAGGGTGATGGCGTCCATGTCGGAGAGGCCGGAGATGGCGGCGACGGCGTAGAGGCCGCGGGGGCCGAGGACCTCCTGGGCCCAGGCGGCGCCGAGGGAGACGAGGGCGTAGAGGAAGGCGAAGAGGAGGGCGGCGCGGAGGTTGGTGGGGTTCTGCTGCGCGGGCATGGTCTGCTCGCCGTCGCGGGAGCGGAAGAAGAGGATGAGGGCGAGGCCCGCCGTGACGGCGCCGATGACGAGCAGCGGCGCGAAGATGTCCCAGAGGTGGCGGGGGGCGGTGGCGGAGAGCTCGAGGAACAGGCGGAAGAAGACCACGGCGGAGGCGAGCATGATGGCGACGAGGGCGGTGTTGGCGGCGTGGCCGTTGTCACCTTGAAGGTCGCGGGAGCGGCGGGCGAAGCTGGCGGTGGTGGCGGTGCTGGAGATGAGGCCGCCGATGACGCCGCTGAGGACGGTGCCGGCGCGCTCGCCCACGAGGCGGTAGGCGATGTAGCCGAGCAGGCTGATGCCCACGACGAGGACCACGACGAGCCAGATATTGCGGGGGTTGAGGACGTTGTAGGGGCCGTAGGTCTCGTTGGGGAGGATGGGCAGGATGATGCACGCGAGCAGGATGAACTGCATGATGGCGTGGACGTCCTTGGCGCCCAGGCTGGTAACGAAGCGGTGCAGGATGTCCTTGGCGTAGAGGAGGAGCACGACCGCGCCGGTCACGGCGACGGCGATGACGGTGTGGCCCGTGGCGTAGCCGAAGGCGAGGTAGACGCCCACCGCGTACATCACGAGGATGGCCATCTCGGTGGTGATGCCCGAGCCGGTTTTTTGTTTACGCGAGGGCGTGGCCTCGGGGCTGGGGGGCAGGGGGGCGAGGGGCACGGCGGGGAAGGAGACGCGGGCGCGGAGGTAGTTGCCCAGCGTGCTGGCGGCGATGACGCCGACCATGCAGATCACGATCATCACGCTGCCGAGGAGGGGGCTGAAGCCGAAGAGCAGGCCCGCGATGGTGCCGAGGACGGTGATGAGGGGGAAGGTGCGGATGCCGGCGATGTTGGCCTCGGCCCACTCACGCTGGAGGCCGACGATGCCGCCCAGGCCCATGGAAATCGCGAGCACCTGGAGAGAGTCGGTGACGCTGAGGAGGGGGAGCGAGGCGGGGTCGGGCATTGGGGGGGTAGCT
>Ga0208492_1000959_pt1 | contig 20895 bp, 10 predicted proteins | sample Subbioar_CSW14AB_FD_184820 | JGI IMG/M metagenome (GOLD analysis project Ga0208492, IMG submission 184820) | Serpentinite rock and fluid subsurface biosphere microbial communities from McLaughlin Reserve, California, USA - CR12Mar_CSW14AB (SPAdes) | ecosystem: Environmental > Terrestrial > Deep... | reverse complement strand
TTTTTCTTTGCTTGGCCATGCCCATTGGGAAGTGATTCTTGTTCGCATTTGCGACGCCGACCTTTCTTGAATTCAGCTGGATTGCGAGTGGAGTTCGGCTCCGCCCTGGACGCTCCCCAGGTTGAATTTTTCGTGATCTTCACTTTTTGATTGAGGTTTCCACCCAAGCGCAAATGGCCGCATCGCGGCGGCTCATCCGGAGAAATCGCGGCGACGGACGGCAGTTTGGGTTGCCTGGGTGGAATGAGTGGTTTTCGTTTATGGTGGCAAGGTCCGCGATTGATCATTTTGCCACATCAACCTCCCATTTCCCGCCAATATCCGCCTGGCTCCTTCTTCCCTGGACGGGAACATTTCGCAAGGGCTCCCCCAAGACAACCGATAATTCCCGATGTAGCAATCAGGCAAGGTGGGGGCTCTTTGCTCCCTTTGCCGCGTGAGCGTGGGGAACGGATGCCGTATTGGGATCGATTCCTGGGGAAGGACCACCGGAACCGGAAGGGAATTTCCTTTCGGTCACCTGCCGCCGTGGGCTTGGGGCTGTCGGTCCTCCTCCAAGCCGGTTGCGCGGGAGGTTTGCGGCCGCTGGACTATCCATTCCCTCCCGTGGCCCGGCAGTCCGAAGAGCGAATCGATCTTCTCGGTGCCGAGGCTCGCACCGGCACCCAGGACATCGGTCTCGCAAAACAGGTTGTCATTCGCCAGACGCAATTAAGCGGTTCCGCGCCAGCGGACACCGAGGCGACTCAGGATCAAACCAGAGACACCTTGCCAAGCCCCAGGCCAGGGGAGCAGCCGCCACGAGAAGCAAGCCCCGCGCTCAGGGCTGGTGAGCCACTTGGTCCTCATCGCGAAACGCGCGTCGATCATCACCTTTCCCTCGATGAAGTCATCAATGCCGTGTTGATCAACGATCCACGCCTGATGGCCGGATTTCAGGCGGTCAACCAGGCGAATGCGAACGCGCTCACCGCCTCGCTCGTGCCGAACCCCACCGTGCTGGCCGATGTGCTCATGCTGCCTCTCACCCGGCCCTTCATCCCGACGAAGACCGGCGGCCCGCCGCAACAAGACGTCATGGTTTCCTACCCCATTGACTGGTATGTCTTTGGCAAGCGCGCCGCGGAAATGGCGTCCGCGGGCGGCAGCGTCAAAATCTCCGAGGCCGAATTCGCCAACCTGGTGCGCCAGCGAGTGACCGAAGCGGCGCTGGCTTACTACGACGTGGTCGAGACCCGGGCCCTTCTGGAACTGGCCAAACAGAATATTGAAGTGCTTGCCCGCGTCGAAGAGGTCATCGCGCGCGCGGTGCAGCTCGGTGGCCGGCCGAAGGTCGACCTGAGCCGGATCAAGCTCGACATGCTGCAAAACCGTCAGACGATGCGCGACGCCGAAACGGCTCTCGTTAGCGCCAAGGCACGGCTGCGGGCCCTGATCGGCCGGCAGGACCGCGACCCCGATTTCGATGTCTCAGGAACCCTGTCGCTGCAATTGGCGCCCGACACGCCTCAGCCGGAAAGTGCGTTCGATCTGGCCGTCGAAAACCGGCCCGATGTGCTCGCCATGCGCCTGCGCACTGTTCTGGCGGAATCGAACGTCACGGTCGAGGAGCGCAAAAAGTACCCTGATTTGGTCCCCATGCTTGGTTGGACGCGCCAGTATCAAGTCGCGGCGATGGGCATGCCTGACGCCAGTTCCTGGAATGCCTCGGTCACCACAAGTTTGCCCCTATTTAACCGCAATCAGGGCAATCGAGCCCGGGCCGCCTCGCAGTCGCTGCAAGCGAAGATCGACTATGAAGCCTCGCTGGTGGCGCTGCGCGCCGAAATCGAAACCTCGGCGCAGGAATTGAAAGCGGCAAAGAACAACGCCGAAGCGGCCGCCACCGAACAAATTCAGCTTGCCAACGATGTCCTCGTGAGCATCACGACCGCCTACGAGGCCGGCGGACGGCCCCTGGTCGACATGCTCGATGCTCAGCGCAATTTCCGCGAGACCAATCGCTCGTTCATTTCGACGCGCGCCGCCTACTGGCGCGCCCTCTATCGCTACTGGTCCGCCATCGGCAAACGGATCCATGAAACCTAGGAGCTTGTCATGGGTTCGGCCGTGAATCATCCCGCGGTTGCGGGGCGCGCCTGCGAAAAGCCGGGTCAAGAAAACTCCCCATCATTCTTGTCGAAACTATTTTCCACCTTTCAGTTTTTCCTTGCGCTTGGCGTGACCCTGGCGTTTCTTGCCTACCTCTACTGGAGCGGGTTGCCTAAACAGGGGAAAGTTGCCGCCGAGCGTCCCAAGGAAAAACCGCTGGTTGAGACCATTGCCGGGGGAAAGATCCGCGTGGAACCGGGAACGCCCCTGGCCCAGAGGCTACAGGTGGTCGAAGTCAAGCGCGTCAAAATCACCCAGCCCCTCATCAGCGTGACCGGTACCGTCGCGGCCAGTTACCGCGATGAAGCCGGTAAGAATCAGCTTCAGTTCAACTCGGCCGATGTCCTCTCCATTTACAGCGATTGGACCCGGGCCAAGGGGGATGTGGAATTCGCCACGAGCCAGTTGACCGCCGTGACCGATCTGGGGAAAGCGCGCAAGGGCGCCCAACAAAAGGCGCTTGATCGCCTGGAAAAACTGGTGCAAGCCGGCACGGACAGCGAAAAAGATCTGGCTACGGCCAGGGCCGACCTGCTTCTTGGGGAAATCCAGGCGCGCAAGGAACTGCACGAAGTTTCCTCGGCGCTGCTCGTCGCGAAGCGCAACGAGATTGCCCTGGCGCGCCAGCTTCAGCAGGCCGGCCTGGAACCGGATTTACTTGCAAAGATGGACGCCGGCATCGATGTCGTCATGGCCGATGTGCCGGAAATCTGGTACGCGCAGGTGAAAATCGGCCAGGGCTGCGAGGCGCGCTTTTTTGGCCTGCAAGGGAAAACCTTCAAGGGGCGTGTTCTGCACCTGCCCCCGGTCGTCACGAAAGACCGCCGCTCGCTACGCGTGCTCTTCACCATCGACGATCCCGACGATCTGCTCCGCCCGGGCATGTTTGCCGAGATCGATATCGATACCGATCCGCGCGATGTGCTCATGATGCCTTCCGAGGGGATCATCCATATCGGCCGGGCCGATTTCGTGCTCGTCGGCACCCAGGACCCGGCGGTCTGGGAGCCGCGTGAAGTGTTGCTTGGCATTGCCAAGGCGGACCGCACCGAGATCTTGAGCGGGATCCGCGATGCGGACCGCGTCCTGGGGGCGGGGGCCATTCTGCTCAAGCCGTTGATGCTCGAACTCCAACCGGCGCCCAATTCACCCAAAGCGGTCGTGCCGGACTTGAAGCCGGCGCCCGCGGCTAGGGCGAAGCCATCGGCGGGGAAAGGGCCATGATGAGTTACCTGATCGGCATGGCCATGCAGTTTCGGTTGGCCATCCTCGTGCTCGCCGGTTCGGTGGTCGGGTGCGGCATCTGGGCTTTTCTTTCGATGCAGGTTGATGCCTATCCCGACATCTCGTCGAACATGGTGCAGGTCATCACCAAGTACCCGGGCAAGGCCTCGGAAGATGTCGAGCGCCAGGTGACGATTCCGATCGAGTACGCGGTGCTCGGCGCACCAAAGGTTGAAGTGGTTCGTTCACGCACCATCTTTGGCCTTTCAGTGGTGCAGCTTATTTTCGAAGAGGGGACCGATCTTTATTTTGCCCGCCAGCGCGTCGCGGAAAAGTTGAACGGCCTGGAACTTCCCGAGGGGGCCAAACCCGAACTGGGACCCCTCGCCACCGCTTATGGAGAGATTTACCGCTACCAGTTGAAAAACAACGGCACCCACACGCTGATGGAAGTGCGGGAGATGAACGACTGGACCGTCATTCCCCGCATGCTCAAGGTGCCGGGTGTGGCCGAGTGCGCCAACTTCGGCGGCTACATTCGGCAGTTGACCGTGACCTTCTACCCGGCCCAGTTGGACCGCTTTGGCATCACCTTCGCCGATATTGCCGATGCGATTCAAAAGAACAATACCTCCGCGGGCGGCAGCGTCGTCAACCGCGGCAGCATGTCGCTTGTGGTGCGTAGCGGAGGCCTGATCGAAAACGCCGAACAGCTTGGCAATATCTTCGTCAAGTCGGTGGCCGGGGTGCCGATCTTCATCAAGGACGTCGCCGCGATCGGTTCGGAAAACAGCGTGCCCGCCGGAATTTTTAGCAAGGACCTCGAAGGAGAAAGCGTCGGCGGCGTCGTGTTGATGCGCCGCGGCGAAAATCCGACGCGCGTGCTGGGCCTGGTAGAAAAAGCGGTTGCGGACCTCAACGAGTCGGGCGACTTGCCCGAGGGGATTCGAGTCGAGCCCTATTACAATCGCCAGCATCTGGTCGATTCGACGCTCCACACCGTGGCCCATAGCGTGACGCTGGGCATCACCATGGTCGTGCTTGTCCTTCTTCTTTTTCTTGGCAGGCCTTCCACGGCGATTCTGGTCGCGGCGACGATTCCCTTTGCGCTCCTGAGCGCCTTACTCTTGATGTTCCTCACCGGCATTCCGATCGGTCTGCTTTCGATTGGCGCGATCGACTTCGGCATCATTGTCGATGCCGCCGTGATCGTGGCGGAGAACATTGCCCGCCGTTTGGGCGAAGCGACCCACCATCACCGGCAGGCTTTGGCCGAGGGCAAAGGTCCCGAAAAGTTGAATGTGACCAGGGTGGTACTGGCGGCGACGCGCGAAATGGAGCGCCCGGTCTTTTTCTCGGTGCTCATGGTCATGATCGCCTACTTGCCCCTTCTTTCGCTGACGAGCATTGAGGGACTTCTTTTTCGGCCGATGGCGCTGACGATGGTCTATGCGCTGAGCGGTTCCATGGCGTTTGGCCTGTTTGTGCTGCCCGTGGCCGCGACCTATCTCTTTCGCAACGGATACGAAGAGTGGGAGAATCCGGTATTGACCCTGTTTCGGCCCATCTACGGTTTCGCCTTGCAGACGCTCATGACCTTTCGGTGGATATTGCTTGCGGCGATCCTCTGCGGACTGGGATTTGTCGCGTTTCGGGTGGTGCCTCACCTGGGTTTCGAGTTCTTACCCTACATGGACGAAGGGGTCGTCTGGGTGCGGGCGAATTTTCCCGAGGGAACCTCGCTTGAGCAGACGAGTATTTTTGGCAAGCGCCTTCGCGAGCTGGCGCTGGGCCTCGAAGATTTCGATTTCGCGATTGTGCAGGCGGGGCGCAACGACGAGGGGACCGATCCATTTCCCCCCAGCCGGATCGAAATGATGATCGGTCCCAAGCCGCGCGATGCCTGGAAACAGTTCAAGATCAAGCGCGAACTGGTCGCGGCGATCGGCGCGAAATTTCGCACCGAGTTTCCCACGACGCGGTTCAATTTCACCCAGCCGATCATCGACAGCGTGACGGAGGATACGAATGGCACCTCGGCCAACCTGGCGGTGGAATTCACAGGACCCGAGTCCGCGGTCCTGCTTCGCCTGGCCAGAAAGACGGTCGATCTCTTGCGTAGCGTGAACGGATCGCAGGATGTGAGCATCGAACAGGAAGGGCCGCAGCCGCAACTGGTGATCAAACCCAATCGCCAGCTTTGCGCCCGCTACAACGTCAAAATCGACGATGTCTCGCAGATGGTGAGCATGGCGATCGGCGGCGAACCGGTCGGTACCCTCTACGAAAACGAGCGCCGCTTCGACATTGTCTGCCGCTTCAACAAGCAACTGACCGATTCGGAGGAGGCGTTCCGCCGCTTCCCGGTCTTTTCCGGCGATTCCCAGCCGATTCCCCTGGGCCAGGTGGCCGCCATTGAAGTGCTCGATGGCCAAACCTTGATCGCCCGCGAAGGGGGAAAAAGACGCATCACGGTGCGCTGCGATATCGTTGGCCGCGATCAGGCCGGCTTTGTCCAGGAGGCGCAGAAGCGCTTTGCCGACACGATTCAAAAAGAGGTCCCAACGGGCTACGATGTCGGCTGGCTCGGTATGTTTCAAAACCTCACGCGGGCCAAATCCCATTTCGCGGTGCTCATCCCGATCACGATTTTGATCCTGTTTCTTTTCCTGGTCATCACGTTTCAGTCGATCATGGCAGCCTTCCTGGTCATGCTCGGCGTGCCCTTTGCCTGCCTTGGGGGAATCCTCGCCATCCATTTCCTGGGAATGAATGTCAATGTCTCGACCGGTGTCGGTTTCTGCGCCCTCTTTGGCATCGCGATCATGGATGGGGTCTTGCTGGTCAAGGCGATCAACACGCTGCGCGAGGGGGGGATGGCTCTTCGCGAAGCGATCATGCAAGGCGCGCAAAATCGGCTGCGGCCGATCCTGATGACGGCGATCGGCGCGATCCTTGGCATCTTGCCCGCGTCGATGGCCACCGGCCTGGGGTCGGACGTTCAAAGGCCACTGGCGACCGTAATCGTCTGGGGCTTATTCAGCTCGACGATCTTGAACTTGCTCGTGGTGCCGGTGCTTTATCTGATCATCCAGCCGCCGGTGATTGCAAAGGAAGAACCGGCTTCAAATCATCCCGATGGGGAAGCTCCGCAGGTGCAAGCAAGCATGACCGTAGCGACTGGGGTCACCGCGATGACCTGATCGAAGGTTCAGACGCAGAACCGCAAGAATCTCAATATCCAAAAACGAAATGGCCAACGAAATAAAAGGTGGCCGACATCGTCATCACGGCGGGGAAGGTCAGAAACCAGGCCAGGATGATTTTCTTGATCGTACTGCCTTGCACACCCGATTTGTTGGCGACCATCGTTCCCGCGACACCGCTTGAGAGGACCTGAGTCGTACTCACGGGCATGTGAATCATGTCGGCGAGGGCGATCGTGGCGGCGGCGGTGATTTCCGCGGCGGCCCCTTGGGCATAAGTGAGGTGGGCCTTGCCGATTTTTTCTGCCACCGTGACGACGATGCGCTTGTAGCCAATGGTCGTACCGACACCCAGGGCCAGGGCCACGCCCACCACCACCCAGAGGGGGACAAATTCGATCGCCCGATTAAAAATGACCAGTTCCTCATGGACCTTGGCATGGGCTTCGGCGCTGACCGACTGGGTCAGATGGCGCTTGAGTTCGAGAATCGTTTTGCGGGTCTGCCAGCGATTGCCCCGGTCGATTTGACGAAAACTGAACACGCCCTGGGTCGCCTTGAGCGTTGCGGCGATGCGCTGCCCGGCTTCGGTCGTCAGTTCCTGCGATTCTTCCAGCGTTTTCTTGATGCGCAGGGTCGCTTCGTGCACTTGTTGGGCCAGGTCTCGCGATTCGGTGTTGACCGAATAGATGCCCGGCAGAAATCCGATGAGCACGAGCAGGATCAGCCCCATCCCTTTTTGACCGTCGTTGGATCCGTGGGCGAAACTGACGCCGCCGCAGGTAAAAATGAGCACGCCTCGAATCCAAGAGGGAGGATGTTCTCCATCATGCGGTGGGGAGTAGAGCCGAGGATCGCGGATGATCGACTTCATGAGAAGCAAGAGGCCGCCGGCCACGGCAAAGCCGATCACCAGCGAAAGGATGAGTGACTCGGCCACCTGGAAGACTTGCTCCCAGTTGAGGCCACCCATTCCTCGGCCCGCGATGATGCCGTTGGCCAGGCCTGCCCCCATGATCGAGCCAATGAGCGCATGAGAACTGCTGACAGGAAGCCCCAAAAGCCAGGTGCCAAGGTTCCAGATGATTCCCGCGGAAAGCAGAGAGAGCACCATCATCATTGCCGAACGAGGCGAGGCTTCGATGAGGATGTCGACGGGCAAAAGATTGACGATGGTGAAAGCGACCGCGGTGCCCCCCATGAGCACGCCGAGGAAATTGAGGAATCCAGAAAAAATGACGGCGGGCGTGGCCGGCAGCGACCGGGTGTAGATGACGGTGGCCACGGCGTTGGCGGTGTCGTGAAAACCGTTGACGAATTCAAATCCAAAGGCGACCACCAGCGCGGCGACGAAAAGAAGAAATTGTTCCAGCGGCAGATCGGAATAGAAACCCAAAAGTTCCATAAAAATCGGTTTACCTGCTTTTTGGTTTCTTACTTTTCTATTTCAGTTTGGCTTCGATTGGCTGAACCGGCACTCGGGGAGGCGATAGGAGGATCGAGGAGAGCGCCAGCCTTTCCTTCTCAAATAAAACCTTCCGCCCCTCATAAAAGAGAAGTTGACGCAAATTCACCATAACTTCCCACTAAGGGGCAGAAAGCGCTTACGACTTTGCCAGTCGTTGACTCCTTCGTTTTTCCTATCCCGGGTCCTTTTATGTGTGGAAATGGGCTGATTTTTGCCATTTCAAGATGGTCTTGTCTCGGAGATGAGAGAATTGGATCGTTGTAAGTGTTTTCAATAAAATGAATTAGGGTGAATCACCTTAGCCGACGTAGGAACATCGGCTTCGAATAGTATCGTCGGACTGCGGGTGTGCATGAGATCAACCAACGCATTGGCCCCTCCTTGAGCGGTCGATGCGGGTAGCGGGCCCTAAAACGGATCAGGGCGCGCTGGTGTGCCGTGCCATCGATTGCAAGCGGCTCTATTTCAGGAAACCGTTGATGGGAAGGAATACGAGTCTGGGGGAATCTTCTCCGATTGCACTGCAACTTTGGACGATCCGGGAAGACTTTGCCGCCGATCCGGATCAGGCGCTTGCGCGCGTCAAGGAAGCAGGTTTTCGCGCCGTCGAACTGGCGCCCTTGCCGCCGGATCTGACCCCGGCTCGGCTGGGCCAACTGCTGAACCGTCATGGACTGGGCGTGGTTTCCATCCATGGTGATCTGCCGACGGCTGCAAACATCGGTCACCTGACCGAACTCGGCCGAGAATGTTCATGTAACAAAATCATCTGGCACGGCTGGCCGCGCGATCCGCGTTTTGACTCCTTGTCCGGGTTGCGAGACCTGATCGCAGTTTGCAATGTGGCCGCAGTTCTCGCAAGCGATCATGGCCTTACCATGGGCATGCACAACCACTGGTGGGAGTTCGAGCGCCTCGAGGGGGAACTACCCATTCAAACCCTCCACGAGTGCCTGCATCCGGAGATCTTTTGGCAACTGGATATCTATTGGGCGCAAACGGCTGGTGCCGATCTGGTGCGAGTTGTAGCGGATTTAGGGCGTCGTCTTCGCTGCGTGCATTTCAAAGATGGCCCATGCGTGCATGGTTTGCCAATGACAGGCCTTAGCAAAGGCAATATCGATTTTCCACGTTTAATGGCGGCACTACCCGGCGCGGTTGAATGGATCATCGAACTGGATGAATGCGCTACCGACCGGCTCGAAGCGGCACGAACGAGTTGGCATTTTCTCGAACTGTTCCGCCGCTGACCGCCAAAGGCTTTGACTGGCTTAAAATAATTTGATTTTCATGACCAAATTAATTGGATGTTGCTTATAACTGGCATTTATTGTGTATTAACTGTTGTATATTATATTAGAAACATTTTTAAATCTGTTACGATTAGATTTTTTAAGAGCCTAGTAAACTAGGCTCTTAAAATTATTTTTATTAATCAATAATTGAATAATAAAAATCAAAAAATCTAATACGCCTCGTGTTAAAATATAATAAATAGCTACTTTGAGTATATTACAGTTATGCTACCGATGATACCGCTTTTAAAATCTTCATATGAATCGTCTATCACAGATAGCTCGATATATTGTCCGTCGTCTTCTGAGGTTTTAATGGAAGCATTAATTGCTTTGTTTATGTGCCTGGTTGAAGGTGATGAAAGTCCTAGGAAAAGTATTTCTTTAAAATAAACATTTGATACCGGATTTCCAGTCTTGTCTAAATAATGTAGAGATATTCTGTCGTTCTTTTTATTAAAGAGAAAAGAGTGGAAAACGAATTTCTCGTCATTTTTTGTATCGTTCGGTGCCCCGGCCTGTTGAAATGAACTTTGATATGGAATGCTTACATGTGTCCTGTTTGCGTTTTGTTCATTGGTTTTTCTGAAGTGGATCGGGAAAATGGCAAAACCTACGTTGTTGTTTGATGAGAAGGTATCCTTCAAAGAATCAATCTGCTTTTTAAAATCAACCTCTGTATTTGATTTATAGATGGCTAATGATTTTTTCAAATCATCCAGAGAGCTAGTTTCTTTTTGTATCTTCTCTGACAATATGTTTATTTTTTGAAAAGCATTTTCAGTTATATCATTTACCTTAGATATTCTTGTGTCTAGCAATGATGCTTTGCTTGATAATCTTTGGGTGTTTTCGTCGATTGCTTTAATTGATAAAGATGTTGACTCTGAGATTTCGTTTAGCTTTCTATTTATTTCATCAGATTTTTTTTCGATTTTTTCAGAAAGAGATGTTGAATATTTATGCACCATTTCGGCGCGTCCAAAAATTATATCATTTAAAAACAGGGTTATTACTGTAATGATTAATGTTCCTGATATGCCAAGGGCAACAAAGAATGTTTTGATATGCTTTAGAAAAGTCTTGGCTGAAGTAAGGTCGCCGTTATACTCTTCAACAAAATCCTGGTGTGCGTCAAGCTTATTTGAAATATGATAAAGTAGCTCTTTTAAACGAGCCTTTTTTATATCTATTATATTTCCATCACAGTCAGTGTGGAATGCTTCATCGGTGTTAATACACTTGTCTTTCGAGTCGTCGCTCATTTATGAATATCCTAAGATAGGGCATTGCCGCATGTAATTGCTTTCTCGGCGGCTTTTGGCTGGAGCCGAAGGCCCACGCGGCGTTCCAGTAACACGTTTGCCAAAGCAATTACGATTGCGAATTTGGAATGGCCTCTTTTGAGGTAAACGGTGATCGACCAACGAATTGACCAAAAAAGAAGAGGAAAGTGCCAAAGTGGTGCAATATCCATCGGAATATTGTTTCACTGACCTCCAAATCTGCGCCGGGTAAGTTTCAAGGCTGCTGCTCGCCGAAGTTCGAGAATTTCCTTCGTTAGACGATTATGCAGTGGCCTACTTCCAAAACGGCTAATTGAGCTTTCCTTGTCCGAAGAAATGCTCGACCTTTCGATCTGAGAATCACTACGACATTGGCATCTTTGAACCAACCCTTTTTCAAAATTGTTCCCGCAGTGCCATCCGATTTTGGGTTTAGCTGCCTTGACGTCGTTGATGCTCTGTCTAAATGAAATGGAGGCGTCGCGCCCTGTTGAATTTGGTTTAGCCGAGGCCGAATTATGCAATGAACTTGCAATCCCGCAATGGAATTTTGCCGTGATCATTCCTTCGCCATTTGATTATGGATCATCGACAAAGGAGAGTATCCTCCGTAATTTCGCGAGCCATGCGAATCGCGATGATAGCTCGGCTGCGAGAGTATTTATTTGTAAGTATATTCCAATTATCAAACGCTATGTTAGTCATGTTAAGAAAAATAAGCACATAAATTATAATGATTTAGAACAAGAGATTTTAATAAAAATCTTGAATGGTTTGAAGAAATTTAATCGCCGCGGTACAGGTGCTTTTCGCGCTTGGATTAAGACTATTGTTCAATCGGCTTATGCCGACTCGGTGCGCAGGTGGAAAAAGGAAATGAAGATTCAGTGTTTGGCGCCTGCAGAAATTGAAGCTTTGGGAGAGTCGATTGGATTGGAAGCTGTTGAGCGGTATGACCGGGAATTGATGCAACTTGCATTGGCCAGGGCCAAGTTGGAGTTTTCGGCTCGCATCTGGAGAATGTTCGAGTTGGCCCAAATCGAAGGAGAACCCGCCGAGAAAACTGCCGAGAAATGCGGAGCCACCGTTTTTTCCGTGTATGCCGCTTCTAGGCGCGTCATTCACCGATTGCGGGAGATTGTCGCGCTGGCGAATTCTGATAGTTCCGAAATCGGTTAGGCACGAGATTTCGAGAGAATCATCCAATGGAAACAGACGGATCGAAAGAACTTTGCCTGCAATTCGATAGCTACTTGCGCAATTCCGATATTTCGCCTGGCCCAGCAGTTTGGGAGCATCTGGAACGCTGCCGAACCTGTCAAGAAAAGCTGGAGAAAGCTGATTCCATGGTCAACCCAGTTGGATTCGAAGAAACGTTCCATGCGGAACTCAGTCGTGTTCGGGAGATTTACGCAATTGATCCGAGCTTCCAGCAAATAGATTGGAAGGACATTCACGAGAGTGGACCTAACACAGAGCTACCCGAAATTCCTGGTTTTGAGCTTTTAGAAATCATTGGAGCAGGATCAAGCAGCATAGTATGGAAGGCAAATCAAACGAACTTAAATCGAGCCGTTGCCTTGAAAATCCTGCATCGACATAAGATCCTTCACAAACAAACTAGTGCCTTTGCTGACCGGCTTGAAAAGGAAGGAAAGATCCTTGCCTCCACGAGTCATCCCTTCCTTTTGGCCATTCACGGAATGGGTACTTGGAAAGAAAACTTGTGGATGGCGTTGGAGTATTGCCCAGGCGGCAGCCTCAATATGAAATTGGAGCATTTGTGGGATTCCAAAAAGGCGGCTAGTTTGGTCAAACAAGTGGCATTGGCAGCGCATGCAGTTCATGAGCAAGGAATTGTCCACCGCGACATCAAGCCGGGAAACATCTTGATTGGCGTGGATGGATTTCCTCGCTTGGCCGATTTCGACCTTGCCCGCAATCTTCACACGACGAATGACACTACGCACGGAGGCAATGTTCTTGGAACTCCTGCCTACATTGCACCGGAACAGGTTCAAGGGAAGAAGGTCGATTGCCGGGCCGATGTCCATGCCCTCGGAGCCGTTCTTTATCATCTAGTGTCCGGGAGGGCACCATTCCGAGCTGATTCGACCTATGAAGCATTGCTTCTGGCTGTCCACACCGACCCTATAGCGCCGATCCAGCTTAGGCCGAATTTGCCCTTAGATCTCGACCGGATTAGTGGAAAGTGTTTGCGAAAAGACCCATGCGACCGATACACCACCGCCAAGGATTTAGCGGATGACCTGGATAGATTTTTGAATGGCAAGCCGGTTCTTGCCCGCCCCCTTTCGACTCCCAAAATCGTCTTTCGTTGGGCGAAACGAAACAAGGCACTGGCATTCACTGGACTTGCGGCATTCCTTGCCTTGGCCATGGCGGTGGTGGCTTCCGCGAGTGCTGCTTTTCAGGCGTATGCATTTGCGCGTGCCGAGGAAGAAAAGAACGAGGAATTATTCGAGGCTGCCAGGTCTGCCAGAGCGAGTGAAGAGATTGCGAAAAAAGAAACCGCCAGGGCGATTGGCAATGAAAAAGCGGCCTTGGGTGAACTCTACGCGAACCGAATCATCCAAGCCCAAGCGAAGTGGAATTTTGTCGACACTCAAGGCGCGCAGGAGCAATTGGACCAATGCCCATTTGGGTTGCGAGGCTGGGAGCATCATTACCTCCATACCCTGTTTCATTCCAACCAAATCGATCTCGATGGGCATGCCGATGCGGTTTTGGCGGTTGCGATCTCGCCTACTGGCAGAAGAGTTGCGAGCGGGGGGAAGGATGGCAGCGTCATCGTCTGGGACATTGCCACAGGAGCCCGCCTTCTGGAATACCAAGGTCATAATGGATGGGTGCGCGCCGTGGCATTTTCGCCGGATGACCGACTGATCGCAAGTTGTGGCGACGACGGGACGGTGCAAATCTGGGACGGATCTAACGGTCATCGGTCGGCAGTGCTGAGCTGCGAAGGCAAGAGCGCTCGTTCCTTAGCTTATTTTCCTGATGGAAAGAGAATCGTTGCGGTGACGGAAGCGGGGAAGGCCTTTATTTGGGGGACGATAACTAATAAATTGTTGGATCAAATAATAGTAGAACATAAGCCGTTATTTTGCGTTGCTATTACATTAGACGGGAAGAAATTTGCTCTAGGTGGAGACAGCGGTAGCCTGCATATTTTTGATTCGATTTCTCTTAAAAAAATAGCAAGCTCTTCGGGGAACAACACGATCTTATCCCTTGCAATTTCTCCAGACGGAAGGAGGATCGTCACGGGAAATGCGGACGAGAGAGAAACGATGACCCTATGGGATGGGTGGACCGGCCAGATCATAGGGCCAATTCGAGGGCATAAAGAACCGGTCCATGCGGTGGCCTTCAGCCTTGATGGAGGACAACTCTTTTCAGCTGGCCTCGACCGCCGAATCCTGATTTGGGAAACGACCCGGTGGCAGCTAGTGGATGAGCTGAAAGGGCACAGAAGCCCGATTTTTTGTTGTGCATTCCAACCAAATGGCCATGTTCTTGTCACCTCTGGCCATGATCGAACGCCAAAAATCTGGAATTTGAGCAACCCATCGTTTCCAAAATTCGTGAATTCTGGGAATAACTTCTACGTCAACTGTTTTCACGAGATTCCGCAATCCGAGCGATTGGTTGCAGGCACACAGCGGGGTGAGATCCAGTTTTTGGATAAGCGCGACTTGACCCTAATTAGATCGATCAACGCTCATCAAGGTCCCGTTCTGGCACTTGATGTCTCTCCTGATGGAATGTTCGTTGCGACAGCGGGAAGTGACGGAACTGCCAAATTGTGGGACGCTAGCACGGGTAAAGATCTGCGGACTTTTTCCGGCCACATTGGCCCAGTTTCCCAAGTTCATTTCGGCCCTGCAGGCACCTGTCTGGTGACCGGGGGTGCCGACGCCTCAGTCGCTATTTGGGACTGCGCGTCAGGTAAATTGACCAGGAAGTTTCGACGGCATGATCATAAAAGAGTCACCGCTCTCACCCTGCTTCCGCACTCTGCGGGAGCGCAAGTCATCAGTGCTGACAACGTTGGAAGAATCATCGCATGGGATCTAAATAGCATGGATATTTCGAAAGAACTATTCTTGGGAAGCCCGATTTCAGCAATGGCATGTTCCAATGATCTAGAAAGCTTAATCGTATCTTGCGATAACAGAAATATTTTCTATGTTAATTTGAAAAAGGGATATGAAACGTACTTAATTGCAAAGCACAGCACGGAGATTAATTTTATTGCCTTTTCAAATGATGACGAGAGATTTGTGACCTCCGATCGCGATTGGAAGGTTCGCCTTTGGGATGCACATTCGAAAAAAGTAATATTGGCCATTGGCGACCATACAGATCTCGTAAATCAGGCGGCCTTTTCTATGGACGGCCAGTCCCTATATTCGTGCGGAAACGACCGTTCCATTCGCAAATTCTCCGCGCACATGAAGGATCCGGTTTCACTCTTCAGTGCTGCCGTTGCGCAATTCGATTCCGCCGCGCTCCATAAAGTTAGCGAAAATAGTCGGGAGAGGCTATCCGTCGGGTTCTCGAGCGATTCTTCCCACTTGATGCAGATCGACCCATTTGGAAAGTGGATTTCCACGGAAATTCTATCTGGTGCTCAGCAGTGCGGTTTCATCGCTGATCTGGAACCTCAAGAATTTTCTTTGAGCGAGAGTAGTTTAAACAAAAAGTGGAAGGCCGTGGTGGAGGATAAAGGAACAGTGATTACACACATCGCCCTTGCTGATGAATGCGTTCGGCGACGGAAACAAGATCTATTCGCCTGGACCAAGACCTCAAAGATGAACGGGGCCGAGTTTCTCTTTACTCCCGCTCCTTACATGCCAGGTCAGCGAGTTGGCCTTGGAATGGTGTACTCATCGGGGACTGGGGAATCTGTCGGAAACGAAAGAGCCTTTGCGGCGCTGAAGGAAGACGGATCGGTTGTAGCCTGGGGCGACCCCGCTGTTGGAGGCGACCACTCCGCAGTTGCCGGCCGGCTCCAATCGGGAGTCGTCCAGGTTTACGCCAACTGCGGGGCCTTTGCGGCCCTTAAAAAAGACGGATCGGTCGTTTGCTGGGGGGATCCTGCCAGCGGAGGGCGGGGTGATTTGGCCGATGTCGGCTTGAATTCGGGAGTAATCCACATTTCGTCTACCGCGCATGCATTTGCCGCAATCAAGGCAAATGGCTCGGTTGTGGCTTGGGGAAATCCGCAATTCGGAGGTGATTTTTCCAAAGTAAAGGAGCAAATTCGATCGGGCGTGGCAGCATGTTACTCCAATCCACATGCTTTTGTTGCGATAAAATCCGATGGGGCCTTGGTCGCCTGGGGACATCCACCCTATGGCGGGGATTGTTCCAAAGTTGAGGGGCAGCTTAAGAGCGGAGTCGTTCGAGTCTTTGGCAACGGTTACGCGTTTGCCGCGGTAAAATTGGACGGGTCTGTGGTTGCGTGGGGGGATCCTAAATATGGCGGCGATCTGTCCATGGTCTCAAAGCATTTAAAAAATGGTGTTGTAAATATATATTCATCGGCTAATGGATTTGCTGCATTAAAATGGAATGGCGCTATTATTACATGGGGAAATCAGATTGCAGATAATCTATCGCCAGGTAAAAGTGTTGATTATGATGTGGTGGATGTTTGTTCTAATCAAGTGAGTTTCGCGGCAGTCAAAAAGGATGGATCGGTAGTGGCCTGGGGTCGTCTGGGGCAAATCGCTCCCGGAGTGAGAACCGATCCCGACCTGAATTTTGGAGTCGTTCGCCTTTCTTCCAATCATGGCTCTTTTGCCGCATTGAAGAATGATGGTTCCGTCTCAGCCTGGGGTTATGGGCCGCATGGTGCTGACACTTCCAGTGTTAGCAACCAATTGAAGTCAGGCGTTACTCAAGTTTTCGCCTCGGGCAGCGCTTTTGCCGCATTGAAAAACGATGGCTCGGTGGTTACATGGGGAATTCCCGATCGGGGGGGAGATAGTAGGAGCGTATCAAGAGAATTGACTTCCGGCGTCAGACATATTTATGCCGCCAAAGATGCCTTTGCGGCGCTCAAAGAGGACGGATCTGTGGTGACCTGGGGAGATGCACGCTCCGGTGGGGATAGTCATGTCGTTGCCAAGCAGCTTGCTTCAGGAGTTCTGGCGCTAACGTCTCAGTCGATTCAAGGCCCTTGGTTCATCTCAGATAAGAAAGCGATCTTCAAGACTGGTGCCCCCAATCATTTCCTGGTTCAAGCCAGGGGCCTGCCTCAGTCGATTCGGTTTCGAATGAAAGCGGGAGCGTTGCCGGAAGGCGTTTCATTTAATCCAAACACTGGTGAACTTGGGGGTTCCCCGAAAGGAAAGGGACTTTATGCAATCCAAATCGAAGCATCGAATGGAACGGGAATGACAACACTCCATGACCTTGCCTTGGAAGTTCGCTGAATAAACTGGACTTTTGGTTGATTACCCTGATTAAAAACGGCATGACGAAAACTCGACAAGTTGTGCGGGCTCAGGCTATCGAGTCATTCATCTTGGGTGCGTCGTTATTGCGTTACCCCTCACTTTTGCGCTTCCCGGACCAGCGTCTCGGTGGCTTCAATGAGAACCGTCGGCTCGGTGTAGCCATCGAAGCGCTGGCGAATCGCGCCTTGATCGTCGATCAAGTAAAAGACCGGAATCGCGTGAACTTTCCAGGTGGAGAAATAGTCGCGGCCTGAGTCGGATCGAGCCGCGGCAACCGGCCAGGTGACATTCTCCTTTTTGAGGAACGCCTGCAACTGCGCAACCTGATCCGATTCGCTGCGGTCCAAACCAAAAAGTGCAAAAGGCCGATCCTTCATGCGCGCAAGAAGATCGCGCTCGTGCGGGATCATGGCTTTACAGGGCACACAATACTGACCACCGAAACTGATGAGCACGACCTTGCCGCGCAGCGCGCTGAGCTTCAGCGGCTTGCCGGTGCTATCGGTGACGTCGACTTCCGGCGCGGTTTGGCCCACGGCCAATCGGCGAATGTCGACCGCTTCCATCGAATCCAAAAGCGCCTTGGCAACTTTGCCCATGGTCGTGGGCACGGGGAGACCTTCATCATCCTCGGTAAGACATGGCGTTTCGGCCTGATTTTCCTGGGCATGGTGGCAAATCGTTTCGACTTCCTCAATGAGAACCAGTTCCTCTTCGGTGCCGAGAAACTCAAGATTATTCACTTGACCGACCGTCCGGGTGCGGGCGTGGCGATCGAGCACTTGCCACCGCAAGTGATGAGCCAGCGCCAGGCCCGCCTCAAGACGAACCTTCTCATCGCTGTGTTTCTTGTGGACGATGCGCAGGTAGGACTCCATCTCGGGAGCCGAGCAATAAGCCATCAAGTGGCAATGCCTTCCAAGCCGCACATCAGTCATATGGCCCGCCAGGCGTTCAAAGGCGGACTTCGCCTGGGCAGCACCGGAGAATTGAGTGACCAGAAAGGTGTAAACCTCAAGCGCGGCCGGGTCTTCCGGGGCGTTTTTCACTAGCTCCCAAGCTCGTTGAGCATAGGAGTCATGGTCGACTGGTTTGATCGCCGACCGTTCCGCCTCGGTGCGAGCGGCCAGACTCTTTTGCACCCACTGGCGCGTCTCCTCCTGATACGAAGTCGAGAGCTTGGCAAAGCGTTCTTGAATTTGCGACTTGCCGGGGGTCGCCGGGAACGACTCGGGCATTGAGGCCAATGGCTGTGTCCTGGGCCAAACCAACCAGGTCGTTGCGATGATGACAGCAACCGCTACCAGGCCAACGGCGATTCGAAACCACGGTCGAGGAAAGGCGGATCGTGGGCTAGGCGACTTCACAGACATTCTCCTCAGATGGGATCGAGGCGTGCGAACTGAGAGAACTCCGTCAAGGTATTCTCGCATTTTCCTTGGGAAGGGAACTTTCCGTGCGGTCATTATCAAGGTCAATCGTCTGCGACACAAGATCGGGCGATGAGGACCCGATCGCCCCAAGATGACAAGAAGCCCCAGGCAACGCCTGGGGCTTCTTCTTCTGTCCCTTTCCGCCCGGCTGCTTCCATGTTGCGAAAGCCGCCTCAATCTTGCTTCGGGATGGCCCCGGGTCTTTTATCCGTCTGCGGATCCCAAATTCGCAGAAATCCATCTTCCGCCACCGAAATGAACGCCGTTCCGTTTGGCCGGGCAACGATGTTGCGAATGGCCTTCGCATGGAGCTTGATTTCATCAAGCATCTTGCCGTTCTGGGCATCCCAGATCCGTAGCGTTCCATCGGTAGATCCGGTGGCAATCCGATTCCCCTGAGCCGAAAAAGCCACCGTGGTCAAGCCGCTCGATCGCGCTTTCCAACGCGGCTTGCCGCTACGCGCATCCCAGGCATAAAGCGTTTTGCCGCCGCCGTCGTGCCGGCTGGTGCCGTTCACCCCGGCCACCAGATCCATGGCCGGCGAAATGGCGATGTCGGCACAGTATGCGTCATCGTTGGCGTCGCCATCGGAGAGGTTTCGCCAAAGGAGCGATTGCATGGACGAAAGTTCCAGTTTGGACAGGGGCTGGTTCTTGGTCGCCGTCCAAAGCGGAGCGTTTGTTTCGAGTTTCCAGGCGCGGAAACTGTTGCCTGCCGTGACCAGGAACGAGCCGTCGTTCGAGAAGGCGACCGAGCAGGTCAAATTGCTTCGCTCAAAAAGCACTCCAGACGGTTTCCAGGTGCTCGTGTCGTAGAGATGCACCCAGCCGCTGTGGCAGCCCACGGCAAGCGTTTTGCCATCGGCGCTGGCGGCGACGGCGTAAACGATCAGGTTGTCGTCCCCGAGTCGAGTCTTGAGTGAGTAACCAGAAGGGCCCGCCACCCAAATTTCGACGCCGCCCTGATCGGTGCCCAGCGCCAGGGTTCTTTCATCGCCTACAAAGGCCATTCCCGTCACGGGCTTGGCGGCCTTGAATTCTTGAAGCACTTTCTCATTTTTGAAATCGATGAGATAGGCCTTCCCACCCGCACCGCCAGCGGCGACCACCTTGCCGTTGGAAGAAATTGCGACCGCTTGAAAGGGGCTCAATGTTTTGTGGTGAAACTCTCGAAATTTTCGTTCGGAACGGATTTCTGTTTGCGCTGGAGCCTGCTTTGGGGCCGGCTTGGAGGACGCGTTCTCGATGGGGGCCGCCGACGCGTTGGCAATTTGTTCGGTGACGACGAGCGCCGCAGCGCCAAATACCAATGCGCAGAGCCCCAGCATGCAGGCCGACTGAATTTTTGCCCAGCCAAGCGATGGCAAAGCCGAGGCCGAAAATGCCGAAAAAGGCTGGCAGTTGATACCAGTCAAAAGGAGGGGACTTGAAGAGGGAGATAAAGCCGTTTGCACCGATAGGGCGACGATCGACGCGGAAGGAGAGGCCACCGCCTCGGCACCGGAAATCAAATAAGCCGTCAGGGCCGAGCCTGCCATGACCCCGCGCCGAGTCAGCCGTAGGGACAACAGTTTGCGCGCTTTTTCAAGACGGCGCCTCAGCGTGCTCGTTGTCCAGCACAATTGCCCGGCCGCCCGTTCCAGGGACTGGCCTTCCAGGCAGCAAAGGATCAGCGGTTGGCGAAGCGTTTCCGGAAGCCGGTCCACCTCGTGATCGATCTGTGCTTGAACCTCCAGCGTTGCGGCATCTTCCACGGGAGATACCGCATCGGACTTGGCGGCCTGCCGCTCGTGACGACGGCGGGAAGTCGCTTGATCAAGCAACTGGAAGGAGGTGCGGCGAGCAACGCCGTAAAGCCAACTGCCAAGCGACGAGCGGTTGCGGATGGAACCAAGGTTTTGCGAAAGGACGAGAAAGGTGGCCTGAAACGCATCTTCGGCGTCCTGGCGGCGCTGGAGGATGCGCAGGCAAACACGATAAACCATGCCACCGTGGCGATGGACGATGGCATGAAACGCTTGTTCGTCTCGCCGCGACAAGAGTTGCTCAACGAGCGATCGGTCGCAAAGGTCTTCAATCGCTCGCATGGGCACCTCCGTGGTCCGTTCACAAAAATCGTACGAAAGCGCGGTGATCATGGCTTTGCCCTGATTCATTCCTTTGGGAATCCACCGAGTAGTGGGAGCCGGGCGTGCATTTGTTCAACTTTCTTGAAATTCGTCAAAAATCTTTCTGGTTGCCTGAGTTCATCCCCAAGAAGGTGAAAGAAAGTAGAGGGAGAAAACAAAAAACCGTTGGGAGAAAGGGAGACGGATGCTCACCTTTCTCCCAACGGGGA